>Ga0209297_1000545_pt1 | contig 23827 bp, 21 predicted proteins | sample S_130805_MF_Meta_FD_187322 | JGI IMG/M metagenome (GOLD analysis project Ga0209297, IMG submission 187322) | Freshwater microbial communities from Lake Simoncouche, Canada to study carbon cycling - S_130805_MF_MetaG (SPAdes) (version 2) | ecosystem: Environmental > Aquatic > Freshwater > Lake ...
AGCTGCGCGCAATGTCTGAGGCTGATGTTGATATCCGTTGCCCAAATACGCAAAGTTGTCCTGCCCAGTTGCGTGAGCGCATTTACTACATTGGTTCACGTGCTGCGCTAGATATTGATGTTCTGGGCTATGAAGCTGCGGTGGCATTGCTTGAATCAAAAATAATTGTGGATGAATCAGATCTCTTTGCTTTAAATGAGGAGAAATTAGCAAAGAGTGAGTTCTTCACAAAAAAAGATAGAACAGCTGGTGCAAATGTCGTAAAGCTTCTTGCCGCACTAGAGCAAGCAAAGAAGCAACCGCTCTGGAGAACTTTGGTCGCACTCTCTATCAGACACGTTGGTCCAACCGCCGCCCAAGCGCTAGCTACAAATTTTTCATCTATTGCCAGGATTTCAACTTCCTCTGCCGAAGAGCTAGCTGCAGTAGATGGCGTCGGATCAACAATTGCGCAGTCAATAGTTGAGTGGTTTGCCGTTGATTGGCACCGTGAAATTATTCGAAAGTGGGGCGCCGCTGGCGTTACGGTCGTGCAACAAGAAGTTGCCGCATTGCCACAAACTCTGGCTGGCTTAACTTTTGTTGTCACTGGGGGATTGGAATCTTTCACCCGCGATGGCATCTCTGAAACCATCACAGGCCATGGTGGCAAAGCTGCTAGCGCTGTATCTAAGAAGACTGATTACGTATTGGTGGGTACTGACCCTGGATCAAAGTTAGCTAAAGCACAAGAACTTGGCGTACCAGTCATTGATGAGGCCCGCTTTAAGCAATTACTTAATGGTTTGGCATAGTAGGATTTCAACCATGATGAACTTAGCAAACGAGGCCGTGCGAGAACTTCCAATGCCCCCTTATGCATTTGGAATTCTTGGTTTTGCCGTTCTTTCACTGCTTCTGTATTTAACTCTTCGCCTAGACCGGGACTAATTTGTCCCGCGTTGGAATTTACGGCGGAACCTTTGACCCCATTCACTTGGGTCATCTGCATGTAATTACTCAACTATTTAAAAAAGATCTCATTGATCAACTATTTCTTATACCTGCTGGTCAACCTTTGCTTCGAAGTTCGGAGCCAACTGCCACTCCAGAACAGCGCCGAAAGATGTGTGAGTTAGCAGTTTCTACTTTGCCTCAAGAAATCAAAAACAAGGTCAGTGTTAATCCCATTGAAATTTTGCGCCAGGGCCCTAGCTATGCAATTGATACCGTTGAAGCTCTCCACCATGCTTACCCAGAAGATGAACTATTTTTGGTTCTAGGGGCAGATGCTTACGCAAAGATTAATCAGTGGGAACGTGTTGATGAGCTAAAGGATTTAGTATCCATCATCTGCATTAATCGCCCTGGTTATCCAGCAACTGGAATTGATATTGAGGCTCTCGATGCCGCTGCAACATCGATTCGACAGGGATTGAGCGCTGATGTACCGGAAATGGTGGCGGGATATATAAGAGAGAATGGGCTCTATGACAATCAGTAGCAAAACCCGCGAGATAACCCAAGTAGCCGCTCATGCCATTATCGAAAAGATTGGCACGGACTTAATCGCTATTGATTTATCGGATCAATTAGTTTTAAGTGAAGTCTTTTTGATTGCAACTGGTCAGAACTCAGCACAGGTTGATTCAATTGCCGATGAAGTAGAACGCAAGCTGCAAGCAATCGGAGAAAAGCCAGCACGCCGTGAAAAAGGCGCGGAATGGATTTTGCTTGATTACTCAGATTTAGTTGTGCATATTCAAAGCGTTGAGCTGCGCAGGTACTACATGCTCGATCGTCTTTGGAATGATTGCCCAACGATTGAACTAGATGCTGTGAAGGAAGCCGCACTAAATGGTAGGTAATCGAATAGTTATTTGGCGTCATGGACAAACAGACTGGAACAAGATCAACCGTTTTCAAGGCCATTCTGATATTCCGCTCAACGAAGTGGGAAAAGTACAGGTAACTCGGGCAGCACAAGTATTAGCAGGAATGAATCCAACTCAGATAATTTCAAGTGACTTGGGTCGTGCTATTGAAACTGCAAAAGCTTTGTCTGATTTAACTGGGTTAAGTTTTAGTTCGCATGAAACACTACGCGAAACTAATGGTGGTTTGTGGGAAGGAAAAACTGGTTCACAAAATCGCGCTGAAGACTTCCATAACTTTATCCGCTGGATTGATGGCGAAGATAACCCTGCTGGAACAACGGGGGAGCGCCGTAGTGAAGTTGCATCTCGCGCAGTTGGCGAAATATTGAAAGCGCTAGAAGGCAAGACAGAGCAACTACTAGTTGTTGCAACACATGGTGGAACTGCTAGATGTGTCCTTGGGGAATTACTACAGCTTCCTCTTTCTCATTGGGGTGTATTAGGTGGACTTTCAAATGCGTCTTGGTCAGTCCTACAAAGAAATCCCCGCCAGTGGAATTTAGTAGAACACAACGCTGGATCTATTCCAGAACCTGTCTATGGCGAAGAAAGTGGAGCAACTTTCGTTTAAAACTACCGTGGATGTATGCGGTAAGGTCTGCACTTGAAGTAAATGGGGCTATAGCGCAGCTGGTAGCGCACCTGCATGGCATGCAGGGGGTCAGGGGTTCAAATCCCCTTAGCTCCACGTATGAATAACAACGTGAATGACGAGCGCGAGCACGCGGCATACGACTTTGCCTACGTGCAGGAAAAATGGCTGCCCATTTGGGATCAAGTACAGCCATTTAAATCTGGTCGCCCTGAAGATAAACGTGAAAAGAAATATGTCTTGGATATGTTTCCTTACCCATCCGGTGATCTTCACATGGGCCATGCCGAGGCATATGCATTAGGTGATGTGATTGCCCGTTACTGGGTTCAAAAAGGTTTTAACGTTATGCACCCGATTGCTTGGGATGCTTTCGGTTTGCCGGCTGAAAATGCTGCAATCAAACGCAACTCTGATCCACGCATCTGGACGTATGAAAATATTGCTGTTCAAAAAGCCTCAATGCGACGCTTTGCATGTTCTTTTGACTGGGACCGTGTGTTTAATACATGCGATCCTGAATACTATAAATGGAATCAATGGCTGTTTTTAAAGCTGCACGAGCGTGGTCTTGCTTATCGTAAAGATTCAGCAGTGAACTGGTGTCCTGGATGCCAAACTGTTTTAGCTAATGAACAAGTTGTTGCTGGTCTATGTGAGCGATGTGATTCAGCTGTTTCCAAAAAGAAGTTGAATCAGTGGTATTTCAAGATCACTGACTATGCCGATCGTTTGCTCGATGACATGGCTCAATTAGAAGGTAAATGGCCTGAAAAAGTTTTGATGATGCAGCGTAACTGGATTGGGCGCTCAACCGGTGCCAACGTTTCATTTGTAATTGAAGGCCGCACAGAGCCAGTAACTATCTATACAACCCGACCAGATACTTTATATGGTGCAACATTTATGGTTGTTGCTGCCGATAGTGAGCTAGCTGCCGAGTTAGTTATTGGCACAGGAGTTGAAACTGAGTTCAATTCTTACCTAGAAAAGATTAAAGCCGATAGCGATATTGATCGCCTGGCTACAGATCGTCCTAAGAGCGGTGTGTTTCTTAATCGCTATGCAATTAACCCAGTAAATGGTGCAAAGTTGCCGATCTGGGCCAGTGATTATGTTCTAGCTGATTACGGCACAGGTGCCATCATGGCTGTTCCAGCACATGATCAGCGAGATTTAGATTTTGCTAGAGCCTTTAAGTTGCCTGTAGTTGTAGTTGTTGAAACTGGGGAAGAAGATCCCAATGCAAGTGGAGTTGCAACAACTGGTGATGGAAAACTCGTTAATTCAGGTGCACTCAATGGTCTTAATAAGGCAGATGCGATTGCGGCTATTAACAGTCAATTAGAAAAAGATGGTCTTGGAAAATCTGCCCGTAACTATCGTTTGCGCGATTGGTTAGTCTCTCGCCAGCGTTACTGGGGAACTCCTATTCCAATTATTCACTGCCCATCATGTGGTGAGGTTCCAGTTCCAGCAGATCAACTTCCACTTACTTTGCCAGATGCTAAAGGCTTAGATTTAAAGCCAAAGGGAACATCACCTCTGGGTGCTGCAACTGATTGGGTCAATGTTGCATGTCCTAAGTGTGGGGCTGCATCAAAGCGAGACACCGACACGATGGATACCTTCGTGGATTCATCTTGGTATTACCTGCGTTATCCATCTTCTACTGTCCACGATCAACCATTTTTAAAGAAAGATATTGAGACCTGGTTACCTGTTGATCAATATGTTGGCGGCGTTACACATGCGATTTTGCACCTTCTCTATAGCCGTTTCTTTACAAAGGTTTTGAATGACATGGGCATGGTTAATTTCAATGAACCATTCACACGTCTGCTTAACCAAGGAATGGTTGTCATGGATGGCTCTGCGATGTCAAAGAGTCGCGGCAATCTTGTTGCACTCTCTGATGAGCTTGAAAAGCATGGCGTTGATGCAATTCGCTTGTCTATGGTTTTTGCTGGTCCACCAGAAGATGACGTTGATTGGTCTGATGTTTCACCATCAGGTTCGGTTAAGTTCTTAACACGTGCTTGGCGTTTATCTGGAGACATCACCAGTGCTCCAGGAGTAGATTTTTCTAAGGGAGATGTCTCACTTCGTAAGGCAACACACAAGGCTTTAAACGATGCAGGATTTGCAGTTGAGTCATTCCGGTTCAACGTTGCAGTCGCTCGCGTGATGGAGCTAGTAAATGCAACGCGTAAGGCGATTGATTCTGGTTGCGGAGGCGCTGATCCTGCAGCTCGTGAAGCAGTTGAAGCAATCGCAATTATGGTTTCACTGGTTGCACCATTTACAGCTGAAGAAATGTGGGAGCGTTTAGGACATAAGCCTGCTGTGGCACTTGCCGGCTGGCCGCTCGTGGATGAAAAACTACTTGTAGCAGATTCAGTGGAAGCTATTATTCAAATAAATGGCAAGATTAAAGAGCGCATTGATGTCTCACCAACGATTACAGATGCAGAACTTGAGGCGTTAGCCCTTGCACATCCGACAATCGTTACTGAACTGGGCACAAACGCACCGAAAAAGGTCATTGCGCGCGCGCCAAAACTAGTTAATATCGTGGCTTAATACTCGCGTGAGTAGTTCCACAATGTGAAAGGCCCTGTCAATGAAGACAATTCTAGATGCCATCGGTAATACACCTTTAATAAATATTGAAGGCATTTGGGTCAAGATGGAGTACATGAATCCATCTGGTTCTATTAAAGCGCGCATTGCAAAATACATGATTGAACGTGCAGAAGCTGAAGGCCTGCTAAAGCCTGGCGACACAATTGTTGAAGCAAGTAGTGGCAATACTGGAAATGCAATGAGTATGGTTGCCGCTGTTAAGGGTTATAAGATGTTAGTAATCATGCCCGATGGAATGAGTCCAGAACGCACAGCAATTTCTGAAGCATTTGGTGCAGAAGTTCACACCATGGGAGATTTCCATGTCAATGATGCGCTAGAAGAAGCACGTCGGCGCGGAGCAATGCCAGGATTTTTTTCACCCCAACAATTTGATAATGAATGGAATGTGGAAGAGAACCGCCAATGGCTAGGTCAAGAGATTTTGCAACAAATTCCAGTACTTCCAGATCTAATAGTGTGTGGAGTTGGAACCGGGGGAACAGTTATTGGTGTGGGGCAAGCCTTCAAAGCTTCCAACCCCAAGTGCAAAGTCATTGCTCTGGAACCAGCTGAATCCTGCACGATTTTGTGTGGTGAAATATGCAAGCATTTAATTGAAGGAATTGCTGATGGCTTTATTCCAGGCATTGTTACTCGCCACCACCATGAATTAGACGGGGTTATTGATGTGAGCTCTGAGGAGTCAATCGCTGAGATGCGCCGTATAGCCAGAGTGCATGGCATTTTCGTAGGCCCATCTTCAGGAGCACACATGATCGCAGCAAAGAGATTGAAGGAGCAGTACGGTGTTGAAAACGTCGTTACTTTCTTCTGTGATGAGGGCGAGAAGTACATCAACGACTACTGGATTAAGAAGTAAATATCCACACCCTTTAGCCCGCGCTAAGGCTGGCTTTTCAATGCCCTGAACCATTGGGGCATGGAATATTTCTCACAGATCTTTGAAAAGCTAGCCACTTGGTGGTTTGACCTTAATTTCACACCCATTCAAAAACGTATGCTGCTTGCGATGTCAGCAGTGGTTGTTGTTCTATCTATATTTATTGTCATTAGAGGTAACACTGATGAGATAACACCACCACCTGTGGTTATCGAGCAGGTGCAAGCCCCACAGATTTTTGTCGATGTAACAGGGGCAGTTAACACACCAGGTGTTTACACACTCACTGCTAGCTCCCGTGTAATCGATGCAATCAAAGCTGCTGGAGGTTCCGCACCTGGAGCTGATTTGAGCACTATAAATTTGGCCAGAGTTTTAGCCGATGGCGAACAGATATATGTTGATGCCGCAGTTACAAATAGCAAAGGTGTGCGAGTCAGCACAACTAAGCGCAGCGGTCCAATTAACATCAACCGTGCAACAGTTGGTGATTTTGATTCACTTGATGGAATTGGGCCAGTCATTGCTAATCGAATAGTTTCTTATAGAAAAACTCATGGCCCCTTCATAACAGTTGAGGATTTGCAAAAGGTCAGTGGAATTGGTGCGGCAAAATTCGCGCAAATCAAAAGCAAAATTCGCGTTTAACTGATTACAGGGCCATTGTCCTCGGCGGTGCAATCTGGGCCGGCGCGTTGTTTCAAAGTGCTACTACGCCCTGGAGAATCTCGGTTGCTGCATTGATTTTGGCTGCACTTTCCTTTATTAGTAGAAAAGTCAGATTCAGTGTAATCATCTGTGCGCTTCTCCTGGGTTCAACAGTGATGTCCATTCGCCAAGCATCTCTGGCAGATAGCCAGATTTCACGATTCTTTATGCAGAACGCAACCATTACAGCCGAAGTTGTTACAGATCCCAGTAAAACCACTACTGGCAACTATTCTTTTATTGCTCGTGCGGTTTTGATAAACAACAGTTCTATTCATTACAAGCTACGCGTACCGATACGTGTCATGACATCAAATCAAAGCGTCACCACACTCTTGCCTGGACAAAGATTTAACGCCCAAGGGCGAATAGTTGCAAGTAAAGAGGCGCGAGTAGCGGCGCTAGTTGTCATAAAGGATGACATCCAGATTCAAACGCAGGCTTCACGTTGGGCTAGTGCGTTAGGTGCAATTCGTTTGGGTCTTCGAGCTCTATCCGGTGATGGCGATGCTGGGGCTCTCATACCTGGAATGGTGTTGGGGGATACTTCTAAACAAAGCCCCGAGTTCAAAAACTCTATGAAGCGCTCTGGTTTAACTCATTTAGTTGCAGTTAGTGGTGCCAACTTTGCTCTTGTTTCAGCTTTTGTCTTATGGATGATGCAGTTTCTCTTCGCAAGAATGAAATTCCGCCTTTCGGCTACAGCCCTATCTCTCATCGCATTTATTGCATTGGTGCGACCATCTCCATCAGTGCTGCGCGCAGCAGCGATGGCGGCAGTTCTACTTGTTGCTCAAGGCACCAAACGCGGACGAGATTCACTGCCTGCACTTGGTTTTGCGATGGCTGCCGTTGTGATTATTGATCCATGGCAGGCACGCGATGCAGGTTTTGCGCTCTCAGTATTAGCAACTGCTGGCCTCCTTCTTTTTGCCCCCGTACTCATTGAAAAGCTTTCAACACAGATGCCAGGCAAACTTGCGCAAGCGCTAGCACCACCGATTGCTGCAATTGTTTTTTGCTCACCCATCATCGTTGCCCTCTCTGGATATCTAGCTCCCATGAGTGTTATTGCAAATCTATTGGCAGCACCCTTTGTCGCACCCATCACGATTGTGGGCTTTATTGCAGCGCTTTTTTCACCTTTCGCACCACTGCTTTCTACAGTATTGATCTGGTTCATTCGCTTTCCTGCAGGGGCGATTGCTCTCATTGCGCACTGGGCATCATCTTTTCCAGTTTTAAATTTACGAACCGGAAAAATTGGCTTTCTAATTGTTGCTGGCTTCACACTGGGTTCATGGCTTTTAAAGAAGTGGTTCAAACACATCATTATCTTTACCTTGGTAGTTCTCATCTCCATTACATGGCTACAACGTTGGCCAGGAGGAGATTGGCAGGTGGCAAACTGTGATATCGGCCAAGGTGATTCAATGGTAATTAATTTGGGCAATCACCGGGGCATAGTCATAGATGTTGGACCAGATGCTGTTGCAGAAGATCGATGTTTGAAAGCACTCGGAATAAATGAGATTCCGCTGCTCATTCTTTCTCACTTTCATGCTGATCACGTTGCCGGATTACCAGGGGCAATAAAGAATCGCACAGTTGGGCAAGTCTGGGTCAGTGTTAACTCTGCCCCTCTTGTTGAAAGCGCTATGGCTCAAGCGGCGTTGAAAGGTGTTGAGATGATTAAGGCAGTGCGGGGAATGAGTGCAAGGGTTGGTCCCTTAACTATAAAAGTTCTTTGGCCCACTTTGAGTGCAACAAGTTTTGCAGAGATGCCAGGTGATGGTTCTCAGGTAAATAACTCCAGTATTGCCACATTGATAACAAGTGCTGAATTTTCAATCTTTGCAGGTGGGGATATAGAGCCACCAGTTCAAGAGGTTCTAGTTAAGGATGTTGCCCCCGTTGATATATATAAAGTCTCTCATCACGGTTCGAGGTACCAGGATCTAGCTTTCATGGCCGCTTTGCATCCACGTATTTCAATCATTTCGGTGGGGGCAGGCAACACTTATGGCCACCCAGCGGTGCAAACTCTGGAGGCGCTGGCTAGACTCGGCTCAGAGGTTCTACGGACTGATATTGATGGTGCTATTGCAGTTCAAGTGCGAAATCATCAATTCACAGTGCGTAGAGCTAAAGGTCGGTTTAATCTCATTAGATGGGGGTAGATGCGCTTATGAATTCCTTCTACCTTATTCTGGGATCAGAGGCTGCTCTTGCAGATAGAGCGTTAAGCAAGCTCACGGCCCAACTTAAAGATGAGAAATGTGAAATTACTACTCTCTTTGCAACAGATCTCCTTGTTGGTGATATTGCAGACTCACTTGCTCCCTCATTGTTTTCAGAGCGCCGTGGATTAATCATCCGCGACCTACAGGATTTGCCAGAAGATTCTAAAGATGAAGTCACCCGTTACTTGGATTCTCCAGATTCATTCACCACAGTTGTTTTTGTTCACAAAGGTGGCGTTAAGGGCAAGGCGTTATTAGATGCGATTAAAAAGCTTAAGCCAGAGATAATTGCATGTGAGCCCATTAAGAAAGAAGCTGAAAAAGAAGAGTTTGTTCGTAACCTTTTCCTTGATTTGCAACGCAAGGCAACCCCGGGAGCAATCTCAGCTTTAGTCGCAGCGTTGGGAAATGATTTGCGGGAGCTTCAATCAGCAATTGGACAGATTGCAGCAGATGCACCAGCTGGAACAATCGATGAAGTAATGATTGATAAGTTTCATCAGGGCAGAGTTGAAACGACAGGATTTGATGTTGCCGATGCAACATTGGATGGCAATTTGCCAGCAGCCCTAATCGCACTTCGAAGTGCGCTAGAAACTGGAACTGATCCAGTAATGATTACAAGTGCTATTGCTTCATCACTTCGCTCCCTTGCTAAAGTTTCAGGTGCTAATCGTGGTGTGAAATCTTTTGAATTAGCTGGGCAATTAGGTATGGCGCCATGGCAAATTGATAAGGCACGCAGACAGTTAAATAGATGGACACCAGCTCAAATTGCCGATGCCGTTGGGGCTATCGCCCTGGCAGATGCCCAAGTAAAAGGTGCGGCTAGTGATCCGATTTACGCCCTAGAAAAGGCCTTGACCCGTATCGCCCAAAAGGGCTAAATATCGCAATTTGACCCTGGCCTAGAGGTTCCGTACCCTTAGCGTCTGCCCGAAGGAACCTTTGGTTCCTGCCATGGGCTAAAAATGAACTGGAGTTACACGTGTACGCAATCGTTAAAGCTGGCGGCCATCAGGAAAAAGTGGCAGTTGGAGACACAGTCACCGTCGATCGTATCGATGCTGCTGTTGGCGCAACTGTTTCATTTCCTGCAGTGCTCGTAGTAGATGGTGCATCCGTTACTTCAGATCCAAAGCTTCTCTCTGGCGTTAAGGTCACAGGCGAAGTTCTTGAAGAGACTAAGGGACCAAAGATCGATATTTTGCGTTACAAGAACAAGACAGGTCACCGTCGTCGTCAGGGGTTTCGCGCTAAGCAGACTCTCGTAAAAATTACCGCCATCAACGGCGCGAAGTAAGGGATAAATAAATGGCAAGTAAGAAGGGTGTCTCCTCGACACGAAACGGTCGCGATTCAAATGCGCAATACCTCGGTATCAAGCGCTTTGGCGGACAAGAAGTAAATGCAGGCGAAATCCTAGTTCGCCAGCGCGGAACACATTTTCACCCAGGCAAGAACGTTGGACGCGGTAAGGACGACACACTGTTTGCATTAGCAGCTGGTGCAGTTGAATACGGTCGCGCTCGCGGACGTCGCGTAGTGAATGTTGTGGTTCCGGTAGCTCTATAAAAGGTTTCTCTAAAAAGGGCGAGCCGTAATCACACGGCTCGCTTTTTTATTTTCTGCAGTGAAGGGAGTTAATGACATGACAACATTTGTTGATCGTGTGACTCTCTACGCCTCTGCCGGAAAAGGTGGAGATGGCTGCGTTTCTGTTAAGCGGGAAAAATTTAAGCCACTGGGCGGACCAGATGGCGGTAACGGTGGGCGTGGCGGCGATGTAATTCTGGTTGTTGATCCAAGCGTCACAACCCTGCTCGATTTTCATCATTCACCACACCGCAAAGCAACCTCAGGTCATCAAGGTTATGGCGATCGCAAAGATGGACATCAAGGTGATGATTTAATCCTGGGTGTTCCAAATGGAACAGTTATCTTCGATGCTGCCGGTGAGCAGATTGCTGATCTTGTTGGAACTGGAACAACTTTTATTGCAGCCCAAGGTGGTTTTGGTGGCCTTGGAAATATGGCTTTGTCTTCATCAAAGCGCCGTGCACCAGGTTTTGCTTTACTAGGTGAACCAGGTGAAGAGCGCACACTTTTCCTTGAACTCAAATCAGTTGCAGACATCGCACTTGTTGGTTATCCAAGTGCTGGAAAGTCATCACTTATTGCAGCTATTTCTGCAGCCCGTCCAAAGATTGCTGATTATCCATTCACTACGCTTGCGCCAAATTTAGGCGTTGTTCAAGCAGGTGAAACACGATTTACCGTTGCCGATGTTCCAGGATTAATTCCAGGGGCAAGCCAAGGAAAAGGTTTAGGCCTTGAATTCCTACGCCATGTGGAGCGCTGCGTTGCACTCGTTCATGTTTTGGACTGTGGAACTCTGGAAACAGATCGTAATCCAGTTCAAGATCTTGAAATTATTGAAAACGAATTAGCGATTTATGGTGGTCTAGAAGATCGAGTGCGAATGATCGCGCTCAATAAAACAGATATTCCTGATGGCAAAGCTATGGCAGATATGGTTGAAGACGAATTGCGTGAGCGTGGTTACGAGGTCTATCAAGTCTCTGCAGCATCACGTGCAGGTCTACAAGAGTTGACCTATGCAATGGCTCGCCTGATTCAAAAAGATCGTGCTGCTGCAGCTGCCCTTGAAGTTCGCACACGCATTATCTTGCGTCCAGTTGCAGTTGATGATTCAGGCTTTGAAGTAAAAGCCAATGCTGATGGTTCATTTAATGTTCGCGGCAAAAAGGTTGAGCGCTGGGTGCGCCAAACTAACTTTAAGAACGCTGAAGCAATTGGTTACCTAGCTGATCGCTTAGCGCAATTAGGTGTTGAAAAAGATCTCTTTAAAAAGGGTGCAGTTGCTGGAAGTGAAGTTCGTATTGGCGATGGCCTCACACAAGTTGTATTTGATTGGGAGCCAACAATTGAAGCAGGAGCAGAGCAGCTAGCTGGTCACTTGCATCGCCGAGGCGAGGATTCACGTCTTGAATCAACATGGCAGCAGACCGAGCGTGTTGATGATGTTCTTAGCGATGATGAGATTGCAAAGCAGTGGGAATACAACATTGAAGACCCACATTCACCTAAGATTTCAGTAGGTGAAGTGAATGAATCAGAGGATGGAGATGACAAGTGAGCCGAGCGCAGATTACTTCTGCACAGCGAATCGTCATCAAGATTGGCTCATCCTCTCTCACCGGTAAAGCCGGTTCTGCACTAGATGCTGATGCGGTCAACAAACTTGTTGATGTTGTTGCTGCGTGCAAGGCGCGCGGATCCGAAGTAGTCGTTGTTTCCTCTGGTGCCATTGCCGCTGGTCTTGCGCCATTGGGTTTAACTACACGTCCAAAGGACTTAGCAACGCAGCAAGCTGCAGCATCGGTGGGCCAAGGTCTTTTGATTGCCCAATACACCCAAAGCTTTAATCGCCATTCGATTACGGCATCGCAAGTATTGCTAACAACTGAAGATGTTGTGCGCCGTTCTCATTACCAAAACGCGCAGCGCACCCTTTACCGCCTGCTGCAACTTGGAGTCGTTCCAATTATTAATGAAAACGACACAGTAGGAACTGGTGAAATTCGCTTTGGTGATAATGATCGCCTCGCTGCCCTTGTTGCACTATTGATTAGTGCAGATTTATTGGTTCTAGTTTCTGACATTGATGCACTTTATGATGCTCCGCCAACACAGGCTGGAGCCAAGCGCATTCACGAAGTTACATCTGTTGCAGATATCGAAAACGAGACTTTGGGTGGAGCAGGATCTTCCGGAGTTGGCAGTGGGGGAATGGTTACTAAGGTTGAAGCTGCGCGGATTGCAACTTCTGCAGGCATCCCAATGCTGCTGACATCTCTAGCAGATGCCGATAAAACTTTGGCTGGCCAGGATTTTGGTACGCATTTTCATGCACAAGCAAGTAAGACAACATCACGCCTTCTGTGGTTGGCACATGCAACTAAGCCACACGGCAAGTTAGTTTTAGATGCCGGTGCAGTGAAAGCAATTTTAGAACGCGGTGTTTCATTGCTCCCAGCAGGTGTCACTGCAGTCGAAGGGGAATTTATTGCCGGCGATGCCATTGAATTAGTAGGACCAGATGGTGTTGTGATTGCACGTGGTTTAGTCGCCTTTGATTCAGAGGATCTACCAAAGATGCTAGGCCGTTCTACGAAAGAACTCGCAGCAGCGTTAGGCGCAGAGTACGAACGCGAGCTAGTGCATAGAGATGATTTAGTCCTACTTTAATTTTATATGTTGGACTTTATTGCGACCCATCTATTGCTTTTTTTGTGAATGAACTATTACTCTAGCGCGAATCAATCACCCACACGAAAGAGTAGAGATGAATCCTGTAAAAATAGCTGATTATGGTCTTTCCGAAGAATTTGGATATTTGCCTCACTATGACCCAGCGCAAAGACTCTCTCCCGGCAATGAAGAGTGGGATAAATTCGCCCTAGAGATTCCTAAACTCTTGATGGGAAATGATTTCCGCAAGCGAGTACATGCACTTCCAGACTTTAATGTTTCAGCGCTAAAAACACAGGCTGACATATCACGAGCAATGATGATTTTGAGTTATATCGGACAGTCTTATCAGTGGAGTGATAATTCGCCAGCAACAGTTTTTCCCAAAAAACTAGCTTTACCTTGGTATGAAGTTGGTCTATTAGTTGGCCGCCCTCCGATACTTTCATACCAAAGCTATGCATCCGATAATTGGCGACGCCTTGACCCTAGCGGCCCAGTTGAGTGTGGAAATATTGCGCTGCTTCAGTGCTTCCTTGGTGGACAAGATGAAGAATGGTTCATCTTGATTCATATTGATATTGAGAAGAAAGCCGGAAAAGCGCTTAAGGCAATAGAACTTGCGCAGGCAAGTGTTGTTGAAAACAATTTAGATGCACTTGAAAAAGCATTAATCCAACTCAGGGATGCACTTCAAGCCATGTATGACGTTTTATGTCGAATGCCGGAGCGCTGTGATCCATATGTTTATTTTCATCGAGTTCGTCCATATATTTTTGGTTGGCGCAATAATCCTTCACTTCCAAATGGTGTGATTTATGAAGGAGTAGATGCATACGGTGCCCAAGGTCAAGCCTTTCGTGGTGAGACTGGTGCACAAAGTGCCATCATTCCCGCAATGGATGCAGTCCTTGGAATCACCCATGAGAAGGATGAACTTCGTGATTACTTAATGGAGATGCGTAATTACATGCCTCCCATGCACGTGAAGTTTATAGAGGCCGTTGAAGCAGGTCCTTCTGTTCGAAATATGGTTGTCTCTACTGGAACCGAAGAGTTAAAAAACGTTTTTAATGAATGTGTCAGCATTGTTGGTGACTTTAGAGCTAAGCATCTGGAATATGCTGGTACATATATTCATGCACAAGCACAAGCCACCCCTGGAAATCCATCAGCAGTTGGTACCGGCGGTACTCCATTCATGGTCTACCTACGCAAGCACAGGGATGAATCAAAGGAACAACTCATACACTAATTGAGTAGGTGTCAGAATTATTCAATGCCAATGAGGCCTACCTCCCGATAGGCTTTATCTCATGATCGCAACACACGTGGTTAACAGCCTGGCAGATACTGCCCGGGCTGCTGCGCGCACCTTGAGCGTTGCAACAGGTTCCGAACGCAGTGCTGCCCTGAATGCAATTGCAGATGCAATTATTGCCAGAAGCGCTGAAATTATTGCTGCCAATGAAGAAGATATGGTGCGCGCTCGTGCAGCGAAGATTAACTCCTCGCTACTTGATCGATTGTTGCTGACTCCGACGCGAGTTGAAGGAATCGCCAATGGAGCGCGCCAGGTCAGTAAGTTGCCTGATCCGCTTGGAATCACATTACGTCATTCGACTTTGCCTAATGGAATCGATCTAAAGCAAGTTACCGTGCCATTCGGAGTTATTGGAATGGTGTATGAGGCTCGCCCAAATGTGACAGTTGATGCAGCGGTTATTTTGTTGATGTCAGGAAATGCGGCGCTCCTGCGTGGATCTTCAAGTGCAGCAGCTAGCAATCAAATTCTTGTCACTGTTATGCGTGATGCACTCAAGAGTACGAAAATTTCTCCAGATGTCATCCAACTTGTGCCATCGGATGATCGTGAGACAGTTAAAGCTTTGTTAAATGCCCGCGGCAAAGTGGATCTGGTAATTCCACGGGGGAGTGCATCTCTTATTCGAATGGTCGTGGATGAGTCAACTGTTCCAACTATCGAGACTGGTGCTGGTGTTTGCCATGTTTATATCGATGAGTTTGCAGATTTGGCTAAGGCACTTCCAATTATTATCAACTCAAAGACACAACGTCCAAGTGTGTGCAATGCTGCTGAAACTGTTTTGATTCACACAAAAATTGCAAAGGCTTTTGTTCCTGTTGTATTGAAGGCTTTACATGATGCCGGAGTTATTCTGCATGGGGATTCACAAGTTTTGGCTTTAGCCGGTTCAATTCCTATGAGTGCGGCGACAGAGGAGAATTGGTGCACTGAATACGGAACTCTTGAGATGAATGTTGCGATTGTTGATTCAGTTGATGCCGCTAGTGATCACATAGCTAAATACGGTACCAAGCACACTGAAGCCATCATCACTGAAAATAAAGCCAACGCCACTCGATTTATTGCGCTGAGTGATTGCGCTGCAGTGATGGTCAATACTTCAACGCGATTCACCGACGGTGAGCAAATGGGATTTGGTGCTGAAATTGGAATCTCAAATCAAAAACTCCATGCCCGTGGGCCTATGGGTCTTGAAGCTATGACAACCACTACCTGGATCGTTACGGGAGACGGGCAAATTCGCAGTTAATTGCGAAGTTAATTAGACTCACACCCATGACCAGCCTTTCCCGTGATGATGTAGCAAAGCTTGCTGGCCTTGCTCGTATTGAAATGAGCGATGAAGAGTTAGTTGCACTCTCTAATGAGTTCACAGTCATCTTGGATGCAGTGGCTCGCGTGCAGGAAGTTGCTGGCGCTGACGTGGCTGCAACTTCTCATCCATTGCCACTTCGTAATGTTTTTCGCCCGGATGTAGTTATTCCATCACTTTCACCAGCTGACGCACTTTCTGGTGCCCCTGCTCAAGAAGAACAACGCTTCCGCGTTCCGCAGATTTTGGGTGAAGAATGATTCGCAGCTCTGCATCAGAGATGGCTAGCAAACTTACTAGTGGGGAAATTACATCGGTTGCGCTAACACAAGCCCACCTAGATCAAATTGCTGCTGTTGATAAAGATGTTCACGCTTTCTTGCATGTTGATACCCAAGGTGCTCTTGCTCAAGCTGCAGCAGTTGATGCAAAGCGCAAAAACAAAGAGAAGCTCTCACCTTTAGCTGGAGTCCCGCTGGCCCTGAAAGATGTAATGACACAAAAGGGTATTCCAACTACATGTGGCTCTAAGATTCTTGAAGGTTGGTGCCCACCGTATGACTCAACCGTTGTTGTTAACTTAAAGAAAAATGACATTATTATTTTAGGTAAGACTAATATGGATGAATTCGCGATGGGTTCTTCTACAGAAAACTCTGCATATGGCCCAACGCACAATCCATGGGATCTAACACGTATTCCTGGTGGTTCTGGTGGCGGATCAGCGGCATCACTTGCAGCCTTTGAAGCACCCCTTGCAATTGGAACTGATACTGGCGGATCGATTCGCCAACCTGCAGCTGTTACTGGAACTGTGGGAGTCAAGCCAACGTATGGCGGCGTATCTAGATACGGCCTTGTTGCTTTCTCTTCATCCCTTGATCAAGCAGGCCCATGTGCTCGTACTGTTCTAGATGCTGCTCTATTGCATGAAGCAATCGCTGGTCATGATCCAAAAGATTCAACTTCTATTAACGCTCCAGTTCCTGCAGTAGTTGCTGCTGCTAAGTCAGGAAACGTCAAGGGAATGAAGATTGGTGTTGTTAAAGAACTCAATGGTGATGGATACCAAAAGGGTGTGCGCACTCGTTTTGAAGAATCACTTGAACTACTTGCAGCTGCTGGTGCTGAAATCGTTGAAGTCTCTGCACCTAACTTTGAATACGCCCTTGCTGCATATTACTTAATTGCGCCATCTGAGTGTTCTTCAAACTTAGCTCGCTTTGATGCAATGCGTTATGGCCTGCGCGTGGGCGATGAGGATGGAGCATCTGCAGAGTCAGTCATGAATTTCACTCGCGAGGTTGGATTTGGCCGTGAAGTAAAGCGACGCATCATACTTGGAACCTACGCTCTTTCATCTGGTTACTACGACGCTTACTACGGCAGTGCGCAGAAAGTTCGCACACTTATCACTCAAGATTTCAACAAAGCATTTGAAAAGGCTGATGTATTGGTTTCACCAACATGCCCAACAACAGCGTTTAAAATCGGTGAAAAGGCTAATGATCCGCTAGCTATGTATCTCAATGACATTGCAACAATTCCGGTGAACATGGCTGGTATCGGTGGAATGTCATTGCCTTCAGGAGTTGCAGACGAAGATGGTCTACCAGTTGGTTTCCAGATCATGTCACCGGTGATGAAAGATGATCGAATGTATTCAGTAGGCGCAGCCCTTGAAGCAGCTTTGCTTTCCAAGTGGGGCGCACCATTGCTTTCAACAATTCCAGCATTAGCAGGTAGCAAATGAGCCTGACATATGATGATGTTGTAGCAAAGTACGAACCAGTTCTGGGTCTTGAAGTTCACGTTGAACTTAATACAAAATCGAAGATGTTTTGTGGCTGTTCCACTATTTTCGGTGCAGAGCCAAATACACAAACCTGTCCAGTGTGTTTAGCCCTGCCAGGTGCGCTACCAACTGTTAATGAGAAGGCAATTGAATCAACAATCAAAATCGGACTGGCCCTGAACTGCTCAATTGCACCTTTTAGTCGCTTTGCTCGCAAGAACTATTTCTATCCAGATATGCCAAAGAACTTCCAGATTTCACAGTATGACGAGCCAATCTGCGTTAATGGTTATGTTGATGTCGAGATTGAAACAGATGAGGGTCCAAAGGTTTTCCGCATTGAAGTAGAGCGCGTTCACATGGAAGAAGACACAGGAAAGTCTCTACACGTGGGTGGCGCTACAGGGCGTATTCACGGCGCAGAGTATTCACTTCTTGATTACAACCGTGCAGGAATTCCATTAGTTGAAATTGTTACCAAGATTGTTCCTGGTACAGGTAAATATGCCCCGGAGGTTGCAAAGGCATACGTGGCAGAGCTGCGCGACATCTTGCGCTCACTTGGTGTTAGTGATGTGAAGATGGAGCAGGGATCACTTCGCTGTGATGCAAACGTTTCATTGCGCTTAATTGGCTCTGATGTTCTTGGAACTCGCTCAGAGACTAAGAACGTTAACTCGCTTCGCTCTGTTGAGCGCGCAATTCGCGGTGAAATGATTCGCCATGCCGAACGTTTAAATAATGGCGAACGAGTCGTGCAAGAGACTCGTCACTTCCAAGAAGACACAGGTTTGACTCGCTCTGGCCGTTCAAAGGAACAGGCTGAGGACTACCGTTATTTCCCAGAACCAGATTTAGTTCCAGTGGCACCAGATGCAGCATGGATTGAGCAACTACGTGCTGATTTGCCAGAGCGACCATCTATTCACCGCAAGCGTTTGCAAGAACAGTGGGCAGTTCCAGACAAAGAAATGTCAGCGATGATTAATGCTGACGTGCTCGATGTTGTTGAAGCAACTGTTGCACTGGGCGCAGACCCGACTAAAGCACGTGGTTGGTGGTTAGGTGAGATTTCTCGAATCGCCAATGAAAAAGATGTAGCGATTAAAGATTTGCCTATTGCAGCATCAGATGTAGCTGAGATTGTTGCCCTTGTTAATACTGGAGATCTAACAGATAAGTTAGCTCGCCAAGTTGTTGAAGGTGTTATTGCTGGCGAAGGAAAACCTGCGGCAGTTATTTCAGCTCGCGGAATTAAAGTTGTCAATGATGATTCAGCTTTGATGGCTGCAATCGAGCGGGCATGTGCTGGACAACCAGAGACTGCACAAAAGGTTCGAGATGGTCACTTGCCAGCTGCCGGGGCTTTGATTGGAATGGTAATGAAAGACACAAAGGGCCAAGCCGATGCAGCTAAAGTTCGCTCACTTTTGTTAGCTCACCTTGGACAATCAGAAGGCTAGACTAAGCACATGCCCAACATGAAGCCGCGCTCTGGAGTAGTAACTGATGGATTAGAGCGCGCCCCTGCACGTGGAATGTTACGTGCTGTTGGAATGGGCGATGATGATTGGGTTAAACCACAAATTGGAATTGCATCTTCTTGGAATGAAATCACTCCATGTAATTTATCTTTAGATCGTTTAGCTAAAGCTTCAAAGCAAGGCGTCCTAGATGCAGGCGGATTCCCCATGCAATTTGGAACTATCTCTGTCTCTGATGGAATTTCAATGGGCCATGAAGGAATGCATTTTTCTTTAGTTTCACGCGAAGTTATTGCAGACTCAGTTGAAGCTGTTATGCAAGCAGAGCGTTTAGATGGAATGGTTACTTTTGCTGGTTGCGATAAATCTCTTCCAGGAATGATGATGGCAGCGGCTCGCATCGATGTTGCAAGTGTTTTTGTTTATGCAGGTTCAACGTTGCCAGGCCAAGTTGATGGCAAAGATGTAACAATCATTGACGCCTTTGAGGCTGTTGGAGCTTGCGCTCGTGGATTAATTACCCAAGAGCGCGTGGATCAAATTGAACGTGCGATCTGTCCAGGTGAAGGTGCTTGCGGCGGTATGTATACAGCAAACACCATGGCAAGTATTGGTGAAGCAATTGGTCTCTCACTTCCTGGATCAGCTGCGCCTCCTGCAGTTGATCGCCGTCGCGACACTTATGCAATTGCATCAGGTGCTGCAGTGGTTGAGCTCATTCGCCAGGGAATAACTACTCGCGATATTTTGACAAAACAAGCCTTCGAAAATGCAATCACAATTTTGATGGCATTAGGAGGTTCTACAAATGCTGTACTCCACTTGCTAGCAATTGCCTATGAAGCAGAAGTAAATCTTGAACTCAATGATTTCCATCGCATTGGTTCAAAGGTTCCTCTGCTAGGAGATCTCAAGCCATTCGGCCGCTTTGTTATGAGTGATGTTGATAAAGTCGGCGGAATCCCAGTTGTATTAAAGGGATTGCTCGATGCTGGTTTACTCCACGGTGATGTTCTAACTGTTACTGGCAAAACAATGGCTGAGAATTTGAAAGATATTGCTCCACCAGATCCAGATGGACAGATCTTGCGTGCAGTTTCATCTCCAATATCTACAGATATTGGAATTACTATCTTGGGCGGCACTCTTGCCACCGATGGTGCGGTGTGTAAAACAGCAGGTATTGGAATTGAAAAATTTGAAGGACCTGCCAGAGTGTTTGAACGTGAGCAAGCTGCAATGGAAGCACTTGAAAACGGAACGATCCAGGCTGGTGATGTAGTTGTAATTCGCTACGAAGGACCTAAGGGTGGTCCTGGTATGCGCGAGATGTTAATGATTACTGGAGCAATAAAAGGCGCGGGTCTTGGTAAATCAACTCTGTTGTTAACTGATGGACGCTTCTCTGGTGGATCAACTGGTTTGTGTGTTGGTCACGTTGCACCAGAAGCTGTTGATGGGGGACCCATTGCATTTATTAAAGATGGCGATTTAGTGCGCATCGACATCACTAATCGCACATTGGATTTACTTGTTGACCCTAAAGAGCTTGAAGCCAGAAAAGTTGGCTGGAAGCCATTAGGTCACAAATACTCCCGTGGGGTATTGGCCAAGTATTCAAAACTGGTTGGATCTGCATCCAAAGGTGCGGTCTGCGAGTAAAGCTGGCTCAAATTGTGAGATGTGCATCTCATGCCTTGACTCTTATGCGTAATCCATTGGAGAATATCCCCATGAGCACAACATTTGTGGTGGTGATTTAGCAGCGCGTGATCTAACAATGATCATGCGCCGCCCTCAGTTATCTGAGGGTTTTTTCGTTTCATCACTATAAATGCAAGGCAACGAAGGGAGAAGAACTATGAGTCAGATGAATGGGGCGAGTTCACTTGTCGCATCCCTTGAAGCTGCCGGCGTGGATGTCATGTTCGGAATCCCAGGCGGTGCAATTCTCCCAGCCTATGATCCAATTTTTTCTAGCTCCATCCGCCACATTCTTGTTCGCCATGAACAAGGTGCAGGACATGCTGCAACAGGTTATGCCCAAGTAACCGGTCGCGTTGGTGTGTGTATTGCAACATCTGGCCCTGGTGCTACAAATCTTGTAACACCTCTGGCAGATGCCGCAATGGATTCAGTTCCAGTTGTTGCAATCACTGGCCAGGTGCCTTCACTTGCAATCGGAACAGATGCTTTCCAAGAAGCAGATATTCGCGGCATCACGATGCCATTTGCAAAGCACAATTATTTAATTACTAACCCAGCAGATATCCCACGCGCGATCGCTGAGGCTTTTCATATCGCGAGTTCAGGCCGTCCAGGCCCAGTGCTTGTTGATATCGCAAAAGATGCTCTACAAGCAATGACGGATTTTAAATATCCCACTTCAGTTAATTTGGCTGGATATAAACCAAAGTCAATGCCAGATAACCAATCCATCCTGGACGCCGCTGCGTTGATCACGCAATCTAGTAAGCCAGTCTTTTATGTTGGCGGCGGAGTAATCAAAGCAAACGCATCTCGCGAACTATTAGAACTCGCACAGCTACTCGGAGCACCAGTCGTAACAACTCTCATGGCCCGTGGTGCATTCCCAGATAGTCACCCATTGCATCTTGGAATGCCTGGTATGCACGGAACAGTTGCTGCAGTTACAGCGCTACAAAAAGCAGATCTGCTCATTACTTTAGGTGCTCGCTTTGATGACCGTGTTACGGGCAAGCTTTCAACATTTGCAGTTAACGCCAAGGTTATCCACGCAGATATTGATCCTGCTGAAATTGGTAAGAACCGTTTTGCTGATGTTGCCGTGTTGGGTGATCTCAAAAATACCATCGCTGCGCTGATTCCAGCACTCAAAACAGCCCTTGCAAAGAACCAGCCAGATTTAACCCCTTGGTTGCAACAGATGAATTCACTCCAAGCCGCTTATCCATTGGGTTATGACAAACCAAATGATGGGACGTTATCTCCACAATATGTAATTGAGAGACTTGGAAAAATCTCAGGTCCAGAAGCTATTTTTGCTGCAGGCGTTGGACAACATCAGATGTGGGCATCTCAATTTGTTTCATATGAAAACCCACGCACATGGCTTAACTCCGGTGGTCTTGGAACAATGGGTTACGCAGTCCCTGCTGCAATGGGCGCAAAAGTTGGAGCACCAGACACAACAGTGTGGGCAATCGATGGCGATGGTTGTTTCCAGATGACTAATCAAGAGCTTGTAACGTGTGCACTCAATAACATTCCAATCAAGGTTGCAATCATTAATAACGAATCTTTGGGAATGGTTCGCCAGTGGCAGACCCTGTTCTATGAAGGTCGTTATTCAAATACAAACCTTGAATCTAAACGCGTTCCTAACTTCCCAATGCTCGCAGAAGCTATGGGCTGTATTGGTTTGAGTTGTGAGCGCGAAGAAGATGTTGATGCAACTATTGAAAAAGCAATGGGAATTAATGATCAACCTGTTGTTATTGATTTCCGTGTTCATCGTGATGCAATGGTGTGGCCAATGGTTGCTGCCGGAACATCAAATGATGACATTATGGTCGCGCGTGAAACTGCGCCTGACTGGGATTCACAGGAGCTATAAAAATGGCCCAACACACACTCGAAGTTTTAGTAGAGAACTCACCTGGCGTATTGGCCCGCGTTGCTGGTCTTTTCTCTCGCCGTGCATACAACATTGAACGCTTATCAGTTGGACCAACAGCTGACCCATCCATCTCCCAGATGGATATTGTGGTTAATCTGGAAGGCCATGCACTCGAGCAAGTAATTGCTCAGCTCGATAAGTTAATCAATGTCATTTCAATTAAGGAAATACTTCCAAATAAGTCTGCACCAGCAGTACACGACACTCAACCCGATTACCAGAACTAAAGGAGAAATACCGTGGCAGCAACGATGTATCACGAAGAGGATGCCGATCTATCCATCATCCAGGGTCGCAAGGTCGCGATCATCGGTTACGGCTCACAAGGACATGCGCACGCACTTAACTTGCGCGATAGCGGTGTCGATGTCCGTGTTGGATTAAAAGAGGGTTCAGCATCACGTGCAAAGGCAGAGGCTGAAGGTTTACGTGTTGTTTCAGTAGTTGATGCAGTTAAAGAAGCAACAGTCATCATGATTTTGGCACCTGACCATGTTCAGCGCCATATTTACACAGAATCAATTTTGCCTAACCTAAAAGATGGCGATGCGCTGTTCTTTGGACATGGTTTTAATATTCGCTTTGGTTACATCAAGCCAACTGCATCAGTAGATGTTTGTATGGTTGCGCCAAAGGGTCCAGGTCACTTAGTGCGTCGTGAATACGCAGCAGGCCGCGGAGTTCCAGTAATCGTTGCAGTCGAACAAGATTCAACTTCAAGTGCATGGCCGCTAACACTTTCATATGCAAAAGCAATCGGTGGACTTCGCGCTGGTGGAATTCTGACTACATTCACAGAAGAGACAGAAACAGATCTCTTCGGTGAACAGTCAGTTCTTTGCGGTGGTGCTTCACAGCTAGTTATGTATGGCTTTGAGGTTTTAACTGAAGCTGGATATCAGCCAGAGGTTGCTTACTTTGAGTGCTTGCACGAACTCAAGCTTATTGTTGATTTGATGTATGAAGGTGGAATTGCAAAGCA
>Ga0209297_1000546_pt1 | contig 23817 bp, 21 predicted proteins | sample S_130805_MF_Meta_FD_187322 | JGI IMG/M metagenome (GOLD analysis project Ga0209297, IMG submission 187322) | Freshwater microbial communities from Lake Simoncouche, Canada to study carbon cycling - S_130805_MF_MetaG (SPAdes) (version 2) | ecosystem: Environmental > Aquatic > Freshwater > Lake ...
CAGCCGTTGCAACAGGAGATCAAATCGGCACATCATCAATTCAAATCAGAGCGATAAAAACTGACCCCAATTATTACGGTGGGGATTACTACGACAAGGCGCAAGGCCCAATCGAGGGAATGGGAATCGCCAGACGCATAGCCCACCTGACTTATCGCACCGAGGCCGAGATGGATGTGCGTTTTGGACGCGAGCTTCAGGGAGATGACACGGGCCGATATGCCGTTGAATCCTATTTAGATCATCAGGCAGAGAAGTTGGCCCAGCGCTTTGATGCAAATACCTATGTCGCCCTGACCGAGGCGATGAATAGCCACGATATTGGTCGAGGACGCGGGGGAGTTGCAGCCGCGCTGGCTGGAATCCAAATCCCGGTCGTTGCCGTCTCCATTGATACCGATCGGCTTTTTCCGGTGCGCCTGCAGGCTGAGATCGCCGAGCTTGCCCCATTTGCAGCCCCTTTAGTTACGATTTCATCGCCATTTGGCCACGATGGCTTCCTCGTTGAGGTCGAATCTGTGGGAGATGTGATCAGACAGGCGCTCGCGCTGGCCGAATAGCCCAAATCCGGTGTTTTCGATGTGCATTTACCCCTGTGGATAAAATACAATATAGACATCGCTTCAGCGCATCGCTGATCAAACAAAAGGACGAATGTGGCTGTATTTAGTGCGCTCAAAAATAAGGGCAAGAAGAAGGATGCTGCGAAAAAAAGCGCACCTGTAAAGAAAGCTGCAGTTAAAAAAGCAGCGCCCGCGAAGAAGGCAGCAGTTAAAAAAGCAGCGCCCGCGAAAAAAGCAGCAGCCGTGAAGAAGGTTGTTGCAAAGCCCGTCAAAATTGAATTGAAAAAAGATTTAACGGCAAAAGATGTTCAAGCGATTGTCGATGCCAAGCATGCAGTTACGCGTAACCATGAGATTTTAGCTGAGCTCGAACTTCGTGGCGTTACATCTATTAACCGTATTCCTAAGAAGGCAGATAAAGATTTAGTTGATGAGGCTCGCGCCTTAGCCATTGAGATCCCAACAATAGTTGAAAAACTTCGCAAAGCCGGTCTTGGAACTCCTGCCCGCATATTAAAAAAGTCAGAGTATGCACTTATCGAGCCAAAGCCAGTTCCAGTTGTGGCTCCAGTAGCTGCTAAAGCCGGAAAAGCTGCGATCGTAAGTATTGATGGAGAAGAAGTTGAGCTTGAAGAAGTTGAGCTTGAAGATGTTGAAACACTTATCGCCGAAGCCGTCGAACTAGTTGACGCCGAAGCAGAAGATAAGGTTCGAGTAGTTACTCTCTCTGATGAATCCAGCAAGGCAAAGGGCTCATTTACTTTGGCAGATTCTGAAGCCGACGATGAAGAGGAAGATAAGAACGAGCGCGAAAAGCTAAAGAAGGATTTGCGCAACGTTAATATCGTCATTGAAGCAATTAACTCGAAGATAAATAACGCCGCTACCCCTACACGTTATGGAATCGCAGAGGCCGAATCAAAGGCGCTTACCTACAAGCAGATTCAACAGCAGTTTGAGATGAAGACTTTCACTGAAAAATCAGCAAAAACAGCGGCTGAAGCGGTAACTATTGGCTCATTGAAGAATCTTGAAGATTTGCTTAACTACTTCATCGAAAAGATGAAGGTTGTACAGCGCGAAATTAAGTACTTACCACCTGAGCAGACGGTTATGACGGCCGGTGCAACTGCCGACCCAGTAAAGGATTACTTAAAGCAGATCGGCCGTGTAGCACTTCTAAACGCCGAGCTCGAAGTTGAACTAGCAACTCGCGTTGAAGTCGGTCTTTTTGCTGAATCAAAATTAAAGAATGAAAAGAAGATGGAAAAGAAGTTAAAGCGCGAGCTCGAATGGCTTGTTGAAGATGGCAAGCGCGCAAAGAACCACTTACTTGAGGCAAACCTTCGCCTCGTTGTATCTCTTGCTAAGCGTTATACCGGCCGCGGAATGCTCTTCCTTGACTTAATTCAAGAGGGTAACTTGGGTCTAATCCGTGCAGTTGAGAAGTTCGATTACACAAAGGGTTACAAGTTCTCAACTTATGCCACATGGTGGATTCGCCAGGCAATTACTCGTGCGATGGCAGACCAGGCTCGCACAATCCGTATTCCAGTACACATGGTTGAAGTTATTAATAAGTTGGCCCGTGTGCAGCGCCAGATGCTTCAAGATCTTGGACGCGAACCGACACCAGAGGAGCTCGCAAAAGAGCTCGATATGACCCCTGAAAAAGTTGTTGAAGTTCAGAAGTATGGCCGTGAACCTATTTCACTTCACACACCACTTGGTGAAGAGGGCGATAGCGAGTTCGGAGATCTCATTGAAGACTCTGAGGCCGTTGTTCCAGCCGATGCGGTTTCATTTACATTGCTCCAAGAGCAGTTGCACTCAGTTCTAGATACTTTATCCGAACGTGAAGCAGGCGTAGTTGCGATGCGCTTTGGTCTAACCGATGGTCAGCCAAAGACGTTGGATGAAATCGGCAAAGTTTACGGCGTTACTCGTGAGCGTATCCGTCAGATTGAATCTAAGACAATGTCCAAGCTTCGTCACCCATCCCGTAGCCAAGTACTGCGCGATTACTTAGATTAAAAATGGCTAATCCAACTATCTACATCAACCCCGTCAGCGGATCAATAAAGATCCTCGGCGCCGTTGATTTTGTAGATGCCGAGGGCAACATTCTTGAAACTAAAGAGAACGTGAAGTTTTGCGGCTGTTCTTTAAGTAAAGATAAGCCTTGGTGTGATGGCAGTCATAAAGCCATCACACAACCGAATACTTAAATAACCGAAGTTTCTACGAGCTTTTCGCTCTCATCAATAATTGTGGCAGCTACGCTCTTAAGCTTTTCAGCGTATTCCTTGCCATGATGAGCGCAGAACATGAGCTCTCCACCGTTTAGAAGTACTGCCCGGACATAGGCCTGGGCTCCGCAGCGATCACAGCGGTCAAGGGCGTTAAGAGGTACTGATTCGAGCATCACTTGATCTGACATATCTCTCTCCGTTCTCGGTGGTAGTTCTTTATATGGAACATCAAACCATGTCTGGTTATTCCCCGCACGTTATTATCGAAGTAATTTGCTCAGAATTGCCAGAGAATTGGCAGATTACCAGTAACAACTGACATATTCGGCGCGTTTAACGGCGATTAATCCCCATGGGCGATAACCTTTCGCCCCGTGGCAGACAAAGATTCCTCACCCTCAAACATAGTGACGGATAGCTATACCGCAAAGGATTTAGCGGTCCTAGAGGGCCTTGATGCCGTTCGCAAGCGCCCCGGAATGTATATCGGCTCCACTGATTCACGTGGACTCATGCATTGCTTATGGGAAATCATCGATAACTCTGTTGATGAATCCTTAGCCGGACATTGCAAGAAAATTGAAATTAATCTTGAATCAGATGGCTCCGTTGAAGTCCATGATGATGGTCGCGGAATTCCAGTTGATAAAGAGCCTAAGACTGGTTTAACAGGTGTTGAAGTTGTATTAACAAAACTACATGCAGGTGGAAAATTCGGCGGAGGATCGTATGCCGCATCTGGTGGACTTCACGGAGTCGGTGCATCAGTTGTAAATGCACTGGCATCTCGTCTTGATGCTGAAGTCGACCGCGATGGAAAGATTTACTGGATGTCATTTCAACGTGGCACTGCAGGAATCTTTGATGGTGATGGACCTAAAGCGCCCTTTGAACCTGCTTCAGGCCTGCGTGTTATTGGAAAGATTTCTAGCAAAGTTACTGGCACACGTATTAAGTGGTGGTCAGATAAGCAGATTTTCCTTAAAGAGGCCGAGCTAGAACTTGAAGATATTTATGATCGTGCCCGCCAAACATCTTATTTAGTCCCAGGTTTAACGCTGATTGTTAATGATAATCGCACCAAAGTAAAAACCTCTGAAACCTTCTTCCATAAAAGCGGAATCACTGAATATTGTAATTTCTTACAACCCGATGAACCCGTAGGCGATGTCATCCGTATTTACGGTACTGGTCACTACCAAGAGACGGTCCCGGTATTAGATGAAAAAGGCCATATGGTTTCAACTGAGGTTGAGCGCGATATGGAAGTTGATATTGCGATGAAGTGGGGCAATGGATTTGAAACCACCCAGCGCTCATTTGTAAATATTATTGCCACCCCTAAGGGCGGCACGCACGTTCTTGGCTTTGAACGCTCACTCGTTAAGGTAATCAACGAGGCGCTTCGATCAACTAAGACTCTTGCCAACAAAGAGGCCGATGTTATTAAAGACGACATCCTCGAAGGCATGACCGCCGTTATTACCGTGCGAATGTCAGAGCCACAGTTTGAAGGCCAGACTAAGGAAGTTCTCGGAACAGCAGCTGCAACTCGAATCGTTGCCGCAGTTGTTGCAGATAAGATGAAAGAGTATTTCAACACCACCAAACGAATTGATAAAGCTAACGGTCGCCTTGTTCTAGAGAAAATAGCTTCGGCTTCCCGTACTCGAATCTCTGCACGTGCTCATAAGGACTTACAGCGACGCAAGAACGCACTTGAGTCCTCATCTCTTCCTACAAAGCTCTCAGATTGCCGCTCAGAGGATGTAACGCGTACCGAGTTGTTTATCGTAGAAGGTGATTCAGCACTTGGTACAACCAAGGCTGCACGCAACAGTGAGTTCCAGGCAATTTTGCCGATTCGCGGAAAGATCCTCAATGTTCAAAAGGCATCGCTGTCGCAGATGCTCGAAGATAAAGAGTGCGGATCAATCATTCAAGTAATTGGTGCCGGCTCTGGAAAATCCTTCGAACTCGATGAAGCCCGTTACGGCCGAATCATTTTGATGTCTGATGCAGACGTTGATGGCGCGCATATTCGTTGTTTATTGCTTACATTGATGTATCGCTACATGCGGCCACTTATTGATTCGGGCCGCGTATTTGCAGCCATTCCACCACTTCACCGCATTGAAGTAATGGGCGGGGGAGGCAAGAAGGGTCAATATATTTATACATATAGCGATGATGAGATGAAGAAAATCACCGCTGACTTAAAGAAGAATGGCAAAAAGTGGAAAGAGCCGATTCAGCGCTACAAAGGCCTTGGTGAAATGGATGCAGATCAGCTGCGAGAGACAACAATGGATCCAGATGCACGTACATTGCGACGTATTACCGTCTCTGATGCAACGGCAGCTGAGGCTATGTTCGAGCTATTAATGGGAAGCGATGTGGCCCCGCGTAAAGAATTTATCGCTAACGCTGAAATCGATCGCGACCACATCGACGCTTAGTCGATAGAGACTAAGTCGAAGTACTCTTCTTTCCATAGATCCTCATCGCCATCTGGCAGCAAGATAACGCGCTCAGGCTTAAGGGATTGAACTGCGCCCTCATCGTGGCTAACCATGATTACCGCGCCTTGGTACTCACTTAAAGCGCCAAGGATTTCGGCACGTGATGCTGGATCTAAGTTGTTTGTTGGCTCATCGAGAAGTAAAACGTTGGCTGCCGATACAACAAGAACAGCTAAAGCAAGACGTGTTCGCTCACCACCTGATAAAACCTTAACTGGCTTATGAACATCATCGCCGATGAAGAGGAATGAACCCAAAGTATTGCGGGCTTCAGGTTCGCGCAGATCAGGAGTAGCCGACATCATGTTCTCAAGCACTGTGCGCTCGAAGTCCAACCCTTCGTGCTCCTGGGCGTAGTAACCAATTTTTAATCCATGGCCATGTTCGACAGTGCCCGTATCAGATTCAAGTTCACCGGCGAGAATTCTAAGAAGTGTTGTTTTTCCCGCACCGTTAAGACCAAGAATGACAACGCGCGATCCCTTATCGATGACACAAGAGACGTCGGTAAAGATTTCGAGGGATCCATAAGATTTGGAGAGCTCTTCGCCCGATAGGGGAGTCTTACCGCATGGGGCAGGGGTTGGAAAGCGAAGACGTGCAACTTTGTCGCTGACACGAACATCTTCAAGACCAGAACGTAGTTTTTCAGCACGACGTAACATGCCTTGGGCCGCGGTTGCCTTGCTTGCTTTAGCACGCATCTTTTCGCCCTGCTTCTGCAAAATCTCGGCACGCTTTTCAGCGTTAGCGCGCTCTTTCTTACGGCGATGCTCATCTTGTTCGCGCTGTAATAAATATGCTTTCCAGCCTAAGTTATAAACATCGATGACGTTGCGGTTTGCATCTAAGTAAAAGACTTTATTCACAACGGTCTCAATCAGATTAACATCGTGAGAGATGATGACAAGGCCGCCAGAGTACTTGGCTAGAAAATCACGTAGCCATACGATGGATTCAGCATCTAAGTGGTTAGTTGGCTCATCGAGCAGAAGAGTTTCGGCACCACTAAACAAGATTCGAGCGAGCTCGATACGTCGGCGTTGACCGCCCGATAACGTTGAAAGTTCGTGGGCAAAGACGGCCTCGGTTACACCAAGGGAAGTTGCAATAGCTTCAGCCTCTGCTGTTGCCGCATATCCACCGGCGGCACTGAATTCGTGTTCAACGCGCGTGTATCTATCCATCGCTTTTTCAAGGGCCTCGCCCTCGGTCGTCGACATCTCTTCTTCAACCTGTCGCATGCGATGTGAAATCTGATCTAAGTTACGGGCCGACAAGATGCGCTCGATAACAGAGCCTGGTTCATCGCCTGTGCGCGGATCTTGTGGAAGGTAGCCAATCTTTCCTGTGCGATTAACCGCGCCGCCTGCAGGCATCGTCTCTCCAGCTAGGACCTTTGCAAGTGTTGATTTACCGGCACCGTTTCGACCAACAAAACCGATGCGATCCCCGCTATTGATACGCACGGTCACGCCTTTAACAAGCAGGCGGGCACCAGCGCGTAGTTCGAGAGCTTGGGTTGAAATCACACCGTATTCTAGCCGAGTTTAAGCAGCACCAATTCTCGTCTTACGAGGCGTAGCAAAGGACTTAGATACGGCAGTTAACTCATCAGAGACCTGAAGCTTTATGGCATCTTCGCTTTTGAGCAGTTTTGTCAGCTCAGCGATTATCGATTTGAGTTCTTTCTGCTCAGTTTCAAGTTCCAATTTGCTCATCTTGGTCAAACGACGAAGCGGCATATCCAAGATATATGTGACCTGTTCGTCATTTAACTTGAAATCCTTCATCAGTTTTTCCTTGGCCGTTGCCGCATCATCGCTTGCGCGGATGATTTTAATAACCTTATCGATATCGATGATCGCCTTTAAGAGGCCATCAACCAAAGTCAGGCGTGCTTGAGCCTTGGCTTTACGGAACTCGCTACGACGGCGAACTACTTCAATGCGGTGCTCAATGAATACTTTAAGAAGCTCTTTTAAGCCAAGAGTTTGTGGGCGACCCTTTACTAAGGCCACTGCGTTGATTGAAAATGCATCCTCCATAGGAGTCAAGGCATATAGCTGCTCAAGAACTTTTTCAGGCTCAAATCCATTTTTAAGTTCGATAACAACGTTCGTGCCAGTCTGACCATCGGTTAAATCGATGATGTCGCTGATACCTTGAATCTTTTTAGCCTTTACGAGAGCTGCAATACGTTCGACGACTTTTTCAGGTCCGATAGTGAAGGGGAGCTCTTTAATAACAAGGCCCATTTTGCGGGATGAGACTTTTTCAATCTCAACACTTGCGCGGACTTTAAATGATCCCTTGCCTGTCGCATATGCCTCGCGTACGCCTTCTAGTCCAACTAGCTCGCCACCCGTCGGAAAATCTGGACCCGGAATATATTTCATTAACTGCTTAACCGTGGCAGATGGATTCTCAATCAAAAACTTAGTTGCGGCGATAACCTCGCCCAAGTTATGAGGTGCCATATTTGTAGCCATACCGACTGCGATTCCAGAGCCACCATTGACGAGCAGGTTGGGATACGCGGCAGGTAGAACTAGTGGTTCTGAGAGTTGACCATCGTAGTTAGGACCAAAATCAACGGTATCTTCATCGGCCTCGGCAACCATTGCCATTGCAGCTAGCGCAAGGCGGGCTTCCGTGTAACGCATCGCAGCAGGGCCGGCATCGAGTGAGCCAAAGTTTCCGTGACCATCGATAAGTGGCAGGCGCATGGAAAAAGATTGCGCCATACGAACGAGTGCGTCATAGATTGCACCATCACCATGCGGGTGCAACTTACCCATTACTTCACCGACAACTCTTGCGCTCTTTACATGTCCACGCTCTGGACGAAGACCCATATCTGCCATCTGATGAAGAATGCGGCGATGAACGGGCTTTAATCCATCACGCGCATCGGGTAGGGCTCGTGAATAAATTACAGAGTATGCATACTCAAGAAATGATTCAGATACTTCTTTGGAGACATCGATATCAACGATCTTGCCTGGATACTCTCCAGGTTTTGGACCAGTTGGTTTCTTAGCCTTGCTCTTCGTCGGTGTCTTTGCCATGGGGGAGATTGTGCCAACTACATGGGTTAATTCAGGGGAGGGCGCGCCCCAACTGTTGCAACACACTTTGCAGCCAACGCTGTTCCAGCCGAAAGAGCCTTCTCAAGGTCACGTGTTTCAAGCCACATTGGGATGAAACCAGCTGCGAATGAATCTCCTGCACCGGTTGTATCGACGACGTTTGTTGTGACCGCTGGGACTCTAATCGATTGATCATTAAAGACTGCCATCGCACCGCGTGAACCCAGTTTAATGACAACAAGTGGGGTGAACTTCTGCAAATTCTTCTCAGCGCTCTCGATATCTGTTGCATCGCCCAAATAAAGCGCCTCTTCAGCGTTGAGCAATATGCCATCCATGAGAGAGACCCAGGATAAAACTTCGGTAAGCGGAACAATCTTCATCGCCCCTGTTGTCGTTGGATCGAAGAAGATTGGGATGTTTGCAGCCTTTACTTTTTTAATCATTGCTAAGACGGCATCGCGACTACGGAAATCAAGTAAGGCATAACCGCTTACATAGACGCCATCAACGCCATCTAGTGAAGGTAAGTCACTTACCTCTAAATCTGCATTAGCTCCATTGTCAGGAAACATAGTTCTTTCCCCATTGGCATCTACCAATATCACAACAACACCCGTTGGTCGCCCAGAGCGCATGAGATTTAAATGTTCAACACCATATTTATCCAGGTCGGAGATTAAGGCAAAACCAACTGGGTCGTTGCCGACTCGGGCAACAAGCTGGGCTTTCGTGTTGGTGCGAGTAATCCATGTTGAAACATTGGCCGCTTGCCCACCTGGGTGAGTAGAGATTCGGCTAGCAGTGTCATTTCCGTAGTTGATGCTCTCTTTTAGCTGTGCAATAACATCCAGAGCCAAATCGCCGATGCATAGGATCTTTTTCATTTCAGCGCAACGGCAATCTCTGCAGCCAAAGCACAGTTAGATTTAATAATCTCAGTATTAATTGCAAGGGATTCACCGTGTGAAGCCTTATGGAAATGCTCTAAGAGAAATGGCGTTACAGCTTTTCCATCGACTCCATCATGGGCAGCCTTTGCTAAACCAGCGGCCAGGATCTGATCGTGGAGTGTCTTTGCCATCTCCTTCTTTACTGGATTGGCAACTATCAAGGCTTTGAGCTGAGTCGATATTGCAGTGCGGGCTTTAATAATTGCGGCAATCTCATCGGCGCTATCGACGCGATGTTCTAAATCAAATCCTGAATCAGTTAAGTAAAATCCTGGAAAGCGATTTGTCTTGTATCCAACAAGTCCAATAGCAAGAGTTTCAAGTCGCTCGAGAGTGGCATGAACATCAAGGATCGATTTTACTCCGGCACAGATAACAGTCATATCTAGTTGGGACAGGGCCGTTAGATCTGCCGATTCATCAAATGACTCATTGGCGCCGCGGTGAACTCCACCGAGACCGCCTGTTGCAAAAATCTTTATGCCGGCGATGGCAGCAATATGGGCAGTTGCAGCGACAGTAGTTGCCGCACTCTTACCTTGAGCGATGATGATGGCTAAATCTCTAATCGATGCTTTTGAAATATCGTCGCGATTTGCAATGGCCTCAAGCTCGGCCTGTTCAAGGCCAACGTGTACAACACCATCTAAGAGAGCGATCGTTGCAGGAACTGCCCCATGGCCGCGAATAATTCTTTCGCACTCGATTGCAACCTCTAAGTTAGAGGGGCGCGGAAGGCCATGACTAATAATTGTTGATTCGAGGGCAACTAGAGGTCTTCCCTCTGCGATTGCAGCACTAACCTCGGCAGAGTACTTAATTGCGTTTTTCACATGCACAACCTTAGCGGATGTAATGAGAAGATAGGCACGTGCATTTATCGCAGATTACTCCTTCGATCTTTTCCTCCCTTGGGCTCTCTACTGCGCAAGATCTGATCAATGTAGGAGCGAGCCCAATGGGCAGAGAAATTCTTTTTCTCATTGATGGTTTTGGTGCAGATGTTTTAGAAAGTTATGCCGATCACATGCCGACAATCTCAAGATTGGCCAAACATGGCACGGTAAGTACGGCATTCCCATCAACTACTGCAACAAGTTTGGCAACGCTAACAACCGGGACTCTGCCTGGCGTGCATGGAATGTTAGGTTACACAGTGCAAGTCCCGCGCAGTGGTGGGCGAATTTTAAATGCGCTTAAATGGGATGAGCGCGTAGATCCAAATATTTGGCAGCCAGTGCCAACATTATTTGAACGTGCAATGACCGAGGGAATAAACGTTTCACATGTCGCCGCCAAACGATATGAAAATAGTGGCTTTACTCGCGCAGTTTTTCGGGGTGCAGAATATCGTGGAGCAAATGTTGTAACTGATTTGGTTGCCCAAACAAAGGAGGCCTTGCGCAAGACTCCCTCTTTTGTTTATCTATATATGAATGATTTAGATGTAGCCGGCCATAGTGATGGCGTAGGCAGTGATAAGTGGTTAGCGGCCCTGGTGATGATTGATCAAATGTTGGCAAGTTTGATGAAGGAAGTACCACAAGGGACTCGCATTTGGCTGACATCTGATCATGGCATGATAAACGTTGGCGAAAAGATTGTTCTAGGCGACGATAATCCACTACTAGAAAATATTGCAGTCATAGGCGGTGAACCCCGTGCGCGCCATCTATATCTAGATTCCAATCACGATAGTGATACGGCTCGAATTAACGTTGCAAGCATTTGGCAGGAGTATTTGGGCAATCGGGCAGATGTTTTTACTCGCGAGCAAGCCGTGGCAAATAATCTCTTTGGTGATGTTGTAAGTGCTGATTCTTTAGATCGTATGGGAGAGATCATTGCTGTTGCAAAGGGCGCGGTAGTGTTAATCGATCCAACCCGCATTGATAAAGAGGGTGCAATGGTTGGACATCATGGGGCAGATAGTGAGATAGAAACGCAGGTTGGTTTACTTACAACAACTTTAAGCTAACTCTTTAGAGCCAGTGGGCTTTTTTGAATTTATAGAAGAGAAAACCGCTCAGCGAGGTAACAATTGAAATCACAAGTGGGTAGCCAAATTTCCATTCAAGCTCTGGCATAAATTTAAAGTTCATGCCGTAGATTCCGGCAATCATTGTTGGGCCGGCAGCTAGCGCAACCCAGGCAGAGATCTTTCGAACATCTTCATTTTGTCGCACCTGTACATGTGCCAAATCGGCTTGTAAGGCAGTGGTAAGAAGTGAATCCATACCCGATGCGTGTTCGCAGGCGCGAAGCAGGTGGTCGAGCGTGTCTCTAAAGAATGGCTTCAAGGATTCGGGTGTTTCTGTAAAGGTTTCAGAAACCAACTTCTGCAAGGGCATGACGAGCGGCTCAATAGCATGTCGATATTCAATGAGCTCGCGCTTGAGAAAATAGATCTCTTGCGAAAATGTCTGTCGTTTACCGCTAAAGACTTTGGTTTCTAGGTTTATTACATCGTTTTCGAGCTCTGTTGCAATCAACGTATATTCATCGATCACACGATCGAGCACAGCATGAAGCACGGCAAAGGGTCCTAGCTTGAGGAATTCTGGTTTAGCCTCAATCTCGTGGCGAACAGTAACTAACGGCGTACCTTCGCCGTGGCGCACGATAACGATGAAGTTCTTTTCAATAAAGCAGATTAGTTCGCCTGTGGAGATAGCGCTGTTAGCTTCGTTATAGAACACCGTCTTTAAAGTGAAAAAAGTTAAGCCTTCATACTCTTCAATCTTTGGACGTTGCTGGGCGTGCACCGCATCTTCAACAGCCAGTGGGTGAAAGTTAAGCTCTCCAACGATATGTTCAAACTCGCTTTGAGTGGGGGCAGCAAGTCCTAACCAAACAAAACCACCAGAGGTTCGTGCAATATCTACTAAATCGGAGATGTCTGAAGGACCAGAAACGCGATTACCATTTTGATAAAGAGCGGAATCGACAATCACTTGTAGGTACTACTGATCTTCAGTTGGTTTAATACCAAACATAATTTCATCCCAGCTTGGAACTTTCGCCCGTGCAATAACGCCGTCTCGCGTCGCCTCATCATCTGGAGTCTCACGGATGACTGCAAGACGTGGGACTTCCACTTCGGCGTTGTTGCTTAGACGAAGTGAGGGGTGATTTGATTCAGAGTAAATAAGCCCAGGTGCAGATTGCGGTGCTGGTCGTGCAATCGGTTCATCGCCCATCATCCAACGAGCATTTTCATCAAGGGAGGTCACAAGGCGACGAGTCGGATCAAAGTTCCATACGGCAACTCCGCCACCGCTGCTATTTGGATAATGAAGCTCAACCGACCATGTTCCATCCTCGTGGCGCCAGGTTAGCCATGAAAGATCGGATAAATCAACATTGCGTGGTGCAAGGCGAGAGACTACGACACCTAAAAGTGTGACCGGCTCGCGTCCACCTTCTTTGCGAATAGGAATCTGTTGGGCTTGATCAATTATATAAATGCGCTCTTGAAGAATTGGACCAGAGAAACGATCAATCTTTTCAAGTGAAATATTATTTTCACGAGCTAGATTATCGGGGAGTTCACCAGCACGTAAACGCCTCTGAATCTCTTTGATTGAAATTGAATCAGCCACTGTTTCAGGCACTGATGCCAAACGTGTCTGATTTATGCTGGCACGCAAAGAGTCGCTGATAGGAAGTGAAAAATCTTGGCCATCGTCATCATGAAGACGCAGATGGGTGCCCTCATCGTTTTTGTCGATGAATCTGAGTTCAGTCATGTTTGGAAGAATAACCGATGAGCGCCTTATAAGTGGTGAAGTAGGGCAGCGTGGCTACAACTGCAACACACATAAATCCGAGTGGGACCCAATAAGCGTTCTGGGCACCGAAGTTATCGATAGTCCAGCCGGATATCGCACTGGCTATAGCCCCGCCCAGCGGCATACCTGCCACAACCCAACCCAGGGTCTGCGTAATCTGCTCAGGAGGAACAGCGGATTCGGCAATTCCATAAGCGTTCACTAGCAATGGAGCGATGGCAAAGCCATTAAAAAAGAGCACTACGCCTAACGCCACAATTGAATGAACAAAGAGAAGTGGAATAACCATGATTGTAAGTGCAACGAGAAATATTATGAAACGTGCGGCATGAGACATTTTCCATTTGATAAGCCCGTTAATGATGGCTGCAACTGCGCTACCGCTCGACCAGATTGCAAGAAGAAGACCCGATTGCGCTTTATGTCCATATGAGTCGGTAAATGCAACGGTAATAATTGCGACAGCGCTGAAGAAGCCCCCGACAAATATTATTGGAAAGACAACGGCCTGCAATGTTTTACTTCGAATGGCGGCAGGATGTGGATCCTTCTTAAACCTCGGAGAAGGGGGAGGCTCAGTCGCCTTTAAGCTCGCGTAGTAAGGCATTCCAATAACAAGAAATATTATTCCTGCGATCAGACCTGCAGCAGGCGTGATCGATGTCGCACAAGCCGTGGCAATAATTGGCCCGCCTATAAAAACGACCTCATCATTGAGGGCTTCAAGTGAGTATGCCGTGTTGATTAAATGGCGATTGCCCTCATCTTCATTTGTAGAAGTTTTGTCGGGGCTCAAGACGTGTAACCAGCGACGACGCACCAAACCACCGAGATTAATAGAACTAGCTTCGGCAAATATAATTGATGCAAACCAGGTCCACGTGGGTGCACCATTTAGAACAAGGACCATGAATAGAATAATTCCAAAGACTTTAAAGGGCACCACTCGGATTATAAGAGCCCGCTGTCCAATGCGATCTGAGAATCCTGACCAAAAGGGCATAGCGATCGACATGACGATAGCTGCCGTTGCACTCAGAGCCCCGGCCAATGCATAAGAATCAGTCGCTGCTACTACGATGAAGATGAGCGCCAGAGAGTCCATCGAAATCGGCATGCGCCCAATAAGACCTGCTAATGAAAACTTGACCGCGCCTTGCGTGCGAAAGAGAGTTGTATAGGCGCTGAACATAGTGGTGAGTCTATGTCAGGCTAGACTCAAGCCATGAGTGATGGAGATCAGATTCTCGAGTTAGCTTTGGCAATAGCGCGTAAAGCCGGAGAACTATTGATGGATCGTCCCGCATCGTGGAATTTAACGGTTAAATCCACTGCTATCGATATTGCAACTCAAATGGATCATGCGAGTGAAAAACTTATAGTTGAAGCGATTCTCACTGCGCGCCCAGATGATGGAATCATTGGCGAAGAGGGCGCAGATCGCGAAGGAACGAGTGGCCTTACATGGGTAATAGATCCGATCGATGGAACCGTTAACTACTTCTACGGTCTGCCAGGCTGGAATATCAGCATTGGGGTAAAGGATTCGCAAGGGACGTTAGTTGGTGTTGTTCACTCACCAACATTTAATTCAACGTGGCACGCCATCAGGGGAGGCGGGGCATTTCTCAACAATGAAAAGATTGAATGCAACGATCCGATTGAGTTAGATCGAGCGCTGATTGCTACAGGTTTTGCCTACGAAGTAGAAGATCGCAAGAATCAAATTGAGATTATTGATCGATTAATTCCTAAAATACGCGATATTCGCCGAATGGGAGCAGCTGCAACGGATCTATCGTCTGTAGCAAGCGGAATGGTTGATGGATATATCGAAACGGGCTTGAAAGAGTGGGATTTGGCCGCTGGCTCATTAATAGCCCGTGAGGCTGGGGCCATTGTCACAACGCAGCTCTGGCGAGGAATGGAGCTCACCATCGCCGCTGGCCCCGCCCTTCATGCGAAATTGAGCCTAGAGATTCCGGCCTAGATTCACGATTTACGCTCAGAGCCCCTTATGTGGCAAGATACGCAGTCTGCACCGCCACAGCGAGTGCTTTTATCAGCAAAGAGAAACAGGTACGTAGATGAACATCCTTGACGCCGTAGATGCAGCATCCCTGCGCCATGACATCCCACAGTTTCGCGCCGGCGATGAACTCAAAATCCACGTACGTGTTATCGAAGGTAGCAAGAGTCGCCTTCAGGTCTTCCAAGGAATTGTTATGCGCCGTCAGGGCGATGGAGTCCGCGAGACTTTCACGGTCCGTAAAGTCTCTTACGGTGTCGGTGTAGAGCGTACTTTCCCAGTACACACACCAGTTATTGAAAAGATTGAGTTAGTTAAGAAGGGCGATGTACGTCGCGCCAAGCTTTACTACCTACGCGATCTTCGCGGTAAGGCTGCAAAGATTCGCGAAAAGCGCGATGGTATCGAAGGTTACGGTGATGGAATTCTTTCAACACCAGTTGCTGTAGTTCCTGAGGTGGTAGTTGTTGCAGAGCCTGTTGCAGTGGTTGAAACTCCAGTAGTGTCCGAGCCAATAACAATCGAAGCGGTGTCCGAGGTTCCAGCTGAAGTTACGACTACAGAAGCTGTGGTTGAAACTCCAGCTGACGAAACTCCACAAGCTTAAAGTTTCGCACCTAATGCGTCGTAAGGGCTCCCTATTTCAGGAGCTCCCACTCCTAGTAGTGGTTGCACTTATAGTCTCTCTATTAATTAAGACTTTCTTGGTGCAGTTTTTCTACATCCCTTCGGGCTCAATGGAAAATACATTACAGATCCAAGATCGCGTCGCAGTAAATAAGATCCCATTTCTCTCCCGTCATATTTCACGTGGAGATGTCGTGGTCTTTAGAGATCCCGCCAACTGGTTGCCAGAAGTTAGTGAGAACTCCGCCTCACCTATTATTTCTAAGGTTAGGTCTGGCTTAGTGGCAGTCGGAGTTCTTCCAAACCCAGCAAAGCAATACCTGGTTAAACGCGTCATCGGCGTTGCGGGTGATCACGTTATTTGCTGTACTACAAAGGGTTTGTTAACCGTTAATGGAAGAGCAATCACTGAGCCCTATATTTTTAAAGGCAATGTTCCAAGTGATATGAACTTCGATGTAGTTGTGCCCGAAGGCAAGATTTGGGTAATGGGCGATCACCGTGAGGCAAGTGCCGATTCACGCTATCACCAAGAGGATATTAATAAGGGAATGGTCCCGCTCTATCGCGTAACTGGCAGAGTCTTTGCAGTTATCTGGCCGCTAAAGAATGCAGCTTATATTCCACAGATAGACGTCGTTAAGTAGCCCTTAGTGAAAGTGATTGAGCAAGGGCTCATCAATGCAGGAATCGCACCGATTGCAGGTGTAGATGAAGCAGGTCGCGGTGCGTGTGCAGGCCCACTCGTAATCGCAGCGGTAATTTTGAATGATCCATTTGCGCCGGAGCTTAGTGCGGTGCGAGATTCAAAAGAAGTATCGGAAGCTAAACGTGAAGAGCTATTCGAAGTCATTTCATCTATCGCGACTTCGATTAGTGTCGTAATTGTTCCAGCAAGTGAGATCGATAAGCGCGGAGTCCATGCTGCGAACCTCGATGGAATGCGTCGTGCAGTCCATGGACTGGATCAAACACCTGCATATGTTTTGACCGATGGCTATTCAATTGATGGCCTTGCTCTACCAAACTTAGCGGTTTGGAAAGGTGATCAAGTTGTTGTCTCAATTAGCGCCGCGTCGATTATTGCAAAAGTGACGAGGGATCGCATTATGCGCTCAATGGATACTCAATTCCCGCAGTATGGTTTTGCAAAACACAAGGGCTATATCACTGCCGCTCATTCCGTCGCACTCAATACCCACGGGGTGTGCATAGAACATCGCCGTTCATTTTCAAATATTGCAGCGCTCATCCACAAGTAAATCTTCATCTAGCCGTATTGTCAGGGCGAGTATTTATCGTCGCGGGTTATGCAAACAAAAAATAATCAACGTACAGGCGCTTTCGGCGAAGAAGTTGTTACTCAGTATTTAACTGCCAAGAATTCTGAAATCATCGAGCGTAACTGGCGAATACGCGAGGGTGAGATCGACATCATTGCGCTGCAGCCAACGGGTGTATTTGCCTTCATTGAGGTTAAGACGCGCTCCTCTTTGGCCTTTGGTCACCCTTTCGAAGCAATTAATCGCGAAAAAGCCCATCGCATGCAGCGATTAGCCCTTGGATGGTTGGCAACTCATGGATGCCTGGGGTGTGAATACCAGATCGATGTTGCGGCAGTTCTTATCGCACCAGATGGTTCGCATTCAATTGAGTACAGAGAAAATCTATTATGAGTCTTGCTCTAACAACATCGGTTGCACTCTTAGGGCTCGATGGCCACCTAGTCACGGTTGAAGTAGATATCGCCGATGGTCTGCCGAATTACTCATTACTTGGTTTACCCGATGCGGCGCTGACTGAATCTCGAGAGCGCGTGCGTGCGGCCATGGTGAACTGCGGTGAGATCTGGCCCAATCGAAAAGTGACAGTCTCGCTCTCTCCAGCATGGCTACCGAAGAGCGGATCAGGCTTTGATTTAGCGATATGCATTGCCATTCTTTCAGCTCATGAAACTATTCCTGCAGAGCGAATAAGCAGTGTGGTATTTCTTGGCGAACTCTCACTCGATGGCGGTATCCGTTCGGTGCGCGGGGTTTTGCCGGCGCTAATGGCTGCATATAAATCGGGGATCACTACGGCAGTTGTTCCATTAGCAAATGCTGCTGAGGCAGGTTTGATGCAGGGAATGCAGATAATTGCGATGGAGCATTTAAAGAGCGTTCTGCGATGGCTACGAACGGGAGAGCGTGATGTCGCCGAAGAGATTGATTATCAGTGGAGTCAGAGCGATGAACGTCTGGATTTTGCAGATGTGGCTGGTCAACCAGAGGCGCGATTAGCGGCAGAGATTGCGGCAACTGGTGGACACCATATTTTATTAATTGGTCCACCTGGGGCTGGAAAGACGATGATCGCCGAACGTATTCCTACGATTATGCCGGCGCTCAATATCGCGCAAGCTCTAGAGGTTACGGCCGTGCATTCATTGGCTGGAAGTTTTGCAACGAGATCCCCGACCTCACTTATCGCGCCGATTGTGTCGCCGCACCACACGACAACCCGTGTTGCAATGGTTGGGGGAGGTGCGCATGCAATAAAACCCGGAGCGTGTTCATTGGCTCATCACGGTGTTTTATTCATTGATGAGGCACCCGAATGTCCATCAGGTGTTTTAGATTCACTGCGCCAACCATTAGAGGCAGGCACAATCACGATTGCGCGCAGCATTGGAAACGTTACTTTTCCTGCGCAGTTTCTACTAGTTCTTGCAGCTAATCCATGTCCATGCGGAAAGTTCAGCGGGCGTGGACGTAACTGCATCTGTACATCCCAACAAGTCCGGCGCTATTTAGGAAAACTCTCGGGTCCTTTGATGGATCGAATTGATTTGCGTGTGCACGTCGATCCAGTGGGTCGAGTGGATATGGCGAAAGTTGAACTAGGTGAAACAAGTGAAGCCATTCGCAGCCGCGTAATAGCAGCACGGGCTATAGCGGAGAAGAGATTTACGGGTCTCGGATACAGCCTTAACTCACAGATTCCTGCGCGATCGCTGCGCACAGTTTTCCAACCTGAGCGTGCCGCAATGAACTTCTTACATGATGAGCTTGAGCGAGAACATATAACTGCGCGAGGGCTACACAAAATCGCACGTGTGTCATGGACTCTTGCCGACTTACATTCACATGAGATTCCAACTCTGGCCGACGTTAGGCAGGCCCATTCGATGCGAGGAGGTATTGAGATATGAAAGAGCGTGAAGCTAGAGCGGTTCTCTTTAGTGCAATCGAGGGAGGGCATCCATTTTGGGCGCAGGAGATTTACTCACAGGGTGCATTGAAAACCATTGAACGCTTGCAGGCGGGCAGTTATGACAGGATTAAATTTGCAACTCTGATTGGAGCAATTAATGCGACAGAGGCAGATCAGGTGTGTGAGGCGGTTGAAAAAGCCGGTGCTCAATTACTAATGCCGGGTGACCCACTGTGGCCTGTGATGGTTGAGGATCTGATTGCACCTCCAATTGCATTGATAGCGAAGGGAAATCTTGAGGCGTTGTCGATGCAATCTCTTGCAATAGTTGGTACTCGAAATCCAACTAACTATGGAGCTCGCATAGCTGGAGATTTTGCCGCAGGCTTTGTAGATCGAGAGTGGGGGATAGTTAGCGGTGGTGCATATGGAATCGACTCTTTTGCACATAGAGGTGCGTTAATTGCTGAGGGCATCACTGTTGCTGTCATTGCATCTGGAATCGATATTAATTATCCCGCCGGTAACTCTCGACTCTTTGCAGAAATCTGCGAGAGCGGTGCGATCGTTACTGAAGTGATGCCAGGCCACCCCGCACTTCCTGCGCGTTTTTTAACGCGCAATCGTTTAATTGCAGCTCTCTCTCAGGCGACATTGGTAGTTGAGGCCGCCTTTCGAAGTGGTTCGCTGCGTACTGCGCGCGATGCCGCTGAGTTATTGAGGCCAGTAATGGCTATTCCTGGGGCGATAAATTCACCAACGAGTGAGGGCTGTCATCGCTTAATAGGTGAGCGCGCTGCAGAGTTAGTGACATCGGTTGCAGATGCAGTGGAGTTTGTAGGTGCTAATAGATGAGAGAATATGCCTATGAGTGAACATCGTTCGGGCTTCGTTGCCATTGTTGGGCGCCCAAACGTTGGAAAATCCACTCTCATTAACGCTTTAGTTGGCAGCAAGATTGCGATTACTTCGCACCATCCCAATACGACTCGTAGCGCGATTCGCGGCATCGTTCATGGCCCAGATTTTCAAGCAGTACTTGTCGATACACCTGGCGTTCACAAACCCAAAACGCTTTTAGGACATCGACTAAATGCAGTAGTAGACCAGAGCATGGACTCGGTCGATATCGTCATTTTGTGTATTCCAGCCGATGAGACATCAGGGGCTGGAGACTTATTCATATCGGCAGAAATCGCCAAGCACCCACGGGCTAAGAAGTTTGCAGTAGTTACTAAAACCGATTTAATCTCAAAGGAAAAACTGGCACTTCGCCTTGCCGGCATTATGGCGCTGGCCCAGGGCTTTGTCTGGGATGAAATCATTCCCGTCTCTGCAGCGATTCATAATCAAATCGATTTACTCAATGAGCTAATCGGTAACAATCTTCCAGTTGGACCGGCCTATTACCCAGCTGGCACCACCAGTGATCAAGCAATTGAGCAGCTGATCTGTGAGTTTATCCGTGAGGCCGCTCTACAAGATGTGCGTGAAGAGTTGCCCCACTCAATCATGGTCACGATAGATGAGTTTGGTGAGCGAGAAGAAAAGGGCTCACGTCCATTTTTCGATGTACATGCAACTATTCACGTCGAACGTGATTCACAGCGAGCGATTTTACTTGGCCATCAGGGCTCTCGGTTAAAAGAAATCGGGATACGGGCACGCGGCGATATTGAACGAGCACTCGCTGCAAAGATTTTCTTAGGGCTACATATTAAGGTTTCAAAAGAGTGGCAACGCGATCCAAAACTACTCGAGCGTCTAGGCTTCGGCGATAACCACTAACTTCGCTTTTCGGCTGGCTAAATAAGAGCCAAGTAGTACCAGCGGCAGACCCACAATAATTCCAAGAGTAATTGGCTCATGCAAAATAATGATTCCAAGGATTACGGCCACGGCAGTATTTACATAGGTCGTAAGCGAACCTCGAGCCGGTCCGATTTCGACAATGACGATGAAGAAGAGCATGAAGGCGATCGCCGTTGAAAAAATGCCAAGGGCTATAAGGGCTGTGACTGCCTTGGTCGAGACTGGATTACTTGGCCACGTTGCAATGGCGATAGGAAGATAGAAAAGAAATGTAATGGCCATTGCTAAACCATTGATCGCCACACCATCAACTCCAGGCAGATTTGATGTCACCATTAAAACGGCATATGAGTAGAGAATTGCAGAGAGAATGACCATGGCAATTGCCTTTGGGTTACTGCTTCCAGTAATTGATTCAATGCCTACTAAGGCGATGATTCCAATGAATCCAACGATTAAGCCAAAAATTCGCTTTGGTTGCCAGACCGAGTGATCGCCACGCATCGATGTGAAAATAGTTGCAAAAATTGGGACGGTTGCAACTAACAGCCCAGCCAGCCCCGAAGTAATCTCTTTTTCAGCGTTAGTAATAAGAATCCACGGTCCGACCATTTCCAAAAAGGCATATGGAAGTACGTATTTAATTCCTCTAACGGCATCCATAAAACTCTTTTTACGGATGGCAATCGGAATCAAAATAGCGGCGCCAATTAATGTTCGACCAGCAACGATTAGTGGTGGAGGAATATCGGCGACTGCAACCTTCATAAGAAGGTATGGAATTCCCCAAAGAAAGCCAACAATTCCAAATTGAATCCAGGATTTACGCGTCATCTAAGCCAGCACACGACGGTAAAGGGCGATAGTTGCAGCAGCTACTTCATCCCAACCAAACTCGTTGACAGTGCGCGACCTTCCTGCAACACCATATTTTTTAAGTAACTCGGGTTCAGACATCAGACGCGTAATTGATTCGGTGAGAGCTTTTTCGAAAGGAGCGCCATCACCGTTGTAATCAACGAGCTCGCCGGTCACTTTGTGCGCGACAACTTCAGGTATTCCTCCTACACGTGATGCAAGAACTGCAGTTTCACAGGCCATCGCTTCCAAGTTAACGATTCCAAGTGGCTCGTAGACTGACGGACAGAGAAATAGATCTGCACCAGTTAGAAGCGCGGTTAATTCGGCATGTGGCAACATATCTTTAATCCACCAAACATTTGTGCGCGTTTTTTGTAGTTCAGCGATGAGCTCGGCAACTTCTGCGCCGATGCCCTCTTCATCGGGGCTTCCCGCTGCAAGAACTAGCCCATACTCGCTAGGGACATCTTTCCAAGCGCGCAGTAAGTGCGCCAACCCCTTTTGTCGCGTGATGCGACCGACGAAAATCGCGTATTGCCCGACGACTCCGTATTTAGCTGCGACCGAAGTATCGTGATTGGGCACAAACTTTTCAGTATCGACACCATTTCTAATCGTTACAACTTTATTCGGATCAATAGAAGGATAAGCAGCCAGAACATCGGCGCGCATCCCATCGCTGACCGCAATTATTGCAGCAGCTGATTCATAGGCTGTTTTTTCTGCCCATGATGAGATCGCATATCCGCCGCCTAATTGATCGGCCTTCCATGGTCGAAGAGGTTCGAGTGAGTGCGCGCTGACAATGTGGGGGATTTCGAATTGTAGGGAGGCAATGTGTCCAGCCATATTTGCATACCACGTGTGTGAATGAACCACATCAACGTTGTTGAGCTTGGATGCAATCTCCAAATCGGTAACGAGTGCCTGTACCGCTGGATTTGCATCGATAAACTCTGATGGCGTTGCGTATCCAAAGGCATCATCGCGGGGACCACCAAAACAATGGACATCAACAGTGACGTCAGGGAATGCGCGAAGGGCTTGCGTTAACTGCAGAGCATGAACACCAGCACCGCCATAGATAGCAGGGGGCCACTCCTTCGTAACGATTCCAATTTTCAGATCGCTCATAGATTTCCCCCTACCCTGCCCTAGAGGGACAGGCTATCGTTAGCGCATGGCAAAGCTTAAACTCCCGCTCGGAATCGTCCTCGCCGGCGGAGAAGGTAAGCGTTTGATGCCCTTAACGGCCGATAGGGCCAAACCCGCAGTTCCATTCGGTGGCTCATATCGATTGATTGATTTCGTGCTATCGAATTTAGTAAATGCCAATATGTTGAAAGTCGCAGTTTTGACGCAGTATAAGTCGCACTCACTCGATAGACACATAACAACTACCTGGCGAATGTCGGCGCTACTAGGAAACTACATCACCCCAGTGCCTGCGCAACAACGGCTTGGCCCTCGTTGGTATACGGGAAGTGCCGATGCGATTCTGCAAAACTTTAATTTAATTCACGACGAGGATCCAAAGCATGTTTTGGTTTTCGGTGCAGATCACGTCTATCGCATGGATCCAGGTCAAATGTTTGAGCAGCACGTTGAATCTGGTGCCGGCGTTACCGTTGCAGCCATCCGCATGCCACGCTCAGAAGCGCATGAATTCGGAGTAATTGAGCTCGAAGATGATGGAATTACGATCAAGGCATTCCACGAAAAGCCATCTGATCCGCCTGCAATGCCTGGCCACCCTGACTTATCTTTAGTATCAATGGGCAACTACATCTTCAAACGCGATGTAATGGAAGAGGCGTTGATTATCGATGCCGAAGATATTGAATCACGTCATGATTTAGGTGCAAATATTATTCCTTTCTTAACTAATAATGGTGTTGCAAAGGTTTATGACTTTGCCAATAACATTGTCCCAGGTGAAACCGAGCGCGATAAAGGCTATTGGCGCGACGTTGGCTCAATCGATGCTTATTACGATGCGCATATGGATTTGGTATCGGTCCATCCAATCTTTAATCTCTACAACCGTGACTGGCCACTACTAACAAATCCGCCATCATTGCCGCCTGCAAAATTTAGCGAAGGTGGCGCCGCGCATGACT
>Ga0209297_1000551_pt1 | contig 23519 bp, 22 predicted proteins | sample S_130805_MF_Meta_FD_187322 | JGI IMG/M metagenome (GOLD analysis project Ga0209297, IMG submission 187322) | Freshwater microbial communities from Lake Simoncouche, Canada to study carbon cycling - S_130805_MF_MetaG (SPAdes) (version 2) | ecosystem: Environmental > Aquatic > Freshwater > Lake ...
CCCGGATAGTCTCCGCTGAGACCGGGAAGTTTTTGCGCCCATGAAAACCCTCCTGCTCACCCTCTGCCTCGCGCTGGCAACGCCCCTGCATTCCGCCGAGCGCACGCCCACCGATGCCGAGATCAACCGCTACGCCGCCCAAGAACTCGCCAAGGCTCGCGCCGCTCGCCTTGCTGCCGCCAGCGCCAAGGCCGAGATGGAGTTGACCGACAAGCGGCAACGCGAGGCCGCGATCACCGTCGTCGTGAAAGTGTATCAGGTCATCCCTGGGCGCGGCTATCTCGCCAAGGCGATTGGCCAGGGGGCGACCGGTCCCGAGCGCATCGTCGAGCGCCCGCGCGAGGAATGGGTGCAGGGCACCGGGCTGGATGCGCACAAGAAAGTAAAGCGCACATGGGTAGACCGCACCAATGAGCGGCAACGCGTGCCGATGCCCGACCTCTTTTTCGTGCACGATGCCACGGCGGGCCTGATCGATGGCGCCAGCGTGCTCCTGCTTCTCCGGCCTACGGAGCCCTACCACTACGGGGCGGTGAGCGGTGCAGGCAAAACCGTGGCCGGCTATTCCACGAAGCTCGATCCGTTCGCCCCCTGATTCGTCCTCGCCCTCCGCTAAAACCCGGAATGGGCTGAACCGGTGAAACGTCGGGGGATACACCCCGCGCGCCCTCGTGTAATCTGGCGACAGATACATGGGAACGGCGCAAAAATTTCAAGGCGAAAAGGTCCGCGGGGCGGCCGTCAGCCGCTGCACGGCCACCATCGGCACCTTCTCCGTCGGTGAAATCGCCGCGTGCCGCGCCGCCGGGGCCGTCGCCCTCCACATCTCCACGCCCGCCGGCCGCTTCATCTTCCGCGTCAGCGAGCGCGATTTCGTCGTCAACCTCCGCGGCGCCGTCGACTACAACCGCAACCCCTTCCGCTCCCTCGCCGAGATCGAGGCCGAGGCCGCGCTGGAGGGCGAGGAACTCCCGTGCCAGGCTCTCGCCCGTGGCGAAGGCAAGACCCGCTGCGAGCGCGCCTGGTCGCTCCTGATCTCCGACCTCACGCGCACGATTGCCGATGTCGCCCCCGGCTGCGGAATCCGCGCCGAGTCGCTCCAGAAATGGATCAGCGACCATCACAAAGGCGAGCTGCGCGCCCTCCGTGCCGCCGCCGGTCTGCCCCTCCGTGCCGCCCGCCGCCCCGCGCCCCTCGACCGCACCCCCGTCGCCAAGCCCAACGGAAAGATTCTCTGAGCCGATCCCGATCATGAGTCGCAGAGCACACCGAGCCCGGCCCACAGAGGCCACAGAGCACAAGCCTGCTGCCTTACTCTGTGACCTCGGATCTGCCTCCCTCCGCCCTCTGTGACACGGCTCGAAACCTCCCCGCCTCTCCTCCGATGCCCGACACCCTCACTCTCATGAAATTCGCCCTCCTCGCCCTTGCGCTGGTTGCCCTCTGCGTCGTCCTCACCGGCTGCACGACCGGCCTCGCCGCCAAGTTGAACAAGCTCCCCGACGGCCGCTTCGCCACGGCCACGCTGGAGGAGACCGACAAGTTCACCTCGACCACGATCAAGCTGGAGAACGTCACCAAGGACAACGGCACGCTCGCGGCCGACCGCATGGCCGTCGACCACACGAACCCGTGGGTCACGAAATTCCACTACGAGGTCACCGGCTACTACGGCCAGCTCAGCGCCGCCGAGAAGAAAAAGCTCCTCCCGTCCTTTCCGTTGAAAAATGCAAATGCGGCGCCGGCCGATCCGGCACCCGTGGCGGCGACAGTGCCGGCCGCCACGGGCCCGCTCTGAGTTTCCCGCTTTCCCACTTTTCCGCCTTCCCACTTTTCCGCCCCCATGCTCCTCCTCGCCGAAGTCGCCGCCACTCCGACGCCCGAGTCGCTCAAAGCCTGGCTTGAAGTGTTCGCCTACCTCTGCGGCATCATCGCCGCCGCCGCGGTCGCCTGGTCTTACATCACGCAGCGCGGCACGAAGACCGAACTCCTCGGCCAACCCATCGACGTCCGCCAGCACGCCGGCACCGTCACCCGCGAGGAGTTGAAACAGGTGCACGGGCGGATCGAGCGCGAGCGCCGCGACATCGACGCCAGTATCGCCGCCGTGGCCGCCGCCGCCGAAAAGCGCGCCGACCGCACCGACGCCAAGCTCGATGAAAACACCGCCGTCACGCAGCGCATGAGCGGCGAGGTCAGCCAGATCAACCAGAGCGTTCAGACGCTCACCTCTTCGCTCACCAGCTTCCTCCAGGGCCAAGCCCGCCACTGAGTCATGAGCCCCCTTCACATCGCCCTCCTCCTCGCGCTCCGCAGCGTGCAACCCTACGGCCTCCCCGCGGGCACGCTCCTCACGCAAGCCCGCACCGCCGGCCACCGCACGGTCACGTCGCCGCAGATCGAGGCCGCCCTGCGCGATCTCGCCGACAAGTCCCTTGTGGCCTCCGTCGTCGGCACGCTCGCGACGACGTGGCGCCTCACCGCCCTCGGCCTCTCCACCCTCAGCGAGGAGGGGCTGTGATGAAGCGTTCGGCTCTCAGCTCTCAGCTTTCAGCGGTCGGCGGGCTGCTTTTCGCTCTTGCAGTGCTCGCCGTCATCGCGCTGCACGTGGCCCTCGCGATCATGCTCCTGGGCGGGCCGTCGCCTGTCTCCCGCCCCCTGTCCTCCGTCTCCCGTCCTCCGTCCTCCGTCCCCCGTCCCCTGTCCTCCGTTTTCCGTTTTCCGTCTTCCGACGCTGGAGCCAGCGTCGGCGGTAGTCGTGTTGTTGGTCAAAATCCTCGCGCGTCGTTAGGGGTAGCGGCGCGCGAGGTCTCCGCTCCGATCTCTCAGCTCTCAGCTCTCAACTCTCAACTCCGTGTCGCCCACTCATGAAAAAAGCCCGCGGCGATTCGAAGCTCAAAACCCTGCCGCCCGCCGTGCAGGCGGAACTCTTCACGCAATGCCAGGGCAAGGGCGGTTACGATGCGGCCCGTGCCTGGCTGCTCGCGGAGCACGACGTCAAAACCTCGGCCGGCTCGCTCTCCAATTTCTTCGGCTGGTATCCGTTCTCGCTCTCGCGCACGGCGAGCTATGCGCAGCAGTTCGAGGCGGAGATCGCCAAGCTCCCGGACATGGCGGGCAAAGCCGCGCAGCTTTCCCAGATCGGGCAAGTGGGTTTCGAGATGCTCGCGATGCAGAGCAACGATCTGGAGGGCTACGCCACGCTCAAGAAACTCCGGCTGAAGGAAGAAGAGCAATCGATCTCCCGCGACACCCTCAACCTGAAGGTGCGCCAATACGAGGAGAAGATCGCCGCCGCGCGCTCCTCGCTGGAGAAGGCGAAGAGCAAGGGCGGCGTCTCGGCCGACACCCTCAAGCTGATCGAGGAACAACTGAAACTCCTCTGACCCACGTGCCCCGTCCCGTCAAAGCCCGCAACGCCGTGCCTGGCGATTCCAAGTTCTTCCTGAGCTATCAGGCGAAGTGGATCACCGACAACTCCCGGCTGAAGCTCATCGAGAAGAGCCGCCAGATCGGCCTCTCGTGGGCCACGGCCTACCGGCTCGTGCGCAACAAGAGCGCCGCCGATGCGCGGCAGGATGCGTGGATTTCCTCGCGCGACGATCTACAGGCCCGCCTCTTCAAGGAAGACTGCAACCACTTCGCCGGCATCCTCGACACCGCGGCGCAAGACCTCGGCCAGATCGTGGTCGATCCCGAGCGCGCGATCTCCGCCTACGTGCTCCAGTTCGCCAGCGGCGTGCGGATCAACTCGATGTCGTCAAATCCCGACGCGCAGGCCGGCAAGCGGGGCGACCGCACCCTGGACGAGTTCGCCCTGCATCCCGATCCGCGCAAACTCTACGCCATCGCCTACCCTGGCATCACGTGGGGCGGCTCGATGGAAATCATCAGCACACACCGCGGCTCCGCGAATTTCTTCAACCAGCTCGTCGTCGAGATCAAACACAAGGGCAACCCCAAGGGCATCTCCCTGCACACGGTCACGCTCCAGGATGCGCTCAACGCCGGCTTCCTCGCCAAGCTCCAGGCGAAGCTCCCGCCCGACGATCCCCGGCAGGACATGGACGATGCCGCCTACTTCGATTTCATCCGCGCTTCCTGCGTCGACGACGAAAGTTTTCAGCAGGAATATATGTGCGTGCCGGCCGACGATGCCGGCGCCTTCCTCAGCTACGAGCTGATCGACGGCCTGAAATACAAGCCCACCGAGTCGTGGGAGTATTCGCTCGCCCAACTCGCCGCGTGCAAAAACCCGCTCTTCCTCGGCGGCGACATCGGCCGCGTGAAAGACCTCACGGTGTTCTGGGTCAATGAGTCCGTCGGCGGCGTGCACTTCACCCGGAAGCTGATCCGCCTGCAAAACTGCACCTTCGACGAACAAGAGGCCCGGCTCTACGAGCTGCTCACGCTCCCGACCATGCGCCGGGCCTGCATCGACAACACGGGCATCGGCCGGCAGTTCGTCGAGCGGGCGCAAAAACGCTTCGGCGAATCCAAGGTCGAAGCCGTGAGCTTCACGGGCCCCGTGAAAGAGGGCCTCGCCTATCCCGCCCGCGCTGCCGCCGAGGATAAGAGCGCCCGCATCCCGGACGATCCCAAGGTCGTCTCCGCCTTTCGCGCCATCCGCAAAGAGACCACCGCCTCGGGCAACATCCGCTTCGTCGCCGAGCGCACCGAGGGCGGCCACGCCGATGAATTCTGGGCGTGGGCTCTCAGCCTGCACGCCGCCAAGGCTCCCGCCGTCGGCTTCACCGCCACCCTCTGCTGAAACGCTGCCCTTTCCCGTGCCCTCCGCCGCCCACCCGCACCCTTCGCCCTCCCGGCCCCCACTTCGGGGCCTTGCAACGCCTTGCAACGCCGTTTGCAACGCCCTCCCCGGCCCGACCGCGCCCCGCTTTTCCGCCACCGCATGAAACTCCGCGACTTCATCCCCCCCGTGTTTGCCCGTGTCGCGCAGAAATCCTTTGCCGCCACCGCCGCCGCCTGGACGCGCGGGGATGATCTCACCGACCGCCCCGCCACGAAGCTCGTCAGCTCCTACGCGCAATCCGGCTGGGTGCACGCCGCCGTCAATCTCGTCTCGGGGGAATTCACCGGCCTGCCGCTCTGCTTCTACGCCGGCACCGAGGAATTCGACAACCCCGCGCTCGACGCCTGGTGGGCCGCGCCCGCCCTCGGTCCCGATGGCAAACGCCTCGACCGCGCCTCGGTCGATCGCCTGATCGCTCTCTGGCTCCAGACCGAAGGCGAATTCTTCCTGCTCCTCGACGACGCCTGGCTGCTCTCCCGCTTCGCCACGTCTTCTGCGTCTTCCAAGTCTTCCGCGTCTTCCCCATTTTCATCCACTCCCTTCATCGTCGCCCGCCCGGATCGCGTCCGCCTCATCGTGCAGGCCGGCACGCTCCGCGGCTACGAATACACCGACGCCGCCGGCCGCCGCTCCGTCTATCTGCCCGAGCAGGTCGTGCACCGCATGGAGCCCAACCCGCTCGACGAGTGGCGCGGCCTCGGCCGCACGCAGGTCGCCCGCGTCGCCACCGAGGGCGCCTTCCTCACCGGCGTCTACATCCGCGACCTCATGCGGAACAACGGCGACCAGGGCTTCATCGTCGTCGGCAAGGGCGGCGTGGTCGACGATGCCCAGCGCGAGCAGATCGTGGCCGGCCTCCGCGCCAAACGGGCCGCCCTCCGCTCCGGCATCGCCAAAGACCTTTTTCTTACGGGCGACATCACTGTCGAGCGCCCCACCGAGCAGGCGGCCGGCGCCGATCTCACCGCCTCGCAAGGCATGAGCCAGCAGGAAATCTTTGTGACGCATGGCGTGCCGCCCTCGATGGCGACCGTGAAGGCCGTGTATTCCATCGGCAAGGATAGCGACCGCTACCAGCTCATCACGTCGACCAGTCAGCCGCTCTCCCGCCTCATCACCGGCGCCTACAGCGAACTCGCCCGCCGGCAGACGGGCCTCGATCTCCGCGCCGAGCACGATTGGGACGATCACCCCGTGATGCAGGAGGTGCGCCGCGCCCGCCTCGATGCCGGCCTGAAGCTCTGGGCCACCGGCATGGCCTGGCGCGACATCAACGATTATCTCGGCCTCGGCCTCAGCAAGTTCCCTGGCTGGGAGGTCGCCTATCTCCCGTTCTCCGTCTCGCCTCTTTCTTCCGGCGACGTCGCGCCCGCCCTCGATCCCGTCGCCGATCCGATGCTGGCGGAGCCCGAAGACGATACCCTCAAGACCCTCCGCCTCCTGGTGCTCGCCCGCAGCCGCACCGCCGCGCCGCGCTCCGTCGTAGGGCCGCCGCTCGCCGGCGGGCCGCTCCGTTGCGCCACCGCTCCAGACGAGTTCGCCGCCTTCACGTGCGGGTGCTCCAGTAGCGGCGAGCGCCAGCGAGTGGCTTCGACGGATCGCGATGAACTCGTCGCCCAACGCGCCGACCGCCCCGCCGCCGAGATCGCCCGCTGGAAAACCCTCATCGCCCAGCGCCGCGGCACCGTCTCGGCGTTCAAGAGCGCCTTCACCCGCGTCCTCATGCAGGCCCGCGTCGAGACCCTCAAGAAAATCGAGGCGGTGCACGTCGATCCCAATAAGCTCTCAGCTCTCAGCTCTCAGCGCTCAGCCCCGATCCGCAAGAACGTCGCCATCGATTTCCTTTTTGACCTCGCGAAGTTCGCCAGCGGATTCCGCGGCGCGATGGAAAACCAGCAGAAGGCCGCGCTAAAGACGGCCGGCGATCAGCTCTTCGCCGAGCTGGGCAAGACCGATCCCTTCGCCTCGCCGCCGGCCGCCGTCACGGAATTTCTCGCGCAGCGCGAAAACAAACTCCGCGGCGTGCCGCAGTCTGTGTTCGACCGCGTGAAGGCCACGCTTCAGGCCGGGCTCGATGCCGGCGAGACCACCGCCCAACTCTCCGCCCGCGTGAAGAGCGAATTCAACGGCATGGCCGACGAAGACGCCCGCCGCATCGCGCAGACCGAGACGAGCGCCGCCTACGGCTCCGGCCGCGACCAGGCGATGCGCGCCGCGGGCATCCAGTTCAAGGCGTGGCTCACGAGCGGCAACGGCAACGTGCGCAGCTCGCACGAGCAGGCCGGGCTCGACTACCCGCCCGACCGCGGCATCCCGCTCGACGAGCCCTTCATCGTCGGCGGCGAGGAACTCATGCACCCCGGCGACACGAGCGGCAGCGCCGGCAACGTGATCAACTGCCACTGCGTGAGCATCGCCGTCAAAGCCCCGGAGGACGCCGCATGAACTCCGTGCCCTCTGTGCCACCTCTTCCGGCCTCTGTGCCTCCCTCCGTCTCCGGGGCCTGAGTCTCTCAGCTCTCAACTCTCAGCTCTCAACTTTTCCGCCCTCCGCCCTCCCATGAAAACTCTCCGCCGCGAATTTCCCACCACCGCTCGCGTCCTCTCCGCCACCGCCGGCACCGTCGAATTCGTCGCGAGCGACGAGACGCTCGACTGTTACCAGGAGATCGTGCGCGCCTCCGGGTGGCGCTTCACGCACTTCAAGAAAAACGCACCCTTCGTCGATTCGCACGATTACAGCACGATTGAAAAACTCCTCGGCCAGGTGGCCGATTGGCGCATCGAAGGCCGCCAACTCATCGAGACCGTGCGCTACGATCTCACGCCCGGCTCGCTCGGGCTGAAAGCCTTCAAGCTCGTCCGCGATGGTTTCCTGAAAGCTGTCTCCGTCGGCTTCGTGCCCACGCGCACCGTCTCGAAATTCGACGGCGCCGAATTCAATCTCGTCCTTGCCGATCTCGCGCTCTCGCCCGCCAACGCCGCCGCCGTGCGCGTGGTCTACCTGGAGCAGGAGCAGATCGAGCTTTCGCAGTGCGTGATCGGGGCCAACCCCAACGCCCTCGCCCGCGCCTACAAGGCCGGCTGCCTCAACGATGAGGATATCGACCAACTTTCCGCCCAGATCGAAGTCTCGAAACAAAACGCTCGCCCGGCCGCAGTCTCCGTGGACGCCGGCGCAGCCACCCCACGGACGAAACTCGCGCTCCTGGCGGCGATCCACGCGCTCCGCTGATCGCGGCGCGCATCCAGAAAAACCAACTCAGTCACTCAGAAAGAAAATCAGTCCCATGAAAAAGTTCCTTCACGCACTCTTCGCTCACGCGAAAAATTCCGCGCTGCTCGTCGCCGCGCTCACCGCTGTCGCGGCCTATAATCTCTTCACGAATCTCGGCGTGCACTTCGCGCCCCTCGCCCTCGGCCTCACCGCCGAAGACGAGACCCGCGAGATCAACAAGTCGCTGCTCGCCTCGCTGGGCGGCATCGAGAAACGCCTCGGCAAGATCGACGAGATCGAAAAGGCCATTGAGAAAAACAAGGGCGACTATGAATCTGTCGTCAAACTCGTCGCTGAGGTGCAGCTTCAGATGATCGAGTTTCGCAAGCTCTCGCTCCAGCAGAACTCGATTGCTCAGCGCAGCGCCCGGCCCGGCTTCCTTTCCGATGGCGCCGCGAAGTTCCTCGGCGGCGTTTACCTGCTCGCGGCCCGCAATCAGGAGAAACTCGGCGGCCTCCGCGTCGGCGATATCGATGAGAAGATTCGCGAGTGCCTCGGCGTCGAAGCCAAGGCGTCCCTCACAACCAGCGACATCCCGATCCCGACGCAGTGGCGGCCCGAAGTCGTCGAGTTAGTCAGCCAGTTCGGCGCGGCCCGCAAATACGGCACCGTGTTCCCGCTCGGCGCCGGCGTCGTCAAGCTGCCCCGCCTGGGCACCGACACCGCCTTCGGCCTGATCTCGGCCAGCGCCGCCGTCCCCGCGAAGTCGCCCACCGTTGTCTTCGTCACGTTCACGCCCGAGAAGACCGGCGGCCTCATCACCCTCCCGAGCGAAATCGACGAAGACTCCATCGTGGCGATGGGTCAGTTTCTCGGACGCTACTGCGCCCGTCAGATGGCGAAGGCGGAAGACTCCCTCTTCTTCATCGGCAACGGCAGCACGCAGGGCGCGGTCGAGGGCCTCACCTACTCGACGATCACGAATTCGAAGGTGACGCAAATGGCGTCCACGAAGACGAAGTATAGCGACATGACGCTCGCCTACCTCCGCGGCATCCGTGCCCTGGTCGACGCTGCCGCCCTCGGGACGAGCGCCTACTACCTGCACCCGTCGTTTGAGCAAATGCTCGCCGGCTTCAACACCTCGGGCGACAAACCGTATATCGCCAACGGCATCCAGGGGGCGAGCCTCGACGGCTACCCGATCCGCTGGGTAGACGTGATGCCCGCCTACGCGGCGAGCGCCAACGTGTCGAAGGTCTTCGCCCTCTTCGGCGATGTGAGCTACCAATACCTCGGCGTGCGCCGCGGCATCGAGGTCGCCACGTCGAAGGAAGCCGGCTTCACGACCGACGAGATCATCGTGCGTGCGCTCTCGCGCTTCACGATTGGCCTCATGGCCACCGGTGCCGTCTCCGGCCTGGAGACCGCCGCGAGCTAAACCCCCTGGCGGGAGTTTTCTGCGAGGTCCGCCGCACGGGCGGCGGGCCTTTTAGAAACCCTCTCACCGCAAATGCCACCACCCATCCTCACTAAGCCCATCCGCCCCCGCCCGCGCCCCTATCCCACGATCAAGCGCTAACTCCGTCTCTCAGCTCTCAGCTCTCAACTCTCAGCTCCCCTCATGGACCTCGGCCTCGGCAATCTCACGCAGCTCAAGGCGCACCTCCTCGCCGAGGCGCTGCGCTCCGGCACGACCTACGACACCACCCTCGCCGCGCTCGGCAAAGGCGTGGCCGCGCGCTTCGAAGGCCATTGCCACCGCAAGTTCGGCCGCGTCGTGGCCGACACCCACGAGTGCTCCGCCGCCCGCGATCACGTCGTGCTCCCGCGCTACCCGGTCGAATCCGTCTCGGCGATCTCCCTCCGCGAAACGCTCGCCACTGGCTGGGTCGACCAGGGCACCGTCTCCGATCTCGTCGAAAACATTTCCGAGGCCGCGGGGCTCGTCACTCTCAGCTCTCCGCTCTCCGCTCTCAGCTCGGCACGCCTGCGCGTGACGTATACCGGCGGCTACTGGTATCCCACCAGCGCCGCGCGCACGATCCTCTCCGGCTCCGCCTCCTTCTCCGTGGGGCAGAGCACCGCCTTCATCACCTTCGCCTCTGCCTTCGATGCCGTGCCGGCCGTGGGCGTCACGCTCCAGGCGCCCGACGGCTCGCCGATCTTCGACGTCACCCCGCAGGCCATCACGCGCACGGGCTTCACCATCGCCCTCGCTGCGGCCGCCGGCTCCGGCTATTCGGTCGCATGGGTCGCCGCCGATGCCTCCGACGATGCCGATGCCTCCGTGCTCCAGAGCGGCAGCGCGAGCCTCACCCTGGCCGCCGAGAGCAAGGCGATCACCTTCGGCACCGCCTTCACGGCCGCCCCCATCGTCTTCTGCCAGGTCGTCGCGCCCGCGAGCGGGCTCGTGATCGCGTGCTCGCCCACGCTCATCACCACCGCCGGCTTCACCGCCCCGCTCGGCTTCCCGATCCCCGCCACGGGCTACACCCTCAACTGGTTCGCCTTCGCCGTCGGCGCCACCACCGCCGCGCCCACGCTGCCCTCCGGCGCCACCGCGCTCCCCGACGATCTCACCGCCGCCTGGCTGCACCAGTGTGCCCTCGTGTGGGCCAGCCTCGACGTGCTCGGCACCGGCCTCTCCGACGAAAAAGCCCGCACCGCCACGCGCGACAACCTCGGCAAACTCACTCTCTCGCCCGACGTGGCCGAGACGCTCCGGCGCTACCAGCGCCACGTCGTCACCTGATCCCGTGAGCCTCACCGTCGACATCGCCCTCACGCCCTCCGCCGCCGCGCTCCTGCGCAGCAGCAAGACGTGGCCCGCGAAAATGTCGCAGGCCATCGCGCACGGCCTCGACTACGAGAACGAGCTGACCATCGGCCACGCGCAGGCCCGCCACCTCAGCCGCCGCGGGCCCACGACCCTCGGCGTCGTCACCAACCGCCTCCGCTCCTCGCTCAACCAGGTCTCCGCCGCCATCGACGGAAACTCCGTCATTTCCTCGATCGGCACCAACGTCGCCTATGCCGGCGCCCACGAGTTCGGCTTCGTCGGCCGCGTGCAGGTGAAAGCCTTCACGCGGAAGGTGAACACCTACGCCGGCGGCACGAAGCTCGTCGCGCACCTCGCGAAATCCGGCCGCATCGTGAAGAAGAAGGCGAAGATCACCGCCACCGGCACGCAGCAGGTCAAAGCCCACACCCGCATGATGAAAATGCCCGAGCGCTCCTTCATCCGCTCCAGCATCCGCGAACGCTCCGCCGACTACTCCGCCACCCTCAGCAGCGCCATCGTCGCCGCCTTCGCCCGCTCATGACCACCTTGGAACGTCAACTCCTCGACATGCAGGCCCGGCTCGAAGCCGACGCCTACTTCATCGACGTGCCCATCTTCGTCCTCCGCCCCCGTGCGCAGGAGGGCGCCGCGCAGATTCAGACCCGCATTGACCAGGCGCTTTCCGGGCTCGTGCAGAAGGCCGGCAAGTGCGGTGCAGCCGTCACGCTCCTCATGCCCACGGGCGACACCGACAAGCCGAACATTCCCGGCCCCGCCCTCCGCTTCACCTACACCGCCCGCGTGCAGGAGATCATTGGTGTGAACATGGGGCCCAACGGCACGCAGAAGAGCGCCGAGGAAATCGCCGTGGCTGTGCTCCAGTGCTTTCATCACGCGAGCCTCAACGGCCGCCACGTTCTCACCGCCTCGGCCGATACGCTCACGCCCTCCCTGGAGGCCGATCCGAAGCTGACCTATGACGTGCGCTTCAGTGCGCAGGGCAATCTCGCCAAGCCCACCAAGTGCGCGCAGCCGATCATCTCGCCCAGCTCCGGCGCCGTGCCGCAGACCGTCACCCTCACCTGCGCCACCGCCACTGCCGCGATCTATTACACGACGGATGGCAGCTATCCCTCGCCCCTGAACTCCACCGCGACCCGCTACACCGCCCCGATCTCCGTCACCGTCGCGTGCACCCTGCGCACCGCCGCCCACCTCGCCGCCTACCAGCAGAGCGACATCGCCGAAGCCACCTTCACCTGATCCCGCCATCCCTTCTTCCACTTAGACTTCTCACTTAAACTCGAAAAAACATGAGCGCTCCCACCATCATCGCCGGCCCGGCCATCGTTACGTTCAACTCTCAGACCTACTACACCGAGAGCGACATCGTCGTGAATTTTAAGCGCGACACCTTTGCCGTGAAGACCGCGCTGCACGGCACGGTCGACACCCGCCTCGCCTCGCAGATGGCCGAGATCACCTTCAAGCCCGTCGGCGCGCTCGACACCGTCGCGAAATACATCGCCTATGCCGCGACGCAGGTCGGCCAGATGCTGATCGACCAGACCACGCCGAAGACCGTCGTGATCTGGGGGCAGGACGGCAAAAAGATGACGTGGGCCAGCGGTTTCATTTCCAAGCTCCCCAGCTTCGAACTCTCCGCCACGAAGACCGCCATCGGCTCGATGACGATCACCTGCTTCTCCAGCCCGAGCACGACGCTCACCGCTGCCGCCGCGTGGAACACCGCCGCCAGCGCCTCCCTCGCCGACATCACCTTCGACGAGACGAAGATCGTGACCGGCGCCTACGCCGCCACCCTCGGCAGCGTCTTCACCTCCCTCGCTGCGGAGGATGGCTTCGTGTTCGAGCCCGTGATCAGCGTCTCGATGAAGAAGGTCGACAACTTCGGCTATGTGAACGCGCTGCTGTCCGATCTCACCTATGCGGTGCGCTTCAAGCCCGTCGGCCTCACCGAGGCGCAGCTCTGGGCCGCGCTGAAACTTCAGGACACGACCGCCATCGTGCCAGGGGCGAGCGTCACCGGCTCCGACGATCTCGTCGTCGCAGCCGGCGCCGTGAGCTTCACCCTGGCGAAAGCCGGCATCGTGTCGGCCGTGACGCAATACGGCCTCGAACCGCTCCGCCTGGGCGAAGTCGCCTTCGTGAACCGGAAAACCTTCACGAGCGGCGTCATGAACGCCCCGATCACCGTCGCCTTCACGTGATCTATTCCGGCTCTTCGCTCTCAGCTCTCAGCTCTTCGCTCATTTGAAAATCGAAATCGGAGCCGTCACCCTCTGCGCCGGCGGGCTCGACTCGCCGGAAGACCTCACGCGCGAGGCGGCCGACACGATCCAAGTGATCGCCGGCCTCCGCGCCGTGTGGGGGCAGGCGGTCAACCGGGGCAACCGGGTGCATACCCTTCGGTTTCAACTCACGAAAAGCTACGACACCGCCCAGCTCGCCGAGGTGGCGCTCCTCGACCACCCCGGCGACGTGCCCACGACGGGCAACGTGAAGCTGACGAGCGAAGGCACGAGCCCGACGGTGCGCTACATCCGCAACGCCACGGTGCACGCCTTCGCCGCCCGCCAGATCGGCGTCTCGATCCTCTGGCAATACAGCATAACCGGCGGCGAAATCTCCGCCACCGCCTGAGCGCTCCGCCTCTTTCTCTTTCCTCTTTCTCTTAATCTTTCTCCCGCCCGCCCATGAAACGCCTCCTCCTCCGCCGCTTTGCTCTCAGCTCTCAGCTCTCAGCTCTCAGCTTTCTCCTGGTCGCGCTCTCCGCTCTCAGCTCTCAACTCTCAACTCGGGCGCTCGGCGCCCAAGGCATCAAAGACCTGAGCCTCGCCGGCACGACCACCGACGCCAGCACCTACAACGCCAGCGCCGCGCACACCTTTCTCTCGGGCGCCAGCGCCACCTTCGCGAGCGGCAGCACGCTCACGCTTAGCGGCGCCTTCGCCGGCACGCCCACCGGCGGCACGCTCAACCTCGCCGCGCTCACACTTACCCTCCCGAGCAACTTTGTCACGCTTACCGGCACGCAGACCCTCACCAACAAAACCCTCACCAGCCCGACGCTCACGACGCCCGCCCTCGGCACCCCTGCCAGCGGCACGCTCACCAACGCCACCGGCCTCCCGCTCACCACCGGCGTCGCAGGCACCCTCCCCGTCGCCAACGGAGGCACCGGCATCACCGCCGTCGGCACGAGCGGCAATGTCCTCACGAGTAATGGCACTGCTTGGGTCAGCTCCGCGCCCACAGGCGGAGGCGGCGTGGCCAGCATCACCGGGACAAGCGGCCAAATCACCGCGAGCGCGAGCACGGGAGCGGTGACGCTCTCAATCCCCACCGCAGTCACCTCCGTCAATAGCATCACGGCGAGCGCGGCCACCGACCTGACACTAAACGCAGGCAGCACGACCGGGAGCGTTTTTCTCGTGCCGACGGGCACTGGTGGCGTCAAGCTTGGGACATCGGCATATTACGATTGGCCGAATACGCAATTCGTCATAGGGAACTCCGTCCAGGCGGGTCTGTTTTTTTCCAGCACAGGGGAATTTGTCTCCCGCCGCGAGGCGGCTAATGGAAAGATGCGGATACAAACAGTAGGAGACAATACCGTCCAAGGTTACGTTGCATTCGACCGTGCGCGCGGCACCATTGCCAGCCCGACCGCCCTCGGCTCTGGCGATGTATTCGCGAGCCTTGTCGGAGTTGGGCACGACGGCAATGCGGGCAGCCTTTACCACTCGCCGCAGATGAATCTTTATACGACGGAGGCGTGGACGTCTTCCGCTCACGGCAGCGCGTTTTCGTTCTCTACGGTGGCTAATGGCACCACCGGGCAAGAGTTGAACTTGCGCATCGGCAACGCCGGAAAAAATTACGTCGATATTCCCAACCAACTGCTGGTCGGAAATACCGTTAATGATACAACCAATGTCCTGCGGATAGCTAAAGCCAACTCATCGTCGGGCCAAATGGTCGTCGACGGCGGCACCAGCACACTCCTCCACTTCGGCCTGTTCGCTAACGAGGCCTATCTTTTTAACAATTTTTATTATCTCGGAGGCCAGCAGACCGACAACTCTGGATTTACCAGCGCGGGCATCATCCTTAGTCAGACGGATATTAAATTTCAGATGGCCCCGGCCTCTGCCTCCCCAGCCCGCGTTACGGGGATGGCAATGATCGGCACCGCACTTGCTACTGGAAATGTTGCGGTCAACTACACCACCGAAGCAACCACCGGAGGCGCGGGATCTCTGGCCGCGGCCGGCGGCATCTATGCAGCAAAGCAAGTCGTGAGCACTGGTCACACGCTCGTTCCGCAAACCGCTCCCGCCTCCCCCTTGTCCGGCTGGACGCTCTACACCGACAGCGGGGACGGCAACAAGCTCAAGGCCAAGGCGTCCACCGGCACCGTCGTCACCATCGGCACCCCGTAAACTTTCCTCCCATGAAAAAACTACTGTCACTCCTCAGTCTCGCGGTCGCGCTCTGCGCAGCCGCTTTTGCCGCCGACGCTCCCTCGCCCGCCATCCTCTCGCAGTCCACGAAGAATGGCGTGACGACCCTCGTCACGACCGGGCGCGTGCAAGCCGAAGCGTCGATCAACGCCGATGGATCGGTTACGTTCCAGATTTACCCGACCGTGACGCTCCTCGACAGCGCGGGCCAAGTCATCACGACGAAGCTCGACACGGGCGCGGTCTTCAACGTGCCGCTCTCGGCCAAGCTCGTTGCCGCCGTTTTGGTTGAGGTCAAATCCGCCTACGATGCGGACGTGGCTGCAAAAGCGAAAGCCGCCGCAGACGCCGCTGCCGCGAAAGCCGCCGCCGATGCTGCGCCGAAGACGACCGCCATCGAATCCACGACAACCGGGAACGCCCGTATTGTCTTGAATGCGCCAATGCAAATGACGTTCGGCTATCCGGCCACGCTCACGCTGACGGCCAAGGGCGAGGTCAAATACTCCGGCACGCCCGACGAAGCCGCCGCCGCCTTCGTCTCCGCGCTTCGCCCGCAGCTTCAAGAGCTTTACGCGTCCGCCAAATAATCGCCGTGCTCCTCACCCGCTCACAGCTCATCGCGGCCCTGTCCGCTGGCAGCATCCCGCCCGCTGCGCTCTGGGCTGCGTCGCTCAACGGAGACGTGTTTGCCACCGTCTCCCGCGAATGGGTGACGGCAACGTGGGAGGCCGGCGTGCGAGCCCTCCGCGACAACGCCCCGGCCCTCGTCACGTCTCGGTCCATCGGCGCGAGCGGGCAGACGCAGCTTGTGCCGCGCTACTTCCTCGATGGATTCAACTGCCGAGGGCATTCGGTGTTTATTTACGCGCACGGACTGACCGGCTTCGCCGTGCAAGCCGCCGCATCCCCGACGCCGCTCGACCACGACGCTTTGGCGTTCGGGTTTTTGCACTACACCGCGCGCCCGTCTGCCGACAACCTCCAGCGCGACGGACGGCATCAAATTCTGTGGTTTGTGGACCGCGATGGAGTGTTCCAATCCTACGAGCCGGGCGACGGCGAGGAGAACGAACTCACGCCGGAAGAACTCGCCAGTATCACGTTCCTTTACGCGCAATGAAGACGCTCCACGCTTTCATCGCTGCTTGCCTGCTCTGCGCCTTGTCTGGATGCGCCACCACGCCCGCGCTCTCGCCCTCTGACCCTTCCGTCTACCGCCCCACCGCTCCGATCACCTACCCGCCACCCCGCTGATCGTTCTCTCAGCTCTCAACTCTCAGCTCTCAACTTTTCCAAGTGCCCGACACCGACCTCAAAATCAACATCACCACCACCGGCAACCCCGCCGGCGCGGAGGCCGTTGCCAAGTCCCTGCAAGGGCTCGGCAAGGCCGCGGGTGAGACCGGCCAGGAGTCGAAATCCCTTGGTGCCGATTTGCAGTCCCTGGGCGCCCGCCAGAACGCAACGAAGGATGTGATCGAGGGCCTCGACCAGGCGATGAAGGGCCAGACCGCCTCGATCTTCGGCGTCGCCAAGGCCGCAAAAAACCTCTGGGAAGTCCTCACCGTCTCGACGCCGATGGGCCGCCTCGCCCAGCTCGCCATCATCGCCGCCGGGGCCTTCAGCCTTTTCAAAGAAAAATTAAGCTCGGTCGAGAAACCAGCGGAAGACACTGCCGTCGCCCTTCAAGCGAGCGTGACCGCAGCATCAAAAATCAATCAGGTTCGTCTGGATGCGCTGAAGACCGAACTCGAAGCGATTGGAACCCGAGCAAAAGTCGCCTCGGATTCTATCGACGCAATTCATGCCGCTTCGGATCGTTTGGCGAAATCACGGATGACGGTTGAGCTGGCTGGCCTTGCGGCCGATGGCACGCTCAGCCCCGAGGACCGTGCGAAGAAAGAGTATGAAATCAAAAAGCGCTTTTCCGCCGATCAGGCGAAGCGCGATGACGACAAGACCTCGGAGCAGCTCGGGAACGCTGAGCGAAAAGCGAAGGACCTGCGCGACGTAGCTGATCGCGAATTTTTCACCCAAAAGAAATCGGCCGACGGAAATCTTGAGAATACCGTCGGAAACCGCGACAACTTGAATCGAGCCCAGAAGGCGCTCCGTGATTTCATGGGCGCCGAGTTGAAACGGAACGGCCCATTGAACGCCGAGGCGAATCTTCGGGCGTTGGAAGCGCTGTTGCCGATCTCTCAAGCGCTCACCGAGCGTCAAAACGCCGCCTTTGGGCCCGAGGCCGACGCACGCCTCAGTATCCTTCGTGATCGCGCTGAGTCCGCCGGGAGTGGAAATACGGCCGCATCGCTGGCGGCAGACAAGGCGGAGGAAGAGCTGCGTGTGCTTCGCGAAACCGCCAGCCGGAACAGCTACGTGAACCCAGTCGTCCGATCCAATGAGGATCGGGCCGCTCGCATCGCCGCAGGGATTTCCGACGTCGGATCGTTCGACGACTACCGCAAGAACAATTCGGTGAGCGAGCCGGCGAAACTTCTCGTGAACGGGAAAGACGTGACGGATTCGATCAATCGCCAGATGGATCAGATGCGCGCCCTGGGTGAATCCGCCGCGCGCCTCGGCAAGGCCATCGAAAGCTCCATTATTATCAATGGCGTCGTGATCAGCCAGATCGAGAAGACCGCGGAAAACTTGGAGTCGCAGATCAAGGCTTCGCGCCGCTAACCACTCATGTCCGTCACGTGGAAAATCAACGGCTCGGCGGTCGCCGATCTCGGCATCGAGCGCGCCGTGTTGCGCTTGGTCAACCAGCTGCCTGACACGCTCACCTTCGAGACGGCACGCGTCGAATTCGACACGAACGCTGCCTACACCAGCGCCCCCACCGTCACCTTCACGGGCGGCGGCGGCACGGGGGCCACTGCCACGACGAGCATCGCTTCCGGCGTCGTCTCCGCCCTGACGCTCACCGCTCCTGGCAGCGGCTACACCTCGGCCCCGCTTGTTTCACTCGATGGCGGTGGCAGCTTCGGCGCCACGGCGCGCGCGGTGCTCACGCCCGCCACGGTGGCGAGTGCCACGCTCACGGCTGCCGGCAGCGGATTCACCAGCGCGCCCACCGTCACCGTCTCCGGTGGCGGTGGCAGCGGGGCCGCGTTCACGGCCGTGCTGGCGACGCGCACCGTCGCCTCGCTGGCGATCACGGCCGGCGGCACCGGTTACACGAGCGCGCCCACGGTGGTCTTCACGGGCGGCGGCGGCACCGGCGCCACGGCCACCGCGGTGCTCTCCGGTGGATCCGTCGTCTCCCTCACACTCACGGCCGCCGGCACCGGCTACACGAGCGTGCCCACCGTCGCACTTTCCGGTGGTGGCGGCACGGGCGCCACGGCCACGGCGGTGCTCACCGGCACGAGTGTGGCCTCGGCTGCGCTCAGCGCCGCCGGCGCCGGATTTACGACCGCGCCAGCCGTCACGGTCTCGGGCGGAGGCGGCACGGGTGCGGCGGTCACCGCCGTCCTGGCCGGCACGAGCCTCATCGGCCTCACGGTGAGCGCGGGAGGCGGTGGCTACACTACGCCGCCCACCGTTTCGATTACGGGCGGCGGCGGCAGCGGTGCCACCGCCGTGGCGATCCTCAGTTCCGGCGCGGTGATAGGTATCACGCTCACGGCGGCCGGCACGGGCTACACCTACGACACCATCGTGACCCTCTCCGGCGGCGGGGGCAGCGGGGCGACCGCCCATGCCGTGCTCACCGCCACGGGCGTGGGTTTCGTGAATCCGGTGAGCGACTACAACGCGTGGGCGGCGGGCATCACGCCGGTGATCACCTTCAGCGGCGGGGGCGGATCAGGGGCCGCGGCCACGGCAGTCCTCGCCGACGTCGTCACTTCGATTGCGGTGGGTGGATTCGGCAGCGGCTACACTTCGGCGCCCACCGTCACGATCTCCGGCGGCGGCGGCAGTGGCGCCACGGCCTTTGCGGTGCTCAGCACGGGCACGGGCGCCGGTAAGGTTTACAAAGTCGTCATCACCAACCCTGGCACGGGCTACACCTCGGCGCCCACGATCACGCTGTCTGGTGGGGGCGGCTCGGGCGCCTGGGCGACCGCGGCTGTGGCCCGCGTGATCACCTCCGTCACGATCACCGCGGCCGGCAGCGGCTACACCTCGCCACCCACCGCGCGCTTCGTGGGCGGCTTCAACGACTACACGACGACGACGGAACTTCAGGCGACCTCCATCGGATCCATTGCCGTCACGGCTGGCGGCAGTGGCTACACCAGCGCGCCCGCGGTGGCGATTTCCGCCCTCAATCTCGGCCGGGCCTACCTCACGCTCGAAATCGCGGGCGGGGCCGTCTCGGCGCTCCATATCACGACGCCGGGCCGCAACTACACGAGCGCGCCCACCATCACCATCGTCACGGGCGACGGTCTGGGCAGCGGTGCCACCGCCACGTGCACGATTTCCGGCGGATCAATCGCCACCGTGACGCTCACGGCGGGTGGCAGCGGGTATTCTGACTTCCGGGGCGGCGATCTGCTCGCGCTCCCCGTGCCGACCAGTGGCACCGGGGCGACGGCCACGGCCAGTTTCGGCGTGTCGGTGAGCAGCCTCGCACTCACGGCCGCAGGCACGGGCTACACCAGCGCGCCATCGATCAGCTTCAGCGGGGGAGGCGGCAGTGGAGCCGCTGCCTCCGCGGTGCTCACGCCCACCACACTCGCCTCGCTCACGGTAAGTGCGGCCGGCACGGGCTACACCTCCGCGCCGACGCTCACCATCGCCCTCGGCGCCGGCGCGGGCGCCACCCTCGCGACCGGCACAGCTACGCTCACCGGCACGTCGCTGGCCTCGCTCAGTGTCACGGCTGGCGGCACGGGCTACACCTCAGCCCCCACGGTAGGCTTCACGGGCGGCGGTGGCACCGGGGCCACGGCGACGGCCGCCATCGCCACCCAAGTGGCCTCGCTCACGCTCACCGCGGCCGGCACGGGCTACACGAGCGCACCGGCGATCTCGTTCACCGGAGGTGGCGGCACCGGTGCGGCCGCCACGGCTGCACTCACCGCGGCCGTCCTCGCCTCGCTCACGCTCACGGCGGCCGGCACCGGCTACACGAGCGCGCCCACGCTCACGATTTCAGGGGGCGATGGCACCGGCGCGACGGCGGTGGCGGTGCTGACTCCTACCAGCATCGCGAGCCTCGTGCTCACTAATAACGGCGGCGTGCTCCAGCCCGACACCGCCATCGTGCTCACGCGCGAGGAGTCCGGTGCGGAGGTCACGTGGTTTTCCGGCGTGATCCGCCAGACGCCCCGCTCCCGCAGCTCGCAGGACAATCGGATCGGCTACGTGGCGGAAGGGCCCTGGCAATGGCTCCAGCGGCTGCCCTACCTCCAGGTCTTTAAGCAGGCGGCCACGCCCTCTGATCCCCTGTCGACGCTCTCCGACTATTTGCGCGGCCGTGTCGTGATCGGCCAAAACGAGGCCGGAGAAAAAGTCTCCCTGGGCGAATTTCTGAACCTCGTGCTCGACTACGCCATCGCCGCCAAGCCGGGCGTGATGCAGCGCGCGGATTTCAGCACCGCGATCACCGGCACGATCCCCTGGGATGAAGTCACCGACCTCTCCTGCGCCGAGGTGATCTCGCGCGCGCTCCAGTTTGTGCCCGATGCCGTGTGTGCGTGGGACTACACCGTGGCGCCGCCCCGCCTCAATATCCTGCGCCGCGCCGATCTCACCGCCCTCGATCTCGCTGTGCAGCCCACCGGCACGGCTGACAGTGCCGCCTACGTGCCCTTCTCCTCGGTCGATCTGCGCGAGCGTCCCGACCTCAAAAAGTCGGCGGTGTGTCTCCTCTACCTCGCGACCAATCGCGACAACGATGCACAGTGGGAAATCGTCACCGCCGACTACTACCCCACCGACGCCACGCCCAACCATCCCGACACGCTGTATCGCACGATCCAGCTCGCCGGCTCCGTGTCGACCAGCACGAACCTCCAGCAGAAAATCGACGTGGACCCGCTGGGAAGCTACCTTGATTACGCTACCTCGGCTTGGCTCACGAGCGGCAGCCAGTTCGATTCGTTGAAAACATGGTGGCTCAACCACTCCAAGGAACTGGACAGCGCCTACATCACGGTGAAGGGCTTCCTCAAGTGTGCCCGCACCGGCGACAGCATCGGCACGACCGGCCAGCTCGACAACGAACTCGTCGGCGGTGCGGTGACCGACTGGATGGAAAGCGCGCAGGAAATCCGCTCGGAAGAGCAGCAGGTGACGGCCTACATCGCGTTCGAAGAAGCGCGGCCGAACGACTCCAGTAAAAAGGCGCGCCACATCAAGAAATTCGTGGCCAGCGTGCGGGCCACCAACGCCACGACGAAGACCTACTCCTTTTCGTCCGGTTCGGAGTCGACTGCGGCCGAAGCTGTGCCCACGGGATTGGCCGAGATGATCCATGGCGCGATCAGCGTGACGCAGTGGGATGGCTCGCTCCTGATCGTGGAAGCTGAGGCCACCCGCTCGGCGCTCATCGGTTGCGTGATCAACCTGACGGGCAGCCTCACCGATTGGGCCACCATGCGGGCGCAGGTGCAATCGGCCCAGATCGATCTCTTTCGCGGCGAAACCCGCGTAAATGTCGGCCCGGCGAGGCACCTCGGCCCGGACGATCTCGTCGAACTGTATCGCGTGAACCGAAACCGCCAGGCCGTGACCTCAACCGGCACGCGCACGAGTGGCGTCACAGGCACGGTCGGCGGCAATCAGGGCCTCGGCCGCCACCATCGCGGCGGCGCGCGGGCGACAGGCGTCGCGCAGGCGCCGGGGCGCTATACCTCCGCCGTGACCGTGGCCGGCACCGTGCCCACATCGAGCGAGATCGGCGCGGCCGTGCTGGCGGCCTACTCGGGTGACAATATCCCCGTCGAAGGCGATGTCGTGAGCCTCACCGTGGGCGGCACCGTCAAGTTCTCTGCCATCGTCACCCTCACCGCCATCGCGGTCGATGGCTGGCGTCGCGTTGCCTTCACTTTTTCGAGCGTCAGCTACTATGCGTGGGTGAGCCAAGTGGGGCTCTACTGATCCCCCGATGAGCTGGAGCCACTACACCGCGGCGCTGGCGGCCGGCGACCTTATCACCACGGCGCAGCGCAACGAACTCTACGACGCCTTCCTGGAGCGGGCGGAAGTCGCGGCGCCCTACCTCTTCGGTGTGACCTTTTCGGCCGGTTCGACGCTGCGCACCTCGGGCTTTTCGACCGATCTGATCGACCGCAGCAGCGGCGGCCCGGTGCGGCTGTTGGATGCCCTCGGGATGATCAGCGCGGCCTTCGTGCGCCCCGCCGTGATCGACGGCGCTCCCTCCATCGGCGTGGGCACGAATAAGGGGTTTTCGGGCACCACGGCCGCGAGCACCAATCTGCTCAACCTGGCCGCGACCGCGGCGAGTGTTTCGGTGGCCGAACTCGACGACCTGATCGCAAACCCGCTGCTCGATGCGTGGAAGCGCTGGAACGTGATCAGAGAGGCGATCCGGCTCCTCAAATACGCCAACCTCGGTCTGCCCACGCCGACGGCCCATCATATCTACGCGAGCGACTTCACCTGGGCCGACACAAAGACCGCGGCCTTCGTTAGCGAGGCCTCGGGGCTTTTTGGCAGCACCACGGAAAACCTGATACTCTTAACGCTCTACACTGAGGCCGGCGCGCCCCCGGTCGGCGCCTACGAGATCACGAGCAATCGCAGCACCTACTCCCTCGCGATCCCGGCCGCCGGTGCCTTTACGGCGGGCTACACGGTGGCGGCGATGCTCAGCTACGGAAACCTCGACACCGAGGGCCTGTCGCTGGCGGTGGATTTTCACGGCGCGCTGAATGTCGGCAGCCTGACCGGCTACGGCTACCAGCAGGCGAAGGACGTGAGCGCAAGCGGGCAGACAGCGACGGGCTCGCAGACCCTGGAGGCGTCGATCTTGGGCTACTACGACAGCGTGGAGATGGACAGCTACGAACCGGCAGCGGTCGACGGCGCCTTCAAGAACGGCCACGTGATCGTGCACGCCTTCATCGGCAAGCCGACATTCACGCACCCCTGACGCTGATTTTTCGTCCTCTGCCGCACCCCTGCAAACCCCCGGCAACCCCTCGCGCGAACCCCTGCAAAAGCCCGATCTTTCCCGAACTCGCCGGAATTCTTCTCAAACCCGGCTGGAAACTACACCGCTGAACGTCAC
>Ga0209297_1000555_pt1 | contig 23405 bp, 23 predicted proteins | sample S_130805_MF_Meta_FD_187322 | JGI IMG/M metagenome (GOLD analysis project Ga0209297, IMG submission 187322) | Freshwater microbial communities from Lake Simoncouche, Canada to study carbon cycling - S_130805_MF_MetaG (SPAdes) (version 2) | ecosystem: Environmental > Aquatic > Freshwater > Lake ...
CGATAATCTCTAACATAAACAATTAAGTTCTTATAACTTGCTGAAATTGAAGTAAGCGAAACGCTAGTGCCTGAAAGTGTGCCCGATGCAAGTAAAGTCATGCCGCCGCTTGTTGATGTCACCCATTCGGGAGCAGTTGCGCCAGAATTAACCGCCAAGACTTGTGAGGCAGTACCAATACCTAGACGGGCAGGTGTATTAGCAGCAGATGCATAAATAATGTCACCAGTAGTAGTCAATGTTGATTTACTAGATGCTTGATAAGCAGGAACACCACCCGTAACACCTAAGGCTTGGTTAGTTGAGCCAATACCCAAACGGGATAAAGCACCAGAGCCAGTTCCATATAGAATATCGCCATTAGTTGTTGCAGTGCTAATTGTTGGAGTAGTTAGTGCAGGGCTAGTCAGTGTCTTATTAGTAAGAGTCTGAGTACCAGTCAGTGTAACTGCAGTAGATGATGGTGCCTTAGCATCTATCTGAGTCTGGATAGCAGAGGTAACACCATCTACATACCCTAACTCAGTTGCAGATACAGCAGCAAATGCTGCTGCACTGTTGGCTAAATCTCTGGCTTTAGTCATACTGTTGGCTCCTCTGCTGGACTTATAATCCCAATAGAGATTAGATACTCATCAGTTGGGGGAGTAAATGTTGTGCCATCATAAGTTGAATGAAGATGCGGAATACTTGAATCACCTAACCAGATATAACTATCAAAGTTATGGTCTGCCTTTACAAGGTCAGCAACTTCTGTATTTTCTGATTCAAATACAGCAACTGAAACAACTCGGTTATCTTTAATAAATGCGTAATGTTTTTCCATCATATCTCCTTATTGCCACCAAGTAATTAAACAATAACCAGAACCACCAGCGGCTCCAACTAAACTGGTACAACCAGGTGCTTTTGCACCATTGCCAGTATTTGATGGTGAAGCGTATGAAGCAGTGGCATAGCCGTATTCGATACTACTTCCACCAAAACCAAATCCATATAATCCAGGTCCTGCTATTGTTAAATAGTTTGCAGCATCGCCTTGCATTCCAGCGTGACCACCAGCACCACCACCAGCACCACCAAATGAAACACCAGTGGTTGATTTAACTCCACCACCTGCACCACCAAGACCTTTTCCACCTTGCCAACCACCAGTGGCAGCACCATCGCCACCTACGGTTAGCGCATTTGTTCCTGCAGTACCATTTAATCCAGCAGTTGCCGCATTACTGCCACCACCACCACCACCACCACAAGTTAATAATGAACCAAAACTAGAGTTAGTTCCATTACTGCCGCTTGTTGGGGTAGTTGCACCACCTGCACCACCACCACCAATAACTACTGAATAAGAAGTTCCTGGAACAACGGTAAGAAATTGTTTTACTACTTGTCCACCGCCACCAGCACCAGGAACAGCATTAGCGGTACCAGCACCACCACTACCGCCACCGCCAGCAACCAACAAACATTCAACTTGAGTTACACCAGCAGGTGCGGTCCAAGATGTAGTACCAGAAGTAAACTCTTGATACTTAGGGGCTAAGCCTGCACTTGCAGCAGGAAATACTGTAGAACCCATCAGACTATCTCCACTCCGCTGATATGAAACTTGACTGTTACTGCACTGGCAAAGCCAGCAATAATTTGAGTTGTTGCCATTACCTGTTTTAAGTCAAACATTGCTGTTGAGTTAGCGGCAATTGCACTTGTAGTAAATATATCAACGCTGTTAAGCGTAAGAGTAAACGTAGCAGCAGATGCTGCTGAGTTAGTTACTACGATATTAGTTACTACTGTAGTTGTAGAGGCTGGCACTGTGTACAGTGTAGCCGTTGATGTTCCTGCTGCTGCTCTTACGAGCACTTTAGATGTTGTAGCCATTAGTTACTACTTTCTATTAGATTGCGCCCATTAAGGACATTACATAATTGTTTTGAACATTTACTATTGTTTCAAGTGTAGATAAATCTACTGCTGCCCAAACAAGACCTGTACCTGCTGTTGAGTCTGCCTTTAAGAAATATCCGTTAGTGCCAACTGCAAGTCTACCTACTGTGTCAGCAGCGGTACCTACAACCAAGTCACCCTTAGCATCTACTATAGATTGAGGGATGTCAGTCACTACGCTAAGTGCAGTAAAAGTAATAATCTCTACTATGTCATTTAAGACAAGTGCTGATAGGGCTGTGATGCTTGTACCAGTAGTTGCTGTGTAGTCTGTAGTACGAACCAAGAGTACACCATTAAGGTATACCTGCTCATATCCAGCAATATATGCAAGCGTCTGAGAAGATGCATCAGCACCAGATAGAGATGTTTCTCCACCTGCAGCAATAAACTTGTAGCGATAGATAGCAGCAGATGAGGAGATAGAACCCCACGCAGTACCTGACCAAACCTGCATTGCGGCAGATACAGTGTTAAAATATATAGCGCCAGTAATTAGAGCGTTACCATCATTATCTAAGGTTGGGTTTGAAGCGTATGGTCCAAGGTATCTATCATCAAATGAATCGTATGAGGCAGCAGCAGCGGCAGCACTTGCTGCAGCAGCAGTAGCAGAACCAGCAACCGCATCTACATAAGTCTTAGTTGCTGCGTGTAAGCCTACAGTTGGAGCACCTGACAGGGTAAGAGCACCTGTCATAGTAGAACCAGACTTGAGTACTAGGGAATCATAAAATGTTCCACCAGATTGGATTGCAGTTGCAATCTCACCCAAAGTATCATAGATACCAGGGGCTGAGTTAATAAGGTTATCTCTTTGTAAATCTACATATGCTTTAGTTGCAGCATCTTGTGCCAGTGTAGGGTCGCCCATACCAGTAATCTTGCTAGTACCCATAGCAATAGCACCAGACATAGTGCCACCAGTTTTAGCCAACTTAGCATCTAACTGTGTTTGAATAGCAGAAGTTACTCCGTCAACATACCCAATCTCAGCAGATGATACTGTAGAAGATATACCAAGTTTAGTCCAGTCAATTGCAGCAGATGCATTGATGTCAGCATTAACAATAGTTCCATCTACAATATCTGCAGAGGTAATAGTTGCGTTAAGGTTTAACTTGCTATAAGCAATAGCAGCAGAGGCATTAACATCTGCGTTAAGAATAGTTCCATCAAGCAGCATTGTGCTAGTTACTGTGCCAGTATCTGCAACCGTTACTGCTGTACCTGAAATTTTAGTCTTGTCAATAGCTGCTGCTGAGTTAATATCGGCATTAAGAATGGTGCCGTCTAAAATCATCGTGCTAGTTACTGTTCCAGTATCGCTAGTCTTAACCAAAGTAGCACTTGTTGGGATTGTAGTTCCATTGATGCTAGTAGCAGTTGCTACGCCCAGAACTGGTGTTACCAAAGTTGGGCTACTAGCAAATACTGCTGCGCCAGTTCCAGTCTCATCTGTCAGCGCGGCAGCGAGGTTAGCACTTGACGGAGTTCCAAGGAATGTTGCAACTCCAGTTCCAAGTGAAGTAATACCAGTACCACCATTGGCTACTGGCAATGTGCCAGTTACACCGCTTGTTAGCGGAAGTCCAGTTGCATTTGTTAGCACTGCAGCAGTTGGTGTACCTAATGCTGGAGTTGTCAAAGTTGGGCTAGTTAAAGTCTTGTTAGTTAAAGTCTGAGTGTTAGTTGTACCAACTACAGCACCAGTTGCACCGTGTCCAGTAGTTGCCTCAATGTGTGTATTGGCTTCACGATAGTCGCGACCAATAGCCATATGGCGAACAATTGCACCAGCAGAGTGGGCAACACCAGTTGAACCATCAATAGTTCTAGTAATTGTTAATGTATTACCAGAGGTTGCGGTTATATCTACAATTTCTTCAAGGGCTGTATCTGGGTCAATTACTACTGTAAAAGTTTCACCAGCACTGACCGTGATTCCACCAAGCAATGCTGAACCAGAAATAACAGTTGCAGTAGTACCTGATGATGTTAATGCGCCAGACAGCGTTGTTTGCTGGGAGCGTGAGGAGTATTTTCTAGTTGTCATTCGCGTTCCTTATCGGCGGGAGTAATGTACACGGGGTGGGTAATTTTGTGACTGTGCTTTTGATTCTTCTTGTAAGCGTTGCGTATAAAGTGCATACAATTGCTTGGTAGCAGTTTGAGAAGCACCGAATGGGCGCTTAGAATCTGTTTCATCTGCTTGTGGGCTAACCATCGCTGCTCTTGCTGGGTCAAGATAAGCAAGTAAACGATAGGCTGCACCAAGTGTTACTACGTCCCGCGTTGATTGTGGCAGTCCTGTTTGGTCTACATAATCCTGTGTGTTTGCTGTGAACGCTGTTGGGTCAGTTGCATAAGTAACCTTAACTGTACGACCAGGAACGGGAGATTCTCCTAATGTAATAGTTTGTACTTTATCTGTTCCAGTGACATATCCAAATGCTTCTGGATTGGCAACTGAATCAAAGTCCCAGCGACGGATTGGTCGCCATTCTTTTGTAGGGCCAGTCTCTTGCCACGATACAGTAAGGATATTCTTGATATCTAAGTTAGCAAAAGCATAAGTAGACACAGCAGCATTAAATGTAAAAGTTGCTGTTTTCATTGCAAAAATATTTGCTCCAAGAGAGCGGATGGTGTCGTTGATTGCTCGCTTGATATTAAAACGTGGGAAGGTTGGGCTAATAGTAACTTTAGAATCCGTTGTGTGTGTTGTTGCAGTTGTTCCTAGATAGCCACGACCATACGGGGCTATTGTAGCCGTATTAGAAATGCGGTCATATGAATCTACCCAAAGTAGTTCTTCGTCAATTTCAAGTACACCCTTGCCTAATGACTCAGTAGAGCCAAGGCTTAAAATTAGTGGTACGGCAGAAGATGATGTTGTAGTTGTTACCGCTGCTGTTAAGTGTGTAGCACGGTCTTGCTGAAAAGTGTAACCTGCAAGGTTAACCTGTACTTCATCAATCATATTAGTTAAAGTGGTTGTCATGAAGATATTCCTCTCAAGGCGACTAGGGCTTCTTTGCCAGTTGTACCAGCAAGTGTATTGCAGACCTTATTCAAGCCTTGGTAAAGTTTTTTATCAGTGATTCCAGCCTTAATGTTTAGTGCGCCTACAAGGGCTAGACCAGTTGTTCCAGCCCACTTGTTTGCTGCACCTGCTTCGCCAAGAAATGCTGTACGAGCGGGATAAGTCCCACCGTTAGCGAGGCGATTTAACTCCGAGCACAACGTGCTGCCTGCTACTCCTACTGCCATTACTTCCTCTTATCTCCTACGAATGCATCGTAGTAGTTAACATCAAACGAGAATCGTTTCATGTGTGGTACCAATGCTGATGTATCACACCAGACTGGAATGCTTGCTTTATTACATAGTGCAAAGAAGAAGATATCTTCTCCCATAAATGACTTATTAACACCAACCTCAGTAAAGATTGGGGTATTAGGTTCTACCTCTAGGATGCGAGTGATGACCGAACGGTGCATCAATATGAACCCCATGCCAGCAGCACCTACCTGCAAAAACTTATTCCTAGGAAGAGGATGAAGGCGTTTAATCCCCACCTCATTACCATTGACCACAAACTCGAATACGGTCGGGCTAGGCACCATCAGAGGCTCCTCAGGGGTATCTGTGGTGAAGTATACGCCAGTTAAAAGTGGCTTATCTACTGCATCACGCTTATCCCATAGTTTGAGGAATATCTCTGGTGAGATGACCACATCTGAGTCAACCCATAGAATCCAGTCTGACTTGTTTTGTTCATACCATGCTTTGACGATGGTCTCACGCTGACGACCAATCTGGTTGCCTTGGCTTCGCAACGTAGTTGCTACCTTGACACCAGAGTGGAGCATTACATCTGTAACACCTTGCATAAACTTACCATCTACCATACCATTATCGCACCAAGCGATAGTTAAGGTCTCTTCCATTGTCCCCACCTTTACTTACTTTTTTTGGACTTTCCAGTTACTGATAGTGCAATAGCAATTGCTTGTTTGCGTGACTTGACAGTAGGTGCCTTCTTTGGGCCTTTAGGATTGGCTCCACCATGTAGTGTTCCAGCCTTATATTCGCCCATAATCTTTTGAAATTTAGTCTTAGCAGCCATGATTACTTCTTAGGTGCCTTGTACGGAACTGAACCAGTATATCCACCTGTTGGCATCTTACCATTTTTAGGAATAATAACTCCAGTATTACGGAAGATACCCTTGCCATCAAGTTGTGGATTTGCTGCTTTAAGTTCGGCTAAAGTAACTCCTGCGCGAGATGCAATACCTGATAGAGTGTCTCCAGAAGATACGCGATACTTGCCACCCGTTGCACCTACTGGTGCTGCTGGTGTTGCTAGTACTGGCTTGAGTGGCCCCTTAAAGGTTCCTTTTTGAATTGGATTTTTGTTTTCAGCAACGAATCCAGTAGTTGCGCCTTTGCCCATAGTCTTGTTACTAACTGTTTCTCCAGTTTTAGAACCTTTGTTTAGATTCTTAAATAATTCAGTGGCGGCTTGTATTCCAACTGTTGTTGCAATACCAGAAGGAGTAAATGGTGCTCTTGCACCCTTAGCAACTGCTCCAAGAATCTTTCCAAAACCTGCTTTTTTAGCAGCAGTACTTGCTGCTCCAGTGGCTGCTTTTGCTCCAGCGCCTGCTATCTTAGCACTAATATTAGAAGCCTTTGCTCCAGCACTACCTGCTTTAGCAATACGGACTGCTTCGCCTTTTGACTTGCCCGCTGCAACCGCAGCCTTGTATCTATTGACTTCTGCTGCTGTACTAAGTTCACCTTGAGATGCGACACCAGAGCCAGTTTTAATGTTTGCTGTTGTTTTGGTAGACTTAGCAGACACATTTTGCTTTTCAACAGTCTTAGTGTCTTTCTTTGACATTGTAGTTTTTTCTACAGGCTTAGTAACCTTCTGTGGCATTAAATCTTTTTTAGGAGCAGCCGCAGGGGGAGCAGTAACAGCAGGCTTTTTCTTTGCTATTTCGGCAGCCTTCTTATGAAGTTCCGCTTTCATGCCAATCTCTTTGCCTAGTGCTTTGTATTCTGCTTTAGTTCCAACTCTTGCTTTAGTTGCCAATGGCTTTTCTCCTTTTGCAAATCTACGTTGTTTTTCTAAATCTGCATTCTTTTTCTGCTGCGCTGCATCTGATGCACGTGCGCTTGGACTCATAGCACCTTTGAAGTTGGCATCAATTGACCTGGCTCTGCTAGAGACACCTTTACTCATCTTTTCTGCAATTGCACCTGCTTCTACATTGCTAACTTTTCTGGCTTGAAGTGCCGCTCTAGTCTCAATGTTTTTGCGTGTTTGTCTTTTGATTTCTTCTATCTGCGCTGCTGTGAGTTTAGCCATGATTATTTACCTAACGATTTTAACTTCTGAGTGAATTTAGCAATGGACGAACCATTATTAGATACAAAGCCATTCTTCTTTTCAACGGCTTTACGTGCTCTTGCCTCGGCTGCGGCAACGCCAGCAGGTGAGACTTGACGTTGCAGTTCTTTGACTGCTGCTGCGCCAGTAAGTGTCTTTGGTTTAGGGGTTGGCATTATTTCTTTCCTGATTTCTTAACCATAGATTTCTTGGCAACCTTGTTCTTGACACCAGATTTCTTTTCCATAGCCATCATCATTGAGCCTTCGCCCTTTTCATGCTTCTTCATTGCACCTTTAGATGCGTATAATTCAAATTTACCTTTAGCCATTGAGTACTCCCGTATTCACTACTTCGGCTACGCGTTTCGTAACCGTATGTGCCCTTGGCATTGTCCCAGCATCGTAGGCTTTACCTAGATTTGCTGAGGCTTGATATGCCGCTTCAACCTGTGCTGGTGATGTACCTCCAGGTTGAATCCCATCTGCTCTTGCGTTTCTATATCCTTGCAGTTTTGCTTGCCATTTCTTATCTGATATATCACGCGTAGCATCTCCTGAATTGAGTTCAAGAGTCATTACTTTACATCCAAAGCAACCTTCTACAAACTCTGGATGTGTCTGTATCTGATGTAGTCCCATTTGTCCCTACTCTACTGTAAAGTTTGTGTCGGAAACACCTATGCCACCAGCAATAAGTGCTGCCTTTGTCGTCTCACTAACGCTGTGTTTATGACCACCATGATAGAATTCACTATAGGTATCAATGTCATCTTGATTCGCCCAGCGTTGTTGCGAGTATACTCCACCAAACTTGGCTATTGAGATACCACGCTTGAGTCTAAAATACCTGAATAGAGGACTACCAGTGCCGTTAGGACCCTCTTCCACCGTAGGTGGGGTAAAGATATATGTAGTCATTATTCTCCTTAATGGATTTACCGTCAAGCAGGGGCAAAAACCCCTGCTCAACTGTCAATCAATTATGCGATTGATGAACCAGACTCGATGCGATATAGCGCACCTTCGCGGTAACGAGCAAACCCAAGAACACCGTACCAACCAATTGGCTGGAAACGCTTCAAGCGGTCTGTAACATTACCAAGAACTGTATGTGGCTCTTCGCCAACAGCCTCAGCAAGTGCTTGCTTACCAGCAATGATTGTGCGGTACACCTTTGCAGATGAAGCACCATCAGTTGCAGAGTACAGACGTGGAGATTCTACGAAGAATGCTCCAGCATATGAACCGATTTCTGATGCCCAGATATTGCTCTGGTCAGAACCGTACTGGTTAGGCAAAAGCCATCCAGCAGAACCTGTCTCAGCCATAAGGTCATGAGCAACTTCTGGGTGGATTCCAGCCCAGTATTGTGCACCCTTGCGGCCCTTGGCCTTGTTGGCACGTAACTTTGCAACAGCCTTGCGGATGTTAGCAGAAGATAGTGTTGCAGCAGCAGTAACTGTTGCTGTAGATGTAGCAGTTGAACCTGAGTAGATTACGTTTGTTCCTTGACGCAATGTTGTCATTGCAATCTCGTCAATTGAATCTGCCTGGTTTACAGCCATTAGGTTGACGATATCATCGTCTACACCAACATATGAGAAAATCTTCAATGCACGTGTATTGGTTGTTGAGTTACCGAACTCTTGAAGAGTAATTGTAACTGTTGTTGGTGTTGCGAGTGTAACACCGTCTGGGTCGACTGTCTCTGAAAGAGCAGAAGTAACCTTTGTCATTTCTGGGTGTAGTTGCATTACTACAACTGAGCCAGGAATGGTTTGGTCGGTCGGACGCTTGTCTGCTACAGAACGAATTAGTGGTTCGTCACGCAACGCGAATTCAATCATTCGGTCGTATGCCTTCTGTACAAGACCAGCACTACCAACTGTACCGCCCAGAGATGCTGAGTCGGTAGATGTATATGCAGTAGCCATTGTTCACCTCCTAGGTGAGTTAGTTAAACTATGATTATTGTGAGTTCAAGATTGCGCGTAATTCATCTTCCGATTTCGCATTTGCGATACGCATTTCTAGGTCTTGTCCTCGGTCGGGCGCGTTAGCACCCTGCACTGATGAATCTTGTCGGCGTAAAGCCTGACGATTTTCACCATTACCAGGTACTTCCTCTGCTGCACTGTAGCCAAACAAATCACCGTTTTCATCAAGCCAAGCCTTTACAGACTCTTCTGTTACTTCGGATAAATCATTTAGTGCTAAACGTGCTGCTTTAGGATTGACACCCTGTTGTTCTAGGACTTCTTTGACGGTACGCTCACGCTGCCCCTTGGATAATCCCTCAAGTTGCTCAGTGAGTTCTTTGATACGCTTCTCATCGCTTCGCTTGGCTTTACGTAGTTTCTTTAGTAAGTCACTACCATCACCAGTAAAGGTTTCGGTCTCTGTATCTTGGTCGTCTTCGTCTTCATCCCAGTAGTTGTTGCTCATAGCAACCACCCTTCTATTCGTTGTAGTTCGCAAGCCTCAGATTCCAATCGGGGGATTAGCCTGGCTCTTGCTCTCGGTGTTATACTCTATACAGGCCGATAGTTCTGTACAGGATTCTTTTATTTAGAAAGTACCAGCAGACGACTGTTTATTGAGATATCCAGTCGAGAACGCACCCTTAGATGTTCCAGAGGAACCAGAGAAGCGGCCGATTTCTTTTTCTTTGATTGCAGCAAGTTTTTGCTTTTGTGCTACATCTTGTTCAAATACATATTTCTGTGCTTGAGTTTGGGTAAACGCATCACCCTCAAGATTGGCTAATGTATTTGCTCTTTCAAGTTCCTTAACTGTACCAAAGCCAGTTAAAGCATCTTGATAATTAACTCCACGCGCAGCAATATCACCTGCGGTTGCTAAATCTACATTGACTCCTTGTGAGCCAGCAGCAGATAATACAGAAATTCCCTTAATATTCTTATCCAACTCAGCAGCACCTTCTTTACCAAGTAACATTGCTTTAGCAATAGATGCTCGGTCTGCCCCTGGATAGTATTTTTGTAAAGTATCTTTAAGGGCCTGCGGTGCATTATCAATTGCACTAAATGCTCCACTGATAAGATTTCCAACTTCAAGGACAGACTTGCCCTTACCAATTATTGTACCAAGGAAATCTTGATTGGCTAAATCGCCCATGCCAGCATCTCTCAAGATATTGCCCATGTCAGATTCTGCCCTAAAATATTCTGCAACAGTTGGAACATCAATTGCTTCGCCAGCAACTAAACGGTCTTGTAATGCATATATACCATTAAAGCGTTTTGTAAAGTTCTTTAGGTCTGGATTAGTTCTTACTTCTTGTAAGGATAGGTTGAGACCTTCCGTTATACTTGAACCAGACTTATAAAAGCCAGAAACAGACTTGTAGATACCTTGTACCCAGCCGCCATTTTCTACTTCTTCTCTTCCAAAAAAGAGTGCAAGAGTATTCTTAAATGTATCAAATGCTAATGTTCTGCCATCATCGCCAAATGCGCTAGAGGGTGCTTGCGTAACTCCAGTTACAGGTGGAGTCACGGGTGGTTCTACAGGAGGCACGACAGGTGGCTCTACAGGAGGCGCTACGGGAGGTGGCTCTACAGGAGGTGGCTCTACAGGAGGTACCACAGGAGGTACCACAGGTGGCTCTACAGTAGGTGGCTCAACAGGAGGTACCACAGGAGGTACCACAGGTGGCACTACAGAAGGTGGCTCAACCACTGGAGGCCCAACGGGAGGTGGGTTAAGAACTGGGGGAATTGGTTTAAGAGGATTAAGATTGGGAGGGGGAGGTTCAACCACAGGTGGTTTGACCACTGGAGGTTCCACGGGTGGTTTGACCACAGGTGGAGTCACAGGTGGTATGACCACAGGTGGTTTAGCGGGTGGTTTGACCACAGGTGGAGTCATAGGTGGTTTGACCACTGGTGGTTTAGCGGGTGGTTTGACCACAGGTGGAGTCATAGGTGGTTTGACCACTGGAGGTTCCACGGGTGGTTTGACTGCAGGAAGTTTTGCTAACCGTTCTCTTTCTGCTTTATCAGCAGCAATTTTATCTTCTTTTGCTTTCTTGGCAGCCTCAAAATCTGCCTTTTTCTTTGCAGCATCTTCTGCATTTTTCTTTTCTGCGGCAGCGGTTTTGTCGTCACGTATTTTTTTTTCTGCAGCCGCTTTATCTGAACGCTCTTTTGCCGCAGCGGCGGCATCATCAATCTTTTTTTGTGCTGCTTTATCTGCTGCCGCTTTAGCGTCAGCGGCTGCTTTCTTATCTGCTGCCGCTTTAGCGTCAGCGGCTGCTTTCTTATCGGCTGCCGCTTTAGCGTCAGCGGCTGCTTTCTTATCGGCTGCGGCTTTTACATCTGCAGCCTTTTGCATTTCTGCGGCTTTAGCGTCAGCGGCTTTTTTAGCAGCAGTTGTCTCATTGATAGCAGTTTTAGTATCTTCTAATTTTTTTAATGCTGCTGCTTTTGTTGCAATATCTTTTGATTCTGCTAATTTTTCAAGACTGGTTTTTGTTTTTAATAGGTCAAGAAGTTTTTTGCCAAGAGTAGCAGCACCCTTGACTATTAACTCTAATTCCCCTGGTGTAGGTGTTGGCATTTAGTTGAGTCCTAACTCTGTGTTGTTTAACAATTAAATACCAAACCCAAAAGATGAGGCAAGTTCAGATGCTGCGCTACGCGCACTTTCATTTGCTGCTTTTGTAAGTTCACGCTTAGGGTCATTCAATGCTTTTTGGTAGGCATCATAGTATGACAATTGGGGTTGCTTACCATCAGAACCACCTGGGTGTAACCACTGCATTACAATTGGGTCATTCATTTTAATACTTGCTGGGTCTACTTCCCACGTATCTGCAAGCATATTTAAGATAGGTTGGGCAATCTTTTTTGTTGTCATAGTTGGGTCTTGAGCAAATCTATCTGCAAACTGAGGATACTCTTTAATTGCTATTTGCTGTAATTTAATTGTAAAATCATCAAGGGTATACTTACCCATTGCTATATCCTTGGCTGCAAGAAGTGCTTGAGCATCGGAATATCCAAGTATCTGGAAATCTGATACGATATTTCGCACAGACGACAGGGTTGATAAATTCTTACCAGCAAGAGTCTTTGAATCGCCAAAGTTAATCTTACCCCAAAGCCAATCAGTTGCTGTCTTCTTTGGGTCAAAGAATGATGGATACTCTGTCTGCATAGTTGTTTCAAATTGTTTAACAAGGTCCTCTGATGTTGCTCCAGGAGTACGCTTATTATACACAGATGTAACAACAGACCTAATGCGTTTTGCCTGCTCATCATTAAAGTTATTCATGAACTCAGTGACTTGTGCGCCAGTTAGTCCACCAGTAAATCCAACTGAATCTTTAAGGCCATTTAATAAATCATAGGCAGACTGTTGGGTTAATAAGGTTTGACCTTTTGATGTTGTAGTAGTTGATGAAGCAGATGGAGTACTTGAACCACCACCAAGAATTTTAGCAATAAGTGCTGCAATTGCAGCATCACTAGTACTTGAAGTAGTCGCTACACCAGTGCCATTTCCACCATCAATATCGATATTATCTGGAATGCCATCTTTATCCAAATCAGTTATATCAGCCATATTAGTTAACCGCCTTTAGTGTATCATTATCAAAAGAGTTCTTAATTATTAATTGCAACTTAGGGTCCCACTGTGGAGAGTATAGTTCTGTTATACCATTATATCCAGCCATTAACTTTGCTTTACGTGGGTCATAATCTGGCAATGCCTGATAAACAGTAACAAACATATCACGTATATGCATGAAAGACTTGACATCTTGCCAGAATCTAGTATTACCATTGGCTGTCATGAAAGCAGTATCATTGATAATTGTATTAAGGCCTTTAGCATATTTGTAAGATGTATCACCATGTTGTGCAAGCATATAATCATTATACCATGCTGGACTTTCTTTTTTAAGAATAGTCTCTGATATAGTACTTAAAGCAGCACCCAACTCTGGATGGGCACGCATAGACTTGCCATCTGTAATCTTTGCCGCTAATGTATCTTTTATAAGATTATACTTTGTCCAAGTACGACTCTTTAGACGTTCAACTTCAACTTCTTCTGGTGTCATCTTTAAGTCATTAATTGCATGACTTGTACCTTTAAGAACCATATCTGGGTTGCTAAGGATATTGGTGATAATATCAGAACGCTTTGCTGGGTCATTGCTTAAATCAGCAACAAGCAAACTTACAAGTGAAATGCTATTTTTGTCAATTCCTGAAAGAGTTTTGACAAGGTCATTGTTGTCCATAAAGATTCTATTATATGCTTCCTGGGTTTGAGGCATGTTTAAGTTCTTATTAGAACCAGTAAATGCGACTCTATCAACCATAAAGTTAGGTCCAAGGGTGGATAACATTCCATTTGCAGCAATATCATTTGCTTCTTGGTTTGTTTTGCCTTCGCTAATTGCTTTATCTCTTAACTTAAAGTACAATGTACCAGCAAGTCCCATTGGATTAGTGTTAGCCTTGATAGGGACACCAAAGGGAGAAGCAAAAGAATAGAATGCTTTAACGGCCCAAAGGTTCTTTGTCTCTGTGCGTATCTGCTTTGCAGTTGGGAATGTAGTTTCAATGCCCAAGTCAATCATTGTTTTATGATAGTTATAGACAGAATTCCAAGATGCTAGATAATCCTTTTGTCCTTCTGGACCAACAAGTGCTAACCAGCCAGCCTTTTGATAAGGAGTTATTAACATATTTGTTATGTTGGTTGGTGGACCATATGGGAACCATTGGTCATACGTTCCAGGAACAATTGAATCAATTGTGTTCTTAATGGCCTCTTCCGTGTTGGGGAAGGTCTTCATTATTGTACCAATAGATAGTCCAGTTATCCAAGAAGGAGATGGATTATTCAATAAGAATCCAATTGATTTTGCATTTAATGAGAATCCGTCTGTTGCTAATCCTATATTCCCAAGATGTTCTCCAAGGCCTTTAGAACCAGGAACAACAATATGAGTTATATCATTAAAGTTATCTGTCTTATTACCATTTTGGTCTACGCCAAATGACATGAAACCACGACCATAACTAGAGACTGCTTGAGCAGTTCTAACTGGATTGGCTGCTGCTATACGACCATAGCGAGCAAATGCATTGAGGGTTGCATTAGGGAATGCAGCAAATAAACGAGCATTCTTCATAATGCGTGATTGCCTATTTACTGTATAAAAAGTTTTTTCAGTATCTTGGATTGCTTGTCTTACAGAAGACTGGCGAAGCGCATTAAGGCGTGCTGGTGTCATTTTAACACCCTGTGCCATCAATATCGCTGCTTTTTCTGCTACCATTTTAGTTGCAATTTCATTGAAATACATTTCACGAATTGGATTTTCTGCCTTCATCATGAACTTAAACACTGCAGACATAGCATTGTTTGTCATATTATTGAAAGAATTATGACCAATTCCATCAGTAACGCCATAAGCATATGAAGATGGATGTATATCAAACAACTGGTCAGTATAGTTAGATAATGCCTTTTCTAGGTCATTAGAAGTAACTTCACCCTTGACTATTGCTGCGCGAGCAGTAGCAGATGGAAACATTCTATCCAGTAAGGCCATCTTATCTTGTAAATAACTAGATGCTAACGCTGGGTCTGTAATATCAAATTCTTTGAGGTATGAAATACCTTCTTGGCTAGATGCCCACTTTTTAAGTTCAGTTAATGTCTTATTCTGTAGTATAAGATTCATTAAAGGGTCATTGCGGAAATGACGGTTGGCTAAATATGCCAACTCTTCAAAGTATAATGGGTCAGATGTGCGAATTGGCTCACCAGGAACCTTACGCGTAATAACTGACTGACGTGTTCCAACGGAAAGTTCTCTTAAATAAGTATTCTCTGCACTTACTGCGTTAGCAACTTCTGCTCGCATTGCTGCTGCATATGCACTATCACCAGCAATAAAGGAATCAATAGTCATTACTTGACCATTAACAACTATATCATGCGTTGCCTTGTCGTAATATCTTTTTTTGTACTCAGCACTTTTACCATGTAAATTAGCACGCTCAGTAAATAGTTTACCTTGTTCTTTAACTAACTTATCTATATCATTGTAGGCAGATGCCAATTTTGCATCAGCATCTTGAATAATCTTTTTATTGGTAGCCATATTATGGATAGTTAATTTATATCCATTAATTGCTGCTTCTGCATTAGCAATATCTACTCTACCTTGAGAAGACAATTTAGAGGAGTTCTTTTTAGCATATGCTATACGACGCTCTAGCATAGTTAAATTTGGCATTGATTCTTCTATACCATACTTTTTGATAGAGTTGCGAAGACCCAATTCAATATCATCCAGTAGAGCATCTGCGGCTTCAAGATTCTTGCGTGCTGTTGCTAAACCAGACCTTGCGGCAGCAGGAGAACCCTGGCCTTTGAGCATATTCTCAACTTCTGTTTGCAAAATGTCTTTAATTGCAGATATTTCGCTAAACTTTTTTTGTTGGATGTCAATGTTTTCTCTAACAGCCTTTAAGTCTGCGCCATTATGTATACGAGATGCAGCATCTTTTGCATAATTTAATGTATTATGACTTAGGCGAGTAGCCATTGGTACTGAATATTTCCAGATTATATCTAATCCTTGTGCAAGACTAGCACTAATAATAGGTTCAACAATTGATTGCTTAATGATAAACATTGGACGAACAAGAACATCAAATGTCCAGAATCGGTTAAGTTCGTCAAGAACTGTTCTAGCAGCATGAGTACTTTGCATTCCAAGTGCTTTACCACGACCGCCTGCTTTAGCCATTTCTAAATTAATATCGCGTTCAATGCGGTCCCAAGGTGTAAAGCGATATGAATCTTTCATTTGACTTAAAGTTTGAGGATTAGTTTCAATACGACGACCAGTGTGGTCGATAGCATAACCATTCTTTTGAAACGCTTCTGCATTTCTAGTAATATTTTTACGATAGTTAGAAATGTTATTTTGAATTTCACTTTCGCCAAATATACCCTTATGGTACATAAGCAAACGACCGACCTCAGCATCAATCTCTTCCAATGCTTGGAGTTGTTTTACACCAGTACCTGATTGAACAAATTTAATTTCCATGCGTCGACGGATATCTGCAACTTTCTCAGTTACTCCAGGAGCAGTAGTTATTTTTTTAGAGCCATCATTAAATATTTTAATATTATTTAAGAATGCATTAAGTTCTTCACGTGCTTGAGTGGCGCGTGAACCAGAAAATGTTACAAATCCTTGTGGAAGATTTTCCCCTTGACGCATTGAAAATTTAACAAAACGAGTAAGAACTCTGCCACCAACAGTTGTTTCTAAAATTGAACTTTCACGAAAGCGGGCTTGTGACTTAAAGTCATTAATCTTTTCCCCTGCTTTAATAAATGCCGCACGTCCAATAACTGGCTCCATTGGCATGTAAGCGCGTCCGCCAACAGTTGGGCTGTAACTATCGTCTAAGAATGCTTCACGAATTTTTACAAATTGCTCATCTTTTGCTATTGCATGGTCAAATGCATCTTTAAGGCGTTGCACTGCAGGACCTTCTGGAATATAAACTTTGCCAGTAGTTACAAATTTGTTTGTTAAATGTTGAGCAGTTCCTGACATTTCAAATAAATCACTAGGTGATGTCTTAGCGAGACGTTCTAAGGCGGCAAGATTGCCCTTATCTGCAAGAATAATATCTGCTGCTGCTGCTGCTGTCTTTGTTTCAAAAAGAATTGAAACTAAATTTTCATTAGTGCTGTATTTTTCTACGATACCAGCAATCTCACCGATATCTTTTGAATCAGCAAGTGTCTGCATGTGTGAGTTAGCAACAGTTCCAGGAGTAAATAAGTCTTTGCCAAACTCATCAACAGTTTTAGTTTTGGTATAAAGACCTGCTTTTTTCCCAGCAAATAACAATGGGACTTTAGCAAGTTTTCCAACAGCACCAATACCAACATTACCTAAAGCAAAGTCACCAATACCAGTAAACCATCTACCAATGTCATTTTCAACAAAGTTCTTTTTAATACTTTCATCATTCCACAAGTCAATTTCATCTGGATTGATTTTACCTGTTTTAAGAACTAGGCCAGCAAGTCCACTTACAATTGGAACTAAATTAGAACGAGTAAGTGCTTGTGCAGTGGAAACTTTAGCACTGCGATTATAAGCATCTTTAATGTCACTTACTTGAAAACCCTGCTCATGCTCACCTTTTTTATATAGCGGTGAGTTGGTATCTGTAAGCAAAGCAACAGTAGACATTGGGCGCGTGATGTAAGGAGAGATAACTTTGTTATTAAGTTGTATTGCACCTTTAAGAAGGATATCAGCAGATTTAGTTACTACTTTTCCAGCAATTGGTACACTGTCAACCTTGGCTATAGCAGCCCTTAGGTTATCATTAAACTGTTTTTCTCTTGCAACTTGTTCTGGGGTCTGTGCACCGCCGCCAACAAGGCGACCACCGAGGTCTTTAGTCTGAGAAATTAAAGAGGTAAATCCATCCCACCACGACATGTTTACCCTCTCGTTTGTTTAATAGCGTATTTTTTCTCTGTGCCGCCCTGAACATCATCATTAGTCAGGGCCATAATAAAAGTATCTCGTTCTTCTGGAGATTTCCAAGGCATCATTGCCATTTCCATAGCAATCGCAGCATTTTGATATCCAAGTGAATTGGCAAACTTATCTATATTATCAAATAAGCCACCAGGAAGCCATATGCTATGGTTCATTATTTAGCCGCTAGATAGTTAACAAAACGCTTAAATGAATCTGGCGCATCTTGATGCGCTGCAGCAGCAATTAAATCAGGCATATATTTATCAATAATCATTTTGTTCTCATCTGGCTGCTGGTTAGCAAGCATGTTTTTTGGTAATGCATCAGACCCTGGTCCAGGACCAAAGTCGCTTCCAGCAGTAATTGGCTCTGATGGGTTGTTAGTTGGGTCATTAAATGTTCCGAGTGTTGGCATTTGAATGCCACTTAAATCTATACCTGGCTCTGTTGGTGCTGGTGCTTGCGCCATCTGTGCTCCCTGTTGCTGCATGTTTAATGCTTTAGATGCTCCGTAGGCTCCACCACCAGATTGATAGCGATTAGGCTGTCCATCTTTAGAACCTGCCCCACCAATAGCGGACACACCAGTATTATTCTGTCCCGCTGTTGGTCGATAGCCACCTGATACCATTTTATCTCCTACTTAACTTGTGTAAAAATGTGAATTGGTTCTGAGCAATACATATCGTACTCAATTGCAATAGCAATAGCCTTACGAACAATTGTAACTGCTTGTGCCATTGTTTTTACTTTCGATACACCCAACGCTGCCAAAACGCCAAGGGCAATATCTCCACCACTACCCATAACGTAAACACCGCGTATATCGGTATCCCAAGAATAATCACTTTGAATAGCATAGATTTCGCCCTTGACTGAGATGAGGACTCCACCATCATTCTCGGCAACCTCTCCATCTTCTTTCATGTCAATGCCAGATTCAATAAAATGCTTGCGCATCTCTGGAATAAACTTTGAAGTTACAAAAGAGTTAAGAGTTTCTTTAGCCAAAGGTTTTGGTTGAACATATCCATAATGCAAAATGTTTGCTGTGCGAGATGAACCACAACTAGCAATCAAAATTCCATTATTATCGACAATCTTTGGGTCTTTACTTACTGCAAAACGACCATCTTCGTCGCTAATGCGAGAATCACACCCTAGTACCGACCAACCGTCACCTTGAATCGCTACTAACGTAGTCATTGTTATCCCTTAACTGTCACTCGTCCGCTTGCCTTACCATTACCACTTAATGTAGATAAAATTGACTGTATGTCTGGGGGTGGGGCCGCTGGTGCTAATCCTTGAGAAGGAGCGCCTCCTGCTGGAGCGCCACCTGGAGCAGGGGACGGCTGCTCAACGGGAGAACCTGGTACTCCAGCAGGAGGAACCTGCTGTTGCGGTGCGAATATATCGCTGACTGCATCTTCAAGAGTTACACCCTTTTGACGAGCCTTGATAACCGCAGCAATATTACTTACAATCGAAGAAACATCTCCGCCCTGAGTTGCCATTTGTGGGATTGCTTGAGTCATTGCACTAATTGAAGCAAGGAGCGATGTACGCAATCCTTCAACTTCAATCTTCTCAAGTTCCTGAGTAACATTAACAGTAAATGGAAGTTCACGCATTGCCATATCCTTGGAGATTAAGCCACCACCAAGTGCTTGTAGCATAAAAATAAGTCCCTGTGCTGGGTTAAGACCAGCGAGCATACCATAACGGACATCTGCAGAGTAATCACCCTTAATGTCCTTGCTTGGTAGGTACTCTACTTCGTAAGGAGAACCTGAGTCAACTCCACGAATAGTCTTAACTTTAGGGAAAATCTTTTCATCAATTTCAAAACATGTTGCGATTACATCGCGTAAGGCTGCAGCAAAGATTGCTTGGGCTGATTTGACTTGAGTATCAAATGCACCCATAAGAGCCTGTACACCCTGTCCAGTAACAACAGTGGCATCAATGTTTCCAGTACGTCCTTCTGGATAACGTGTGCCTGTGCGAAGTTCTTGATTAAGTAGTTGTGATTCAGTAAACGCGCCTTGTGGAATTGATAGTTCGACACGACGAACGCCCGCTGGGTTGGCGGTGCGAATTACTGCATCGCCACCCAACTGGAGTTCTTGAACGTCATTTGGTAGTACAATCGGCGCTTGCACGCTCTTCTCTGCTGCTTCCATTGCCAATAGGGCGAAACGGTTGCGGAGAAGTTGGATACCTAGTACGTCGTCGAATTGTCCGCGAAGTTCTCCATCAATAGAAGGCTTACGTGCGACAACAACCATCATTTTGCCAAGAGGATTCTCGGCCTTAGATAGAATTAAATTCTCTTTTGCTGGAACATAGATGACAGATTGGTCTTTATCATAGTAACGAACCAGTTCAACAAGTACGTTGAGATTTTGCTTATAACCTTGACGGCCTAGCAGTTGAGTCTCATACTCAGGGAACTGAGAACATACTTCACCTAGTGTTAATTTGTATTTCTTAGCATATGCCACACAACGTCCGTAGCGGTCAAAGTCTGGGTAAGCCCCAATTGGATTTTCTACGCGTATACGAGGCAACTTGCTTTCTTCATCTAGTTCAATCAAGAACGGGATGAAACCATATGTGATATACCAGTCTGCGCCTGAGTACATCTGTACTGCTAAATCTGAGTGTTGGAAGTAATTTGATGCAATGCGTGTACGCTTGTCAGCAAAATTACGTGCACGGTCATTAACTGAGTTAGCCGCAGAGCAGTTGATTGCTGGAAGAGGAGCCATTACCTCGGAGAGGTCGCGTGCTACAACATCAATGAAGTTGGCTACTACGTTAGTATCAACGCCATCTGGAAAGAAGTCAGGATATACTTCTGTAATTTTACCTCTACGCACAGATAAAACATCTAAGTTGCGAGCATCACGTGCTGCATGACGTAGACGCAAGGAGTCAACCTTTTGTATTACGCCTTCCATTGATAATGCCATTATTGTCCTATCCGTAGTTTTGATTCCATTGCTCTGAGAAGGCATCGTCTAGGTTGACTGATGTTCTTTCTGAGCGTTGGGAGCGTGTAGCCCACCTGTTTGATTGGTATTTAACCCCAATACCAGATTGTTGCATTAACTCGCGTATGCGAATAATTGCAAACCACAGAGCCATAACGGTATCTGTTGGGTTTCTAGTATCAGGCTTCCAGGTGATTAGTTGCTGCACCAGGGTCTTCAATCCTTCTGAGCCTTCGTTAGAAGGTAACTCTATAAGGTTGTTATCTTGAAATCTATTGTCATGAATTGTACCAAATAGGCTAGCCATTGAGGCTACACCAAAGTTAGAGTCCCACTTATTCTTGCTAGTATAGTGGGGCTTTAGTAGTACGCCATGAGCCTGACAGTATTCATTGAGCACATCATCTAGCACGTATGCCTTCTGGTGTGCGTTAATCTCAATACGAAGTTCCTGTGGCTTATACTTAACAATCCATTCCTCAAGCAAGGTTGTAATCTTGCGAGGAGTTGGTTCTGTCATATTGATGCAGTCAAGTATGTAGATGCGCTGGTCTGCCTTGTTATATGTACAAACTACTGCTGCCGTAGCACCTGCCATAGCAGGGTCAAGGCCAATAATTGTGTAGGTACCCTCTATTCGACGGGGGTGGCCTGGAGTGTCTTGTTTAAGCGGTCCGCGCTTTCGCATACCGTTAACACATCCAGCGACTGCTGCTGGCGCAAAGATAGAGTCGGATTCGACATCTTCTTGTTGGTAGACCATAGCCCAGACCGACGGAGCAACCTCAGAGCGGCGCTTAAAGAGCGAGGGTCCATCCCATTTAGGGTATAGGCCATTTTCTAATACATCATCCAAATCATTTTCTTGTTGGTCCGTTGCGGGCCATAGTGTTTGCCACTTCTCTGGCTTATCATCAAATGCCAAAACTGCTGGCATAGCGCAGTAGGTAAAAGGTGTCTTTCCACCCGTCCATTGGTCGCCACTGCGAATCATCTTATATAGGTCAATTGGGGAAACTCGAGTTCCTACAATAACCAACTTGCCATGTCGTCCTAGACGGGTGATAACTTCCTTTTGAAGCCACTCAATCTGCTTCTCCCACTCATGGGCATTTGAACCCATCACCACGTCGTCTAGGATGATTAGGTCTGCACGTGCTCCGTAAATCTGGGAACCGAAACCCAAAGCCTGTACAGTAGGGTCTTTCTCACCAGAGTCACGACCCGTGCCTAAGTATATCATGTCAGCAGACCATTGAGTTGCATCTGCCTTGTAGCCACCATTCGGGCCGAAGGCCGTCTGTAGTTTCATGTAGGCTGGATGGGAAAGGCGTGTTTTAATAGCGCCTAGGAACTTACGTGCCATGCCCTGAGTCTTCGAGACAATAATAACTCGAGAGTTAGGATTTTGTACAATCTTGCATGTTACGTAATTTATGGTTAGGGTTGTGGATTTAGCATGCTCGGGTGGCACGTTAATCAACACACGGTTGGGGTCTCCAGGTTCATAAGTCATGCCCTGGGGTAGCCATCTAGGCTCACGACCCTCAATGAGGTCTACCCAATCAAGTTGGTGATTAAAAAGTTTAGAATCTAGGAATTGCTCAGAAAACTCAGGAAAGGATAAAGTCTTCAAATCCTCAAGATTGGCCTTTATTCCTTTACCAGCAAGTCTAGCCTTATCGGCTAATTCTCTAAAGGTTGGGTCCATAGTCCATTGACGAAATGCTGTATCTTGTCTACCAGTTGCTGCCATAGCAGCGGTGATAGTTGCACCCTGTTCTAATAGGGCTAAGACTTTGGCTTGCGCCTCATCCTTTGGAGTAGTCTGTTTACCAGGCTTTCTGCCCATATAATTGTCCCATCTAAAACACGGTATTAACGCCTATAATAAGCGGGCAGAACCCTCCCATTTGTATAATTATATAACGATATATATAGGAGATTCTGTAGAGCAAACGGAAGAATCTCCGTACTTATAATCTTTTATCTTATACTATAGATAACCCGTTCAAACGGGTAAAAACCGAGTTTTTAAGAAATATATTTTTAGAGATATTACCAACTTCGTTGGTATATCAAGGTATTTAGAGAGATAGTGTGACGTAAGTCACAAGGTATGAGTAGTACTTATATACTATATGCCCCCTATTATTATATAACAGAAAATTTATATTGGACTATATATACATACAAAGCGACCCCAACAATACACCGTAGGTCAAACTGTGGCAATTTTTCTCTCTATTGTGGGATATTGTGCCTATATTGTGAGCGTAACTATCCCATACGCCTAAAATTGCCCACAATATAATGAAAAACCCTAAGAATAAATAAACCTTGTCGGCCAGCCGACAGCAAACCCATGCGGGGTAAGGTAATTCCCCTATTGACTTTCGCATATATCTATGGGAAGATTCTCTTAGTGGGAAAACTTCCCACACCCAAACAAAGGACAAAATAAAATGGCTACAA
>Ga0209297_1000556_pt1 | contig 23399 bp, 23 predicted proteins | sample S_130805_MF_Meta_FD_187322 | JGI IMG/M metagenome (GOLD analysis project Ga0209297, IMG submission 187322) | Freshwater microbial communities from Lake Simoncouche, Canada to study carbon cycling - S_130805_MF_MetaG (SPAdes) (version 2) | ecosystem: Environmental > Aquatic > Freshwater > Lake ...
GAATCGTGATTTTGATATTTTGGTCTGTACCACAATTGTCGAGAGCGGACTAGATATTGCCAATGCAAATACTTTAATTGTGGAGCGCGCCGATCTCTTTGGTTTATCGCAGTTACATCAATTGCGTGGTCGAGTAGGCCGCGGCCGCGAACGTGCTTACGCCTATTTTCTCTATCCCGCAGATCAACCGCTGAGTGAAGTTTCACTTGATCGTCTGAAGACCATCGCTTCGAATACTGATTTAGGTTCGGGCATGCGAGTAGCACTCAAAGATTTGGAGATTCGTGGTGCGGGAAATCTTCTTGGTGGTGAGCAATCTGGACACATCGCCGATGTTGGCTTTGATCTTTACATGCGCATGGTGGGAGAAGCAGTTCACGATTACAAGAGTGGATTCATTGATACTGAAGAAATAGTTAAAGATTGCAAAGTTGAAATTCCTATTGCAGCGCATTTGGCAGAGAGCTATGTGCCAGGTGAGCGACTTCGCTTAGATTTGTATCGTCGATTAGCCGATGTTGCATCAGCTGATGCAGTTGCAGAGATTGAATCTGAACTACTCGATCGATTTGGCGAACTTCCAGTTGAGGCACTTAATTTGCTTGCAGTGGCGCGGCTGCGTGCACATGCGAAATCGCATCAGTTACAAGAAGTTGTACTCCAAGGAAAATTTCTCAGGTTGCATCCGATCTCACTTCGTGAATCCGATACGGTGCGCTTAGAACGCCTTTATCCTGGCTCGATTTATAAGTCCACGCATAGCGTCGCACTTGTCACACTGCCGCAGGCGCAGAAATGGACCCCTCAGAGTGGACGGAGCACCTCTGAGATGGTGGATACTTCTCTTCTGAGCTGGGCTACTGAGGTAATCACCACCATGGCCACGACAACGAAAGCGAGCACCTAAATGAACGAGATCAAGCATGCAAAGAAGGCTTTAGCCGTTCTCCTTGTTGGTGCCGCACTTCTGCTCTCTGGCTGCGCAACCGCTAACTCTGCCGCCAAGGTAGGTAAGACAAATATTTCCGAGAGCGTTATTGAAAATCGCGTAGCTGCAATTATCCAAGAACGTAAAGGCGTCGACACTAGCCAGATGCAACTCACCACTGGCAAAGTTCTTAATCGCACCGTGCTTCGTTTCCATTTAATCTCTGAACTCTTTGTGCAAATTGCTGCAGACCAGAAGATTGTTGTAACCAAGGCAGAAATTGATACCCAACGCGCACAGATCCTTACCCAAATCGGTGGCGAGAAGAATCTGCCTAAGGCGCTCGCTGGTGTAGAAATTGCTGCGGCAGATTTTGATCTTTATCTTCAGACTGTAATTATCTCCACCAAGTTGCAACAAGCTGCAGCTCAATCTGGCGCAGACCAGGACACAGCAGGACAAGTAATCCAGCAACTTTTGGTAGCCAAAGCCGCTGAGGATAAAGTTGTTGTTAATGCCCGCTATGGCAAATGGGATCCAACAACTGGCGACATTGTTGATACTGAAGCAGCTGGTGCTGCGGTAAGTCCTAAAGCAACACCATGACCGAATCTCACCTGCAACGATTAGTTGCGGTGATGGATCAACTCCGTTCACCCGGTGGTTGTCCGTGGGATGCAGAGCAGACGCACGAATCTCTTCTTAAATATTTACTAGAAGAGTCATACGAATTTATCGATGCAGTTGAAAAGAGCGATCGCGCTGCTATGCGTGAAGAACTCGGTGATGTTCTTCTGCAAGTCTATTTCCATGCCCGGTTGGCGCAGGAATCTGATGTCGAACCATTTAACATTGAAGATGTTGCGCGCGAAGTCGCAGATAAATTAATTCGTCGCCATCCTCACGTCTTTGGCGATACCAAAGTCTCCAGCAGTGAAGAAGTTTTGGAGAATTGGGAGGCACAAAAACGCGCCGAAAAAGGTCGCACCTCTGCAGTGGATGGAGTCGCTCTCTCTCAACCAGCTCTGTCGTTAGTAACCAAACTCCTCTATCGAGCTGAGAAGAATGGCGTTCAACTCGATGTGCCGCAGCAGCAGGCTATTACTGAATCAGAACTACAGGAGCGATTGTTAGCCCTCATCGCTAGCGCAAATAGCAGCCAGATTGATGTCGAAAGTGTCCTAAGAAATGTGGCGCGTGATCTGATTGAGCAAATTCAGATAAAAGAGTCGCGGTAGACTCCACTCAATACTTAAGGAGTTTTAACGTGTCTGCAATCACCAGCATCTTCGCTCGCGAAATTCTTGATTCCCGTGGCAATCCAACGGTTGAAGTTGAGATGGTTCTCGCCGATGGAACGCACTCACGTGCAGATGTTCCAAGTGGTGCCTCAACCGGTGCATTTGAAGCAGTTGAACTTCGCGATGGTGGCTCACGTTATCTCGGCAAAGGAGTACAGGGCGCAGTTGCCAATGTTGTGAAGAAAATCGCACCAGTTGTAGTTGGTATGGATGCACATAATCAACGCGCCATAGATGAAGCCATGATCAAACTCGATGGAACACCAAATAAATCTAGCCTTGGCGCTAATGCAATTCTTGGAGTCTCACTCGCCGCCGCTCGTGCGGCTGCAAATAGCTCAGGTCAATCTTTATTCCGCAGCCTTGGTGGATCTGATGCGAAGGTCTTGCCAGTTCCAATGATGAACATTCTCAATGGTGGCGCACACGCAGATACTAATGTTGATATTCAAGAGTTTATGATCGCGCCAATTGGTGCCAAGAGTTTTAGTGAGTCACTCCAATGGGGCGCGGAGATTTATCACAGCCTCAAAGCAGTTCTGAAAAAGCGTGGTCTAGCAACAAGTGTTGGTGACGAAGGTGGCTTTGCACCAAATCTAGATAGTAATCGTGCCGCTCTCGATCTCATTCTTGAAGCAATCTCTAAAGCTGGTTACACCGCAGGTAGCCAAATTGCACTTGCTATGGATGTTGCGGCAACTGAGTTCCATGAAAACGGTAAGTATAAATTCGAAGGTTCACTGCGATCATCCGATGAAATGATTAGCTATTACCAAGAGTTAGTTGCGGCCTATCCATTAGTGAGCATTGAAGATCCGCTCAATGAAGAGGATTGGCAAGGCTGGGGCGCTATGACTGCGGTATTAGGCGAGAAAGTTCAGATTGTTGGCGATGATCTCTTTGTAACAAATCCAGAGCGTCTGGCTAAGGGAATTGCATCGAATACTGCCAATGCGCTCTTAGTGAAAGTTAATCAAATTGGATCACTGACTGAAACTCTCGATGCTGTTGCGATGGCGCACAAAGCAAAATACGCGAGCATGATGAGTCACCGTTCCGGTGAAACCGAAGACACCACAATTGCCGATCTCGCAGTTGCAACAAATTGCGGCCAGATTAAAACTGGCGCACCAGCTCGCACTGAGCGGGTTGCCAAGTACAACCAACTCCTTCGCATCGAAGAAGAGCTAGGTAGTGCTGCACGCTATGCCGGTGCCGGAGCATTTCCTCGCTTCAAGGGATAAGAGACCATGTCGCTTCGTCCATCATCTCGTCGCAGGCGAGCATCTGCTGGCAAGCCAATTGTCATTAGCGTCACGCTCTTTCTCTTACTTCTTGCACTTGCGCCACCGCTGCAACGCTACTTTTCACAGCGCGCACAAATCAATGCAACCACTGCAAAGGTGAATGCACTGCAATCATCAGTGAATCAAGTTCAACAAGAGCTAGAACTCTGGCGCGATCCCAATTATGTGAAATCTCAGGCCCGAGCCCGACTTCACTTTGTGATGCCAGGTGAGCGCCAATACTTAATCAATACTGGAAATGGTTTTACCAACGAAAGTGGAAAAACTGTTGCAACAGACATTCCGAGTTCTCTTCCTTGGTATACCAAGTTAATTTCATCAATTACTCAAGTTTCCAATGCGAAGGTAGCGCCTTGATTCCTCCAACCCAGGATGATTTAGCAACAGTTGCAGCGCAGTTAGAGCGAACACCTCGTGATGTTCATGCCGTTTCTTATCGCTGCCCATGTGGCAAACCTGCAGTGATTGAAACTCCACCTCGCCTCACATCGGGTGAACCGTTTCCAACTTTTTACTATGCCACTTGCCCACGATTGACTGCGGCAATTTCGACTCTTGAATCAAGTGGCCTTATGGCTGAAATGAATCAACGCTTAGAAAATGATCCAGACTTAGCCGGACGCTATGCGGCAGCCCACGATGATTACTTAGCTGCGCGCGCTGCACTCGGTATTAATGTGGATGAAATTGCTGAAATCTCTGCGGGTGGAATGCCAAATCGCGTTAAATGTTTACATTCACTGATTGCGCACTCACTCAGTGCCGGCCCCGATGTCAACCCACTAGGTGATGAAGCACTTGCTGCGCTTCCACAGTGGTGGCTCAAGAGTCCATGTTCTGATCCCGAGAATTTAACTGAGAAGTAAAAATGCGCGTTGCAGCGATTGATTGCGGTACTAACTCAATTCGACTCCTGATTGCAGATATCTCAGGCAACAATTTTCTCGAAGTCTTTCGCACCATGGAGATTGTCAGACTAGGTCAAGGAGTGGATGAAACAGGGCAATTCCACCCTGATGCCATTGCCCGAACCCTTGCTGCAGTTGACATCTTCGCAGGAGAGATTGCAAAGCGCGGAGTAGAGCGGATTCGTTTCTGCGCGACAAGTGCCACGCGTGATGCCACAAATAGAGATCTTTTCATCAATGGAGTCAAAGATCGCCTTGGCCTTATCCCAGAAGTAATTCCAGGCAGTGAAGAAGCGGCGCTCTCTTTTCTCGGTGCAACCCGCGAGTTAATTGGCCACGAAGCCCCTTATCTTGTGATTGATATTGGCGGCGGCTCCACTGAGTTTGTCATAGGAAATCAAGAAGTTACTAGTGCAATGAGCGTAAATATTGGTTGCGTAAGAATGTCAGAGCGCCACTTCAAGAGTGATCCGCCAAGTAAGAGTGAAATTGCTGCAGTTAATGCAGACATCGATGCTGCCATTTCGCAAGCCAGTGCGGTTGTTCCCATCACTCAAGCAAAAACAGTCATAGCAGTCGCAGGTACCGCGACGACAGTTGCCGCGGCCGCTTTAGGTCTGAGTGAATACGATCGCTATGCAATTCACCTCTCAAAAATTTCGCTTAAACAAGTACAAGAAGTAAGTGATTTCTTCCTCTCGCTCGATCGCGAAAGTCGCAGCAAACTTGGCTACATGCACCCTGGCCGAGTTGATGTAATTGCTGCAGGATCCCTGGTTCTACGAAAGGCTTTAGAGGCCACGGGTGCTACAAGTTTTCTTGCTTCAGAGTCAGACATTCTGGATGGCATGGCGTGGAAGTTAAGTGAAGAATCCAGCTAAATTCCCAGTACCTGTCCATTAATTTGGCTCGAACTCGGTTCTGCTAAGAAGGCAACTGCTCGTGCGATGTCCATAGTTGTGACTGCCTCGGTATTTTTAGAAGCAGCACGGCGCTCCAATTCTGCCTTTGCGCCATGGCCCATGTACTTCAAGAAGTTCTTTTCATTTTCGTAGAAGAGATTGGACTCAACAGTGGAGGGTGATACCGAATTACTGGTGATTCCATATTTTGCGAAAGAGATCGCTGCGCTCTTTCCCATGGAATGCTGCGCAGCTTTTGCAGCCTGATAGTGCGAGGTAAATTCACTTGCTCCGGAACCGAGAGCTGAAACTATGTTGACGATTCTGCCAAATTTTTGCTGCTTCATAAATGGAACGCAACTCTGAATAAAGAGAAAAGTACCCATTACGTGGACATTAAACATACGAGTTATCTCATCGCGTGAAATCTCCATGATTGGTTTAATTTGGCAAAATCCTGCGTTGTTGACGAGTAAGTCGACTCGCCCCCATTGTGCAATTACTTTATTGACACAATTCGTGACATCTTCTTGGTTTGAAACATCGCCTACGACGCCAATGGTCTGCTTCGATTGCGGATCAATCAGCGCAATAGTTTCGGCAACGCGTTCTGCTTGCAGATCCTGAATCGCGACTTTGTACCCGAGTTTGACGAGATGAGAGGCTATTCCGCGCCCAATTCCGCTACCGGAGCCGGTGACAATTGCAACGCGGTCTACAGTCACTAGATTCTCTTCTCATCTTGCAGTTGACGAATGACTTCGTGCATAAAATTTGAGGCAGCTGGAACTTGCTCAGCCGATAAGTGTTCGAGGGCAATGTATTTGTTGAGGGCGAATTGATCTGCTTTACAGACATAATCGCGCCAATCAAAAATTCCCTCACCAACTGGTACTTCAGTGATGCGAAGGACCATTTGTGACTCAACGATGAAATCTTTTGCATGAGCGGTGCCCATTCGAGAGCCTGAAACAGCAATCATTTCATCGATCAATTTAGGGGTGTCGTACATGTAATCATGCGAAACAATATTTGTGGGATCAAATCCCAAGCGAAGTGACTTTGAGGGAATGCGGTCAAAGATTCTTTTGATTGTTTTTGGATCACGAACAGTGGAGAGAACGTGGGGTTTGACTACTAAATACATTCCCTGATCTTGCGCCACTGGGATAATTTGCTCAAGTGAATCAATGTAGCGCTCGAGTGAGGCTTCGCTGTGATTCTCCGGTACCGGATACCAGGCAGATTTAGGGGAGTTTGATCCTGCACCAGTGACGACAACATTTGAGCCAACTGCTTTGGCAACCTTAAATGAATCTTTGACAAGTTGGATTGAATCTTTTCGCAGGGCGTCATTGAATGTGCAGAGAGAGGCCCAATAGCCCCAATTAGATAGTGGCTCGATCCCATTCTCGCGAAGTACTTCGCCAGCGCGTTTAACTGCATCGAGATCTGTTTCATTAGGTTTGCGGATTGATTTGCCATCTCCCAAACCGAAGTGGCAGATAACTCCTTCAATTCCTATCCCACGGAGCTTTTTAGCTAGTTCAGAATTAATCTCAGCAGGATCGGTAGTAAAGGCATTCAACATGAGTGCGACTTTCATAGCACTGCTCCTTCGCTGGGATTAGAGCACATGTACTTTGCGAATCGCATCGACAATTTTTGGCACATCGGGAATCAACGCCTTCTGCATAACGGGAGAGGCTGGAATTCTCGAGTCGGGTACTCCTAAGCGAAGGACCGGGGCCTTGAGTTCAGAAAAGAGCATCGAGCTAATTCGCGCAGCAATTTCAGCACCAAAGCCACCAGTTAAGTTGGCTTCATGCACAACGATCGCCTTTCCGTTGCTGGCCCTGACCGCTTCAAAGATGGTTTCTTCATCGAGTGGATTGAGCCAACGCAGGTCTACAACGCAGACATCGATTCCATGTTCGGCTTTAATCTCTTCTGCCGCACGAAGAACTACAGGTGTTGTTTTACCCCACGTAATCAATGCGAGATCTTTTCCTTCTCGCGCAATGCGGGCGCCACCAAGTGTTTCGATTGGAGCGGTGAAATCAACTGGATCAGAGTTCATGTAGAGAGCGCGTGATTCGATAAGAATGACTGGGTCGGGATCAAGGACTGCCGCTTTGAGCATCTGATATGCATCATGTGAATTAGATGGCATGCCCACTTTGATTCCAGGAATATGGGCAAGTATGGCTTCCATGCTCTGTGAATGCTGTGCACATGATCCTGGTGTGATGCCTTGCTGAACTCGAACCACCATCGGCGCAGTTACTTGACCATTAGAAATGTAGCGAACGTTTGAGGCCTGATTCACTAGTTGATCAAGTGCGACAAAGAGAAAATCCATCCACATAATTTCAACGATTGGTTTAAGACCATTCTGGCTCGAGCCAATAGCTGCACCAAGAATTGCCGCCTCGGAGATAGGGGTATCAAAACAGCGCTCTCCATATTTCTTACGTAAATTTCGGGTTACACCGAATACGCCACCGGCTGTTCCAATATCTTCACCAAAAATTAGCGCGTTAGCATCACCGGCGAGAATCTCATCGAGCCCTTTATTGATTGCAAGGCCGTAAGCAACTTTCTCTGAATCAACAGGGAGAGGACGAATCTTTTCACGCACATATTTCGAAGCAACCTCGCCAATTCCATCCATCTCACCAGGAAGTGGTGCGGCGATACTGTTTGCAGCACTTGCTTCAACATAGGCAATAACATCATTCTCAACGCTTGCCAAAGCACTTTCACCTATCCCGTGCTCGCCACTAAGGAGTGTTCTTAAACGGGGCAAAGGATCGCGAGTTGAGTGCTCTTTACTATCGGCGCTGGGACGGTAGTGCTCAATGTCTGCGTTGTAATGGCCAAGAAGTCGGGGAACAGTTACCTCTAAGAAGGTAGGCCCGCCACCACTGCGAGCACGCTCAACTGCAGCAGCACCGGCAGCAAATAGTGCGGGCATATCTGCGCCATCAACTTTCACCGCATTCATGCCGTAGTTCGCCGCCCTCTGCCAAAGTTCAACGTGAGGGACAGTTTCGCTAATTGGTGTCATCTCTGACCAAGAATTGTTTTCGCAGATAAAAATTACTGGAAGATTTCGCGCTATTGCAAAGACAAGTGCCTCGTGGGATGAACCTTGATTGGTTGCACCATCTCCAAATGATGTGACAACAACGCCTTGGTTGTTTTTATGAAGTTGGCCCATAGCTAATCCATTTGCAATCGGTAGCCCAGCGCCAACGATGCTATTTTCACCAACGAAACCAAATTCTGGTGCGGATAAATATGGCGAACCAGCGCGACCACCATTGGTTCCAGTGGCTTTGCCCATAATTTCCCCAAGCAGTGCTTCGGTAGGAACACCAGCTGCTAACGCCCAACCATGTCCGCGGTAAGTAGCGGTAATTAAATCGCGCTCGTCACATGAGGCGAGAAGTGCCACAGGAACCGACTCCTGTCCGATACATGGATGGACCGAGCCAGTAATAAGGTCGCTCTTACGTAATTCCAAAACTTTCTCTTCGACTTTACGAATCAAGAACATCTTCCGATATATTTCAAGAAGATTCATGCCACGCACAGGTAGATCCATTGGATGTCGATCGAGAGTTTTCATGAGGTCCTTACTTCGCTTTCTACGAATACTATACATTCCTTCGCTACTTGTTAAGGGCTATTTACCGAGTTAAACTCCTGCTTATAAGAGTGTCAGATTTTCATAGGCGTGAACTTGAATCAGCTGAATAGGAGTGGATTAATTGTGAAAAATACTTCGCATTTTAATTTGCTCGACTGGCTATACATGGATGATGCAGCAGCGGAGATCTTCTCTTTTGACGAGAGTGTAAAGAATTGGGTGGCAATAGAAATTGCCTTAGCTGAGACGCAGAACCAGTTAGGCCTTGTTCCTGATGATGTATTGGTAAAAATTCAAGGTTTAAAGGGTTTTCAGATCAAGTACCCAGATCAATTCTTCAGCGCTTCAGTCAATGTGGGTTATCCAATTGTCGAGCTCCTTAAAGAACTCAATGACTCACTAGAACCAAGTGCCCAGGGTTTTCTGCACTTAGGTGCGACTACCCAGGACATCATGGATACCGCATTAGCAATTCAAGTTAAAAAATGTGGCGAGCTCATCGAAAAGCGAGTCCTCGAACTGGGTGATATTTTAGAGAAGATTATTACCGAGCACTCAGCGAGCATTATGCCTGGGCGAACACATGCACAGCATGCCGTTCCAATTACTTTTGGTTTCAAAATGTCTATCTTTTTATCTGAATTAACTCGCCATCTAGAGCGAATGAGAAAAGCTAATAATGACTCAGGCAGTATTTCCCTCTTTGGCGCAGGTGGAACATCTGCTGGTTATGGAAAAGATTCAGCGAAGATTCGTGCAGAAGTCGCAAAGAGACTCAATTTAAATAATGTGAGCGTTCCATGGCATGTAAGTCGCGATCGCTTTATTCAAAGTACAACCGCATCAGCCATGATTGCAACAACTCTTACCAGGCTAGCCCGAGAGATTATTGATCTTTCTCGCACCGAAGTACTTGAAGTAGCCGAACCAGGTGGCTGGCATAAGGGCGCATCTTCCACGATGCCGCAGAAGCGCAACCCAGTAATGTCTGAATCAATTATTGGATTAGCAGTTACAGCAACTGGAAATGCAGCGATGATGTTTCGTGCTGGAGAAGCAGGACATGAGCGAGCTGCAGGTGAGTGGCAGTTAGAGTGGAAAGTACTTCCTGAAACACTGGTTAGCACCGCCTCCGCTCTAAAAGTTGCAATCGAGATGTGTAGTGGCTTGACTGTCAATGTTGAGAACATGAAAGCTAATCTCAATAAAGATGATGGCTTGATTATGGCTGAAGCGCTGATGATCGGACTTGCACCGAAAGTCGGCCGCGAGCGGGCCCATGATCTCGTCTATTCCGCCGTGGGAATTGTGCGATCCGAACACATCGATTTAATTGCAGCGCTCAAGCGCGTTGGTGAAGGAATCCTTACAGATTCTGATTTCACGGAGATTAGTACCGATTCATACCTCGGCGAAGCAGTTACTATTTGCAAAATTTCCTGCAACGAATGGCAAAGCTTTAGGTCTGAGTGAATACGATCGCTATGCAATACATCTCTCGCAGATTTCACTTAAACAAGTACAGGAAGTAAGTGATTTCTTTCTCTCACTCGATCGCGAGAGCCGGAGCAAACTTGGCTACATGCACCCTGGCCGAGTTGATGTTATTGCCGCAGGATCCATTGTTCTGCGAAAGGCTTTAGAGGCCACCGGTGCCACAAGTTTTATTGCCTCAGAGTCAGACATTCTTGATGGTATGGCGTGGAAGTTAAGTGAATAATTTCTTTGAGAGAACTCCCTGAAAATGCGGCACTTTCTCAGGTTGCCACGCTTCAATCCTCTAGTTGTATCACCTACCGAAGAGGACGTTTATGAAAAAGACACTTATGGCAGCAATCCTTGTCGCACTTCTTGCAGCACCAGTAGCTAATGCTGCAACTCCTGCGGCAAAAATTACAAAGCCAAAGGCAGCTGCCGCTGAGGGCTCTGCCGCTCATGAAATGAGCGAGAGTTCAAATACTCAAGCAAAAGAGTCAACAAAAATCCCACCTAATAAAAGTACAAAAAAGGCAAGTGTTAAGAAATCTGTCGTAAAAGCTAAGAAGTAGTACTGAAATACCCTGCATCACAGGTATCCCCTAGTGCAGGGTATTTTTCTGTAATCATGCATTTACTTTTCCAATGCATACACAAATGCATGCACTTTCTGATTACTGGGTAACTTTTGCCTACCTTTAGCGTGGAAATTCGGTGTATTCACGCCTAGTACACTTCTGACACAGCGCGCGCCCTCGTAGCCCAATGGCAGAGGCAGAGGACTTAAAATCCTCCAAGTGTCGGTTCGACCCCGACCGAGGGCACTCAGGGTTTACAGCCAGTTTTGTAGGCCTACTCACGCGTCGGGTGGGTCTAACTGGCGGGAAGAAACCAAGTGCCAGTAGCGTTTACATCACTAACGCATCAAATCGATGCGTGAAGAAGGAGCAGAGTTAATGGAAAGTTCGAACCCGGTCCTCAGCAAGGCTTTCGGCAGTAAATCAAAGCGAGGCTATGCCGCCTTTGATTCTTCCGCCCCAGTTGCTGCATCAACAGAACAGTTAGATGCGCTCTATCAAGCCCCTGCTGCATCATCTACCCGTACGGGTCGTATGACTATGGATGATGTTGTTACACGAACTGGAATTCTCTTTACAGTCTTGGTTGTCGTTGGTGCTGCAGCTTGGACACTTAAGCTCGGTGGCGGCTTCTTGATGATTGGTCTGATCGGTGGATTTATTCTCGCCATGGTCAATTCATTTAGTAGCAAAGTTCGCCCAGGTGCAGTAATTGCTTATGCTGGATTTCAAGGAATTGCACTCGGTTCACTAAGCCGAGTTTATGAAACCATTTATCCAGGAATCGTTGGTCAAGCAATTCTTGGAACCATCTGCGCATTTACTGGTGTGCTCGTTGCTTATCGCAGCGGTCGGGTACGTGTAACGCCACGCTTCCAGCGCGTATTGATGGGTGCGATGGTTGGTTACTTATTGCTTGCAGTTGTTGCAATCTTTGTTCCAGGACTTCGCGGTGGCGGAACTGGTCTACTTATTGCAGCCGCAGGTGTGGCACTTGCTAGCTTCTTCTTAGTACTTGATTTCGATCAAATCGCGCAAGGTGTTAAGGCTGGCGTTCCAGAACAAGAATCGTGGCGTGCAGCTTTTGGCTTGATGGTGACAGTTGTATGGATGTACTTAGAGATCCTGCGCCTGCTATCTATCTTGCGTAGCAATAACAACTAACTAACTACTTACTCCAGAAGGGTCGGCGCTCTGCGTCGGCCCTTCTTCTATATTGCGAGTCTCAGGTAGCCGAAACGAGATTACGAGTGCAATTAAGAAGACAACTGCAGTAGCCAAGAATGCAGCGCGGATACTAATGATGTCGGAGATGTAACCAACAACGAGTGGTCCAACGATCATTCCGGCATCAGATGCCATCTGGAATAAACCAATTACCTGGCCACCTTTACCAGTCATGATGTCGCCGACGACGCTGGCCGGAACAGTGGAGAGAAAAGCACCGCCTAAACCAAGTACTGCCATTGCAAGGAGGTAGATCCATGGATGGTTGGTGACTGCAAGGAGAAGCACGCCAATCAAAACAATGGAGCTACCAATACGCGAGACGTAACGCCGTCCGCGCTCATCAGAGAGGCGCCCTGCGCGCAGCAAGATACTTCCTTGTACAAGAGCCGAGAGAGTTAATCCGTAACCAACCATGGCTGTTGTTGAGTGGAGATTTTCAACCACGAAGATAGGCAGGATCGATGCGCGTAATCCAAATAAAACCCAAGCGAAGATAAATGCCATTGCAAGTGCCATGCGATAGGCGGGAAACTTCCAAGCCATCTTTACGGTAAATGTTTCATCCTTCTCATGTGAGTTCTTAGCTTTATTGAGGACTTCACTATTTTTAAGAAAGACGTGTGCGATAACTCCGGCAATGAAGAGTGAGATCGCATAAGTAAAAAATGGTGCCCGAAGTGAAATAAGTGAGAGCAGTCCGCCGATTGCCGGGCCTGCGATTCCACCAAGCAGGAAAGAACCGTTGTAGAGGGATTGTGCACGGGCTCGCTGTTCATCGCTGACAGAACGCAGAATCACTGAAGTGGCAGCGACGGAGAACATCGATGAACCTAAACCACCTGCGGCACGGAAGAAGAGGAGCTGGTGGTAGCTAGTGGCTAAGCCAACCAGCACCGAGAAGAAAGCCACCATCATGACGCCAGTTGTGAAAACGCGGCGCTCACCAAATCTCTCAACAAATTTTCCAGAGATTAAGCCAGATGCAAATCTAGTAAATGCAAACATCGAAACAATAAGTCCGATAGCTGCGTTATTTACTCCAAAGGTACGAGCAAAGATCGGAATAGCAGGAAGAAGTACGCCAAAACCTACTGCGACAGAGAATGCCGCAACTGTGACGATGAAGACTTCACGGGGCAGATCCCCGAAAAGTCGCTGGCGAATCAACCAAGGGCCTCGCCGGATGATTCTTCCCGAGCGGCGGCGTAATCCTTATTTGTCCGCAATGGAACTTCACGCAGCATCAGCGCGAGCAAGAAACCAATTGCAGTAATAGGGGCTGCAGTAAAGAAGACGATGTGGAAGGAGTGAACGAAGGCATCGAGTGCAGTGTTCTTTACTTCCAATGGGAATGTCTTGAGCACCGATGTATTGCTCGAGATCGCTTTTAACTTACTTGAATCAAAGCCTTCGAGAGCTGCGGGATTTTTCGCTGCAAGTTCGGCGAAGTTGCTCTGCAGGTAATGCGCTAGGCGATTAGAGAGAATGGTTCCAAACATTGCAGTACCAAAGACCGAGCCGAGGGAGCGGAAGAAGGTATTAGCACTTGTGGATACGCCCATGTCCTTGAAATCAACTGAGTTCTGCAGCGCAATAACAATGGTCTGCATAGATAGACCAAGTCCGGCACCGATGATGATGGCAAAGATGGAGAGTTGCCAGAATGGAGTGTTCTGTTGCAGCGTTGCCATAAGCAGAATTCCAATAGTCATTGCTGCTGTGCCAAGTACTGGATATTTCTTGTAGTGACCATGCTTAGTAATTTGCTTGCCACTGAAAATCGACATTGAAACAATACCGAGCATAAATGGAATTAATTTAAGCCCAGCAGTTGTTGCGGTATCGCCCTTAACAACTTGCAAGTAGAGCGGCAACATAACGATTGCACCGAACATACCTGCACCAATGACGGCACCGAGTGCAGATGTGAGCGCAAAGGTGTGGTTTTTAAAGAGTCGCAGCGGAAGAATTGGTTCGGCCGCTTTGCCTTCCCAATAAATAAATGCAGCGATCAAGATAAGTGCAATAACGCCACAAGTTTGAGTCTGCGAAGCGCCCCAGCCTTTCTCAGGTCCATAAACCGAAACGGCGAGCAAGAGCGCTGATACGCCAGAGACCATAAGAAGTGCGCCCAAGTAATCGATGGAGTGATTGCGAACAACTTTAGGAATGTGGAGAACTGCAGATGTAATAGCAAGGGCAGCGATACCAAATGGCAAGTTGATGTAGAAAATCCAACGCCAACCAGTTACGCCGAGAATTTTCTGGTGATCGGAGAAGAAGCCACCCAAGAGTGGGCCGGCAACAGAGGAGAGACCCCAAACGGCGCCGAAATAACCTTGATAACGACCGCGTTCGCGTGGTGGAACGATGTCACCAATAATCACGAATGTCAGCGCCATAAGACCGCCGGCACCTAACCCTTGTAGTGCGCGAGTGGCAATGAGCTGTGTCATGTTCTGTGAGGCACCAGCAAGGAATGAACCGATTAAGAAAGTAATAATCGCAAATTGGAAAACAATCCGGCGACCGTAGAGATCAGAAATTTTTCCATAGAGTGGCGTAGATGCAGTGGAAGTTAATAGGTATGCAGTAACAACCCAGGTGTAATGGTTGAGACCATTGAAATCTTCAACAATACTTTTAAGTGCAGTCGACACAATGGTCTGGTCGAGGGCGGCAAGGAGCATGCCGGTCATCAATCCGCTAAGGATGATCATGATCTCGCGGTGAGTGTGCTCCTTCATCGGAGCACCCTGGTTTTGTGGAGCGGAATCTTTCTTGGACATGTAACGCCTTTCCCTCGGAAGCAATTGATCAGATGCCAATTGCAAATATCACCCATGTGTTTAAATTGCAGTGACTGTGAATAATGCTAAGTTTAGTGGGTGAAGAGCGTTATCGCCGAAGATCTCGTTAAAACCTATCGAAAAGGTTCAGTGAAGGCCCTCGATGGCCTCTCATTAGATGTCACTGAAGGCACCGTTCTCAGCGTATTAGGCCCCAATGGCGCAGGAAAAACCACGACTGTGCGCATTCTCGCCACACTTTTAGCACCCGATTCAGGTCGTGCAACAGTGGCCGGAATCGATGTCATTAAGAATCCTGAGAAAGTGCGTGAAGTAATTGGATTATCTGGTCAATATGCTGCTGTCGATGAAACCCTCACTGGGTGGGATAACTTGGTGATGTTTGGTCAGTTGTATCACTTAGGTAAAACAAAATCAGTTGCGAGAGCAAATGAGCTCCTCGAAAAATTCTCACTCACCGATAGTGCCCGCCGTCCGATTAAAACTTACTCCGGTGGCATGCGCCGTCGCCTTGATTTAGCTGCCTCATTAATTGTGAGGCCCAAGGTGCTCTTTCTTGATGAACCAACCACTGGCTTAGATCCACGTGGTCGCCAAGAGATGTGGGGCGTCATTGAAGAGTTAGTCAAAGATGGCGTAACACTTTTACTCACCACTCAATATTTAGAAGAAGCAGATCAATTAGCTGATGAAATTGTTGTAATCGATTACGGAAAAGTTATTGCACGTGGCACATCTGATGCGCTGAAGAAGCAGGTAGGAGGAGAGCGCCTCGAAGTTATTGTCGAACAGAGCCAAATCTCTGCAGTTGTAGAGATTGTGCAGCGAGTCAGTGGCGCAAGTGCATCAATCGATGAAGGACTGCGCAAGATCACTGCCCCTGTCAGTTCTGGATCTACTGCACTTGTAGAGGTTTTGCGCGCCATGGATACATCAGGAATCCATCCCTTGGATATTGCACTTAAGCGCCCATCTTTAGATGATGTATTTATGTCTCTTACTGGCCATGCCGCTGAAGACCAAGTAGTTGAAGTAGCAAAGAAAGCACGAGGTGGTCGGCCATGAATGGAATAACTGATGCACTCATCATTACTAAGCGCCAATTACTGCAGCTAGCTCGCGTGCCAGAAGTTTTAATTTTCTCCACAATTCAGCCGATTATGTTTGTGCTCCTCTTTCGCTTTGTATTTGGTGGCTCAATTAGTACTGGCGCCCCAGGTGGTTATGTACAACTCCTGATGCCTGGCATCTTTGTGCAGACCGTTGCATTTACGCTGGCCGCAACTGCATCTGGCCTTGCCGAAGACATGAAGAAGGGCCTTATCGATCGCTTCAGATCACTTCCAATTGCGCGTTCTGCCCTCGTATTTGGTCGCACATTGGGTGATTCCACACTCAACATCGTTGTGCTCTTTGCCATGGGATTGACTGGATTTATTGTTGGCTGGCGACCAAGTTCGGGAATTCTAAAAATTTCACTCTCTTTTGTTCTTCTCCTTTTCTTTGGTTACGCCCTTTCCTGGGTAGGAATTTATGCCGGACTCTCTGCCCGCGATGCGCGAGTAGTGCAGAACGTGAGCTTTCTAATTACCTTCCCACTCACATTTCTCTCCAATGCCTTTGCACCAACAACTGGCATGCCAAAGCCGCTGCAATATGTTGCAGAGTGGAATCCAGTATCAACAATGGTTGCGGCTTGTCGTGAGCTATTTGGCCTCAAGAATCAATTTGGCGTCACTGCAAATTCATTTCCAAGTAGCCATCCAGTGACGATGTCGCTGATTTACATGGTAATTATTATGGTGATTTTCGTACCACTGAGTGTGCGCAAATACAGCACTACTGCCAATCGTTAATTTGAGTTAAATTACGAGTAAATCTGCGCTTCCAGAATAGCGACTTTAATTTCCTTGCCATTGGGTGCTTTATAGGTAACGGTATCGCCAACTTTTGATCCTAAAATCGCTGCACCAAGTGGTGATTTTTCGCTGTAAACATCCATGTCGGCTGATGCAATTTCGCGTGAGCCAAGGAGAAATTTCATTTCATCACCAGCCATGTCGATGGTGACAATCATGCCGGGACCAACAACGCCAGATTCACCCACTGGTGGTGTGCCGATGTGGGCATGTTCCAACATATGTTTGAGTTGGCGAATTCGTGCTTCCATCTTTCCTTGCTCTTCACGAGCTGCGTGGTAGCCGCCATTCTCTTTAAGATCGCCTTCAGCACGCGCAGCTTCAATCTTCTTGATAATTTCTACTCGGCCATCACTTTCTAGGTGCGCGAGTTCTGCGCGCAGGCGATCGGCGGCTTCTTGGGTGAGCCAAGTCTGAGTAGTCATAAGGCGAGAAGGTTACTCTGAAGTGAGGTAGCAGCGCGAGATCGCTGCATTGACCGGTTTAGCCCGCGTAGCGATGAGCGTGATTTTCTCACTTCGCGCATCGGGGCCGGCGATAACTTCATTGATCTCACCGACAACATTCTTATCAAAATCGCGGGCAACGAGTGTGCAGGTAGCGCTCTTGCCGGGATCGCTGCGAGTAACTTCGTAGCGAATCTCAATCGATGTTGAACTCTGTGGGGCAAAGGAGATCAGTTCGTAACGAATTGCAGGATTGGCATGATGTAAACCGGCCCATGAGAGCCACGCAATAAAAATAAGTGCGAGTCCGGCGGCAATGAGTTTCCACTGAGAGCGCGCTTTACCGTAGCGTTGCTCGTAGGAAAATTCAGCCATGGGATGATTCTTACCTAAAGGAGCGATACATGCCAAAGAACGTAGAGATGGGCGTAGCTGGCTCGCTGACCTTTAGCCTGCTCACGATCGCTGTAATTGCTTTATTGGTGAGTTTCTATCGTCGCTACAACAGAATGATCAACCGTGAGGATGATGAACCGAAGTAAATTTCAGCAATTTCTCACGCTCTTACTAGTCCTTGCACTATCGGCGATCTTTATTGGCTTGGGGCAATGGCAATGGAATAGAGCCCAAGCGATGAAGAAACCTTTAGTAATCGATCAGAAGATTTATCCGCTCCGTGATTTAGTGCAGGTCAATGGCGCACTCCCAGGAAATTCAGTCAATCACTTTGTTACTGCGACTGGGCACTACGTTGCACAATTTCGCGCTCGCAATCAGATCGATAGCAAGAAGAATGTAAATGAAGTCAGTGCTGCAATTTTTGCAGTAGATCAATGTTCGTGTGCGATTCTTGTTGCGCGAAGTGCATGGGGCGCAGAACTTCCTAAAGCATACACGTCAATTACTCTGACGGGAAAATTACTACCGAGTCAGAGTGATGACCGATCACCCGGCGGTGCTGGAGAAATATCTCGCCTCGATAGTGCACTTCTAGTTTCGCAGAGCAAGTTAGCTCTCATGCCAGGTTTTATTGCGGTCACAAGTGAGATGAGCAATGGTCTGCAACTTTCTGCGTCAAGAATTGATTTTCCATTTGCTAAACCACGAGTGGCTGGCTTCTATTGGCAGCACCTCTCCTATGTGGTGATTTGGTGGTTGATGGCATTACTAATTCTCGGGCTGCCGCTCTATACTCGCCGAATACGTAAGAATGAGAGCGAGAGTGGTGAGTAAATGAAGGCGACAGTAACTCGATTCCGCATCATGGCCATTATTTCTGGCGTGATGTCCTTGCTACTCTGGTTTGTTTACTTGCCGATTCGCCACCATTGGTTTGGTCTCTTTGCAGGAAATACCGGCCCGGGCGAAAAGATCATCTGGATCGCCATTGTTCATGGATATCTCTATCCGCTCTATGTGCTGAGCGCAGTTAACTTTGGCTTTAAAGCCAAGTGGCCACTTCCGAAAATGCTTCTTCTCATACTTGCTGGAACGCTTCCAGTGGCATCCCTCTGGGCAGAACGTCGCGTAGTTCGCACTTATAAGTAATTTGTAGCGGTAATTTCGATGCTTCACTTTATTCGCCAGAGTATTAAGTCTCTTCTCTACCCTTGGTACCAGATGCGACTGGTACGCAAATTAGATTTTTCGCAGACTCCGCGCCATGTCGGAGTGATCTTGGATGGCAATCGTCGCTGGGCCAAAGCCAATCCTGATGAGATCGGTGGCACGCATTCCAGTCGCGGTCATCGCGCCGGCGCCGAGAAGATTCAAGAGTTTCTTACCTGGTGTGAAGCGGCGCAGATTGACGTGGTTACGCTCTGGCTCTTATCGAATGATAATTTCAAACGAAGCGCTGAAGAGTTGAACGCACTACTGCAAATAATTGGTGAGACGGTAAACGAACTGGGTGAGACTAAGCGCTGGCCAATTACTGTGCTCGGCTCACTCGAGCTCTTGCCAAAAGATATGCAGAGCAAGTTACTTGCTGTAAGTAAAGTGACTGAAAACATTAAGGGGCTGCGAGTCAATGTGGCCATTGGCTATGGCGGCCGGTTAGAAATTGTGGATGCAGTAAAGAAATATTTATCAACTGCAGAGGCGGATTCGAAAGATTTCAAGAGTGCGATCGACAATTTGAGCGCGGAGGAGATTGCAAAGCATCTCTACACCGCAGGGCAACCAGATCCAGAATTAGTGATTCGCACATCGGGGGAACAGCGCCTCGGTGGCTTTTTGCTCTGGCAGAGTGCACATTCGGAGTTCTATTTCTGTGAAGCCTATTGGCCAGATTTTCGCCATGTAGATTTTCTTCGCGCACTGCGCTCTTATGCGCAGCGCCATCGCCGCTTCGGTGCCTGATGATTGTGTTAACCAAAAGGTAATCTCATCGACTTGCGTGTCGTTTCAACTTTTTCCCTCACTCGTTCTACCGTTTTCCCACCTTCCCACTGAGCACAATTACACATGCGAATGTCATGAGAATAGCGAGTAGAGATTTGGCTGTAGCTCAATCTGAGAAGAGAACCTATGTTCTTGACACCAGTGTTTTGCTCGCAGATCCAAGCGCATTATTGCGTTTTGATGAGCATGAAATAGTCATTCCCATCACAGTTATTACTGAGTTGGAAACTAAGCGCGATCATCCTGAACTTGGTTTTTTTGCCCGCGCCGCCTTGAGATCTCTTGATGACTTACGAATTAATTTTGGCCGGTTAGATCACCCTATAACTATCAATAGCGTCGGCGGCACCCTTTCGGTTGAGCTCAACCACTCCGATAGCACGGGACTACCACAGAGTTTTCTCCGCGATGGAACTAACGATTCGCGAATTCTTGCAATTGCCAGAAACCTCATGTCAGAAGGAAAGTCAGTAATTCTTGTTACAAAGGATTTACCGCTTCGAGTAAAGGCATCAGCGGTCGGAGTTGAAGCTGAAGAATATCGTGCTGAATTAGTTCCACAGAGTGGCTGGACCGGAATGGTCGAGCGCACCGTGAGTTCAAGTGTCATTGATCAGTTGTACTCCGGTGAGAAAGTTGTGATCGAAGATATTGCAGATCTGCCCTGCCACACCGGAGTTGTGCTCCATTCAGATAAGGGAAGTGCGCTCGCACGCGTGACAGTAGATCACTGTCTTCAATTAGTCCGTGGTGATCGCAGCGCATTTGGTCTCCATGGGCGAAGTGCCGAACAACGGATCGCACTCGACCTGCTTCTCGATAGTGAAGTGGGAATTGTTTCCCTCGGCGGTCGGGCCGGAACCGGTAAGAGCGCGCTCGCCCTCTGCGCTGGACTCGATGCGGTAATGGAGCGGCGCATTCATAAGAAGGTTGTGATTTTCCGTCCGCTCTATCCAGTCGGTGGCCAAGAGTTGGGATACCTGCCAGGTAGTGAAGGGGAGAAGATGTCGCCCTGGGCCCAGGCAGTCTTCGACACTTTGGGCGCACTTGTCAGCCAACCGGTGATCGATGAAATTATTGCCCGCGGTTTGATCGAAGTTCTGCCGCTGACTCACATCCGTGGTCGTTCACTTCACGACAGCTTTGTCATCGTCGATGAGGCCCAGTCGCTAGAGCGAGGCGTTCTGCTCACCGTCCTCTCCCGAATCGGCCAAGGCTCTCGAGTGATCCTGACTCACGATGTGGCCCAACGCGATAACTTGCGGGTCGGTCGCCATGATGGTGTGGTCGCAGTCGTAGAAACCCTCAAAGGCCATCCGCTTTTTGCCCACGTGACCTTGACTCGGAGCGAGCGCTCGGCAATCGCCGCGCTGGTTACCGAACTCCTGGAGGGGCCGAGCACGATCTAGCCCTTGTGAAGGGGAAAAAGAATCTCACAGTCACAAATCGGGCAAAAACGACACCTGCCTTACTGACCAGCACTTATATAACTCCCGCCGGTAAATCTTTTCTGTGAATCCACGGCGCGCCCTACTCTGAAGTTGCTCCAGCCACCCGTTCTTGCCACCCTAAAGCCCTTCCCCCCGGTTGCAACCTCCCTTTTGGGAGGTAATCAGACATGGGCCGGTAGGCGAACGAGAGAGATAGAGAAGGGAAAGAGGAGGTGGTTATGGTCAAGATCCGAAAGACATTCTTTGCTGCCTGGACAATCGTCCTCGCCTTTACCGCCATCTCCATTGTCCAACCCAGTGCCTACGCCCTGGAGTACCCCATGGTGAGCCAGATGCTCCTCATCGATCCAGCAGCAAGTGATCTCACTTCGGCCCTGACGGTCACGGCCGATCAAGATCCGGCAGCACCGGTTATTGCTGACTCGCCAATTCTTAATCCGCAGAGCGAGCTGCCCTCTTCCTCATTGATGGCGCTCTCGCTGGAAAATAAGGCGATGGAATTTGCTCGTACCGCAACAGGTGCAAAGGCCTTTGCCCGCGATCTCGTTCTCAATACCTATGGCTGGAACAAATCCCAAGCAAGTTGCCTCAATCAGCTCTGGGATCGTGAGAGCCACTGGAATTACAAGGCACATAATTATCGATCTGGCGCCCATGGAATTCCGCAGGCACTGCCCGCCAACAAGATGGATGTCATCGCAACCGATTGGCGCACCAACCCACTTACACAGATTCGTTGGGGATTGAAATACATCAACTCACGATATAAAACCCCATGTGCTGCGCTGCGCACATTCCATCGGATCGGGCACTACTAAAGTTTTTTTGAAGGTCTAAGGACGCTTACCAATACTGAGCGGCTTAGAAGTTTCAGCGAAGAAATCATTTCCCTTATCGTCAACCACAATAAATGCTGGAAAATCTACAACATCAATCTTCCAGACCGCTTCCATTCCTAACTCTTCAAAGTCGAGAACTTCAACCGACTTAATGCAATCTTGCGCAAGGCGCGCAGCTGGTCCACCGATTGAACCAAGGTAGAAACCACCATGTGTTTTGCAAGCTTGTGTAACAGCAGTTGAGCGATTGCCCTTTGCCAACATCACATAAGAACCACCGCGCGATTGGAAATACTCAACATAGGAATCCATGCGTCCAGCTGTTGTTGGGCCGAAGGAGCCAGATGCAAAACCAGCAGGAGTTTTGGCAGGACCTGCGTAATACACCGCAAAATCGCGTAAGTAATTGGGCATTGGCGCACCAGCATCCATCGCTGCTTTGATCTTTGCATGAGCTAAATCGCGTGCAACAACGAGGGTTCCGGTAAGACTCACACGAGTCTTGACTGAATGTTTGGAGAGTTCGGCGCGCACCTTCGCCATGCCGGCATTGAGATCGATCTTTACGACACCTTCATCGCTATCGATCAAATGCTCGGCTGCAATATCTGGAAGAAATTGCGCTGGATCGCGCTCTAAATCTTCGAGAAAGATGCCATCTTTAGTGATCTTTGCCTTGGCTTGGCGATCTGCGGAACAGGAGACTGCAATAGCAATTGGCAGCGATGCACCATGTCGTGGCAGGCGAACGACGCGCACATCGTGGCAGAAATACTTTCCACCAAATTGTGCGCCAATCCCTAATTGCTGAGTGAGTTTGAGAACTTCTGATTCCATTTCGAGATCGCGAAAGCCATGTCCAGTTGCGGCATCACCACGGGTAGGAAGTGAATCGAGATATTTAGTACTTGCTAACTTTGCCGTCTTCACGGTGTGCTCTGCACTTGTGCCGCCGATGACAATTGCTAAGTGATAAGGCGGGCAAGCTGCAGTTCCGATGCTGCGCAGCTTCTCATCGAGCCAAGTGTAAAAAGTGGCGGGATTGAGGACTGCTTTAGTTTCTTGGTAAAGGAAAGACTTATTAGCGCTACCGCCGCCTTTGGCAATAAAGAGAAATGAGTATTGATCTGGGTGATCGGTGTCGGCATAAATTTCGACCTGAGCAGGCAAGTTATTACCGGTGTTCTTCTCTTCCCATGTTGTAATTGGTGCAAGTTGTGAGTAGCGCAAATTGAGTGTGGTGTAG
>Ga0209297_1000557_pt1 | contig 23398 bp, 7 predicted proteins | sample S_130805_MF_Meta_FD_187322 | JGI IMG/M metagenome (GOLD analysis project Ga0209297, IMG submission 187322) | Freshwater microbial communities from Lake Simoncouche, Canada to study carbon cycling - S_130805_MF_MetaG (SPAdes) (version 2) | ecosystem: Environmental > Aquatic > Freshwater > Lake ...
ACAGCTAGTAACAATTTAATCAACAAGATCAAAGAGAATGATAATAACAGTAGCAACTACATACTAACCACAAGCAACCTTATTTCCAAAAGAATTACAGATTTAACTACAGATATGATCACCGAGAAATCAATTGCTGTTAATAAGTTTATAGTAAATAATAAATATAATAATAACTTAGAAGTGAATGGAACTTTAACCATCAACTCTAATTTAATCGTTCTAGGTGATACCACACGATTAGATACTGTTGCTTATACTACAGAAAGGTTGGAAGTTGTGAATGCTAACAATACCACAACTGCTTTTATGGTTCAGCAAAATAGCGCTGATAGAGATATCTTTGTTGCTTCCAATATGAGCTCTGTTGTCTTTCGGGTTGCCAATGATGGCGATGTTTTTACGAATGGAGATATTGGGATCGGCACTACACAACCACGCTCACGGTTAGATGTCATAGGTGATATGACTATAAACGGACATGTAATTCCTGGTAATGATAGTATTTATAACTTAGGTTCAACGTCTAATAAGTGGAAGGACTTGTATTTATCAGGAAATAGTATATTTTTAAATAATACTGTATTGTCAAGTGATGATAGTGCTAATTTAAGTATCAAAAATCAAACTGGTTCTTATACAGATATGAATATGAATACGATTGAACTAACAGGTGATGTCCATATTATCGGTAATGGTATTTACAAGAGAAATAATAGAGATGTGTTTTGGGATACTAGCAACTACATTTTAACTGCTAGCAATAACCTTATTAACAAGGTAAGGGAGAATGACAACAACTCTAGTAACTATATCCTAACAGCAAGTAATAACTTGATCAACAAAGTTAGAGAGAATGATAATAATAGCAGTAACTATATCCTAACTGCTAGTAATAATCTGATCAACAAAGTCAGGGAGAATGACCGCAACTCTAGCAATTACATTTTAACTGCTAGCAATAACCTTATCAACAAAGTCAGGGAGAATGATGATAACTCTAGTAACTACATTTTAACAGCTAGTAATAACCTAATCAACAAAGTCAGGGAGAATGATGAGAACTCTAGCAACTACATTTTAACAGCAAGTAATAACCTTATCAACAAAGTCAGGGAGAATGATGAGAACTCTAGTAATTACATACTAACTGCTAGTAATAATCTGATCAACAAGGTCAGGGAAAACGATGAGAACTCTAGCAACTACATTTTAACAGCTAGTAATAATATGATCAACAAAGTCAGGGAGAATGATGAGAACTCTAGTAACTACATTTTAACAGCTAGTAATAACCTAATCAACAAAGTCAGGGAGAATGATGAGAACTCTAGTAACTACATTTTAACAGCTAGTAATAATCTGATAAACAAGGTCAGGGAGAATGACGAGAACTCTAGCAATTACATTTTAACAGCTAGTAATAACCTGATAAACAAAGTAAGGGAGAATGACCGCAACTCTAGTAATTACATTTTAACAGCTAGTAATAACCTGATAAACAAAGTAAGGGAGAATGACGAGAACTCTAGCAACTACATTCTAACTGCTAGTAATAACCTTATCAACAAGGTAAGGGAGAATGATAATAACAGTAGCAACTACATTCTAACTGCTAGTAACCTAATTTCTAAAAGAATTACAGATTTAACTACTGATATGATCACAGAGAAATCAAGTGCTATTAATAAGTTTATAGTAAATAATAGTTATAATAATAACTTAGAAGTGAATGGAACATTAACCATCAACTCTAATTTAATTGTTTTAGGTGATACCACGCGGTTAGACACCGTAGCATATACTACAGAGAGGTTGGAAGTAGTAAATACAAACAATACCACAACGGCTTTTATGGTACAGCAAAATAGCACCGATAGAGATATCCTTGTTGCTTCAAATATGAATACTGCTGTCTTTAAGGTTGCTAATAATGGAGACGTCCTTATAACAGGTGCTGGCGTTTATAAAAGAAATGATAGAGATGTTATTTGGGATACTAGCAATTACATACTAACTGCTAGTAATAACCTGATCAACAAAGTTAGAGAGAATGATGAGAACTCTAGTAATTACATACTAACTGCTAGTAATAATCTGATCAACAAGATTAAGGAGAATGACAACAACAGTAGCAACTACATTTTAACAGCAAGTAATAATCTTATTAACAAGGTGAAGGAGAATGATAATAACTCTAGCAACTACATTTTAACAGCAAGTAATAACCTAATCAACAAGGTTAGGGAGAATGACAACAACTCTAGCAACTACATCTTAACTACAAGCAATAACCTAATCAATAAAGTTAATGCGAATGACAGCAACGCAAGCAATTACATACTAACCATAAACAACGACCTAATACACAGAATAAATACTAACGACGGGAATGTTGGTGAATCATTGTTATCCACAAGCAATATATTAGCACAGAGAATAAATAAATACTCTGTATGGGAACCTGTGGGAACTAATATTTACTATTACTCAACCGGAAATGTAGGTATAGGAACAACCAATCCTTCCACTGATTTACATATATATGATAATTTGATTAATGAAACAAAACTAACTATTCAAAATAATTATTCAGTAGCAGCATCAGGATTACCAACCGAAATTAGTGTTGTCGGGGCTACAGGTTCTATAATAGACGCAACTGAAGACAGGTACATTATGTTTCCTTATTCAGGAACAGGAGCAACTTATGATTATACTTTTACTACAACTGAAGCATTAAATGCGGATATTTTGGTAGTTGGGGGTGGTGGTGGTGGTGGAGCACGACACGCAGGAGGAGGAGGTGCGGGGACTTTGATGTATCATAAGAATATTATTTTAAATGGAACCTATAATATTAAGGTAGGTAAAGGAGGTGCTGGTAATACATCAGGCATATTAAATGGAGGAAACGCAAGCGATGGTAATTTTAGTCAATTTATAAGAAGTGATGGAACACAACATTATTATGCTGTTGGTGGAGGCAGAGGAACCGGAGGTGGATTTAGTTATGCGAATACTAATGGAGGACAAGGTATGTTATATGATCCTAATTTAACATTATCTTCTGGTAATATTTTTAATAGTGCTCTTGTTGCTGTTTTAAATAAAGGTTATGTTAATACTTTACCAAGTCCTGAAGGATGCAGAGGTAATATTGGAGGCATACAGGTCAGTAATTTTAAAGGAGGGGGTGGCGGTGGAGCAGGTGGGGTAGGTATGAACCACGATATCGAAGCATCTGTAAATGATGGATATGGTGGGTTAGGTTTAGCGGTTGATATTACTGGAACACCGGTTGTATATGCTGGCGGTGGAAATGGTTGTGATTTTTATGGTTCAGTATCACAAGTTTTTGACCCTACATATAATACAATACAATTAAGAGGAGGAGGTGGTTATGGTAGTGATTATGGAACACCACAGGCAGGATTAGATGGGACAGGAGGAGGAGGAGGAGGACAGGGTGACGATAATTATGGGGGTGGGAAAGGAGGTAGTGGTATAGTAATAATAAGATATCGCAAACTATTATCAGCTTCCGCTTCAGCATCTATTGAACTAATACGAGGAACAACAACAGATGCAAATAATGACTGGAAATTAGGTAATTATGCTGGTGATTTTAAAATTATGTCATCAGTATCCTCAGTTGATACTAACCGACTACTATTAACTCCTGAAGGTGATATAACAGTATCAGGAAGTGTAAATGCCAAATCATATCTATTAGGCGGTAGTAATATATTAATAAAAATAGATGAAACAAGCAATTACATTTTAACCACAAGTAATATTCTAAGTCAACGTTTGTATAATCTTGATCAACTGACAAGTAATATTATTGGTAATAGTATATCTATTTTGAATAGCAAGGTGGCTAATAATGATAATATCACAAGCAACTTTGTTATATCAACAAGCAATATCATATCAAAACGGATTACTGATTTAACTACGGATATGATAGCAGAAAAAGGAGATGCCAAGAATAAGTTTATAGTAAATAATAGATATAATAATAACTTAGAATTGAATGGAACTTTAACTATCAACTCCAATTTAATCGTTCTAGGTGATACAACGCGTCTTGATACAATAGTATATACTACTGAGAGATTGGAAGTTGTTAATGCGAATAACACCACAACAGCTTTTATGGTTCAGCAAAATAGCACGGATCGTGATATCTTTGTTGCTTCCAATATGAATACTGCTGTCTTTCGGGTTGCTAATAATGGAGACGTGCTTATAACAGGTGCGGGAGTTTATAAGAAAAATAATAGAGATGTTATATGGGATACTAGCAATTACATTCTAACAGCAAGCAACAACCTTATCAACAAGATAAGAGAAAACGATAATAATTCAAGTAATTATACTTTAACCGCAAGCAACAATCTAATCAACAAGATAAGAGAAAACGATAATAATTCTAGCAATTACACTTTGACCGCGAGCAATAACCTAATCAACAAGATCAGAGAGAATGACAACAACTCTAGCAACTACATTCTAACCGCGAGCAATAACCTTATCAACAAGGTTAGTGAGAATGATAGAAATAGTAGTAATTACATTTTAAACACAAGTAATATTTTGATACAGAATATCAATATAAACGATATTAACGTAACTGCGAAGATCGCATTAATATCGAATACATTGATCGCAATTGGAATATTAAATGACAATAACGCAAGCAATTACATACTAACAGCAAGCAATAACCTAATAAACAAGGTTAGAGAAAACGATAATAACTCTAGTAATTACATTCTAACAGCAAGCAATAACCTAATAAACAAGGTTAGAGAGAATGATAACAACTCTAGTAATTACATTCTAACCGCCAGTAATAACCTAATAAACAAGGTTAGAGAGAATGATAACAACTCTAGTAATTACATTCTAACCGCCAGTAATAACCTAATAAACAAGGTTAGAGAAAACGATAATAACGCAAGCAATTACATACTAACAGCAAGCAACCTTATTTCCAAAAGAATTACAGATTTAACTACAGATATGATCACCGAGAAATCAATTGCTGTTAATAAGTTTATAGTAAATAATAGATATAATAATAACTTAGAAGTGAATGGAAATTTAACAGTCAACTCCAATTTAATCGTTCTAGGTGATACCACGCGTCTTGATACAATAGTATATACTACTGAAAGGTTGGAAGTTGTGAATGCTAACAATACCACAACTGCTTTTATGGTTCAGCAAAATAGCGCTAATAGAGATATCTTTGTTGCTTCCAACATGAGCTCTGTTGTCTTTCGGGTTGCCAATGATGGCGATGTGTTTACGAATGGAGATATTGGGATCGGTACTACACAACCACGCTCACGGTTAGATGTCATCGGTAACATGACAATAAATGGCGATGTGATTCCTGGTAATGATAGTATTTATAATTTAGGTTCAACGTCTAATAAGTGGAAGGACTTGTATTTATCCGGTAATAGTATATTTTTAAATAATACTGTATTGTCAAGTGATGGTAATGCTAATTTAAGTATCAAAGATGATTCAGGATCGTTTAAAGATATAAATATGAAAACGATTGAACTAACAGGTGATGTCCATATTATCGGTAATGGTATTTACAAGAGAAATAATAGAGATGTGTTTTGGGATACTAGCAATTACATACTAACAGCTAGCAATAACCTAATCAACAAAGTTAGAGAAAACGACAACAACAGTAGCAACTACATACTAACTGCTAGTAATAACCTAATAAACAAAGTGAAAGAGAATGACAACAACAGTAGTAATTACATTTTAACTGCTAGCAATAACCTAATAAACAAAGTGAAAGAGAATGACAACAACAGTAGTAATTACATTTTAACAGCTAGCAATAACCTAATCAACAAAGTTAGAGAAAATGACAACAACAGTAGCAACTACATACTAACTGCTAGTAATAACCTAATAAACAAAGTGAAAGAGAATGACAACAACAGTAGTAATTACATTTTAACAGCTAGCAATAACCTAATCAACAAAGTTAGAGAAAATGACAACAACAGTAGTAATTACATTTTAACAGCTAGCAATAACCTAATAAACAAAGTGAAAGAGAATGATGACAACAGTAGCAATTACATTTTAACTGCTAGCAATAACCTAATAAATAAAGTGAAAGAGAATGACAACAACAGTAGCAATTACATTTTAACTGCTAGTAATCTAATTTCTAAAAGAATCACAGATTTAACTACTGATATGATCACAGAGAAATCAAGTGCTATTAATAAATTTATAGTAAATAATAGATATAATAATAACTTAGAATTGAATGGAACTTTAACTATCAACTCCAATTTAATCGTTCTAGGTGATACCACTCGTCTTGATACAATAGTATATACTACTGAGAGATTGGAAGTAGTAAATGCTAACAATACCACAACAGCTTTTATGGTTCAGCAAAATAGCGCGGATCGTGATATCTTTGTTGCTTCCAATATGACTACATCGGTCTTTAGAATCGCCAATAATGGTGATGTTCTTATTAACGGTGCTGGTGTTTATAAGAAAAATAATAGAGATGTTATTTGGGATACAAGCAATTACATTTTAACAGCTAGCAATAACCTGATCAACAAAGTTAAAGAGAACGACAACAACTCTAGCAACTACATTTTAACAGCTAGCAACAACTTAATAAACAAGGTTAGTGAGAATGACAAAAATAGTAGCAATTACATTTTAAACACAAGTAATATTTTGATACAGAATATCAATGTAAACGATATTAACGCTACTGCTAAGATCGCATTACTATCGAATACATTGCTCGCAATTGGAATATTAAACGACAACAACGCAAGTAACTACATTCTAACCGCCAGTAATAACCTAATAAACAAAGTTAGAGAAAACGATAATAACGCAAGCAATTACATTTTAACTTCAAGCAATAACCTAATAAACAAAGTTAGAGAAAACGATAATAACGCAAGCAATTACATTTTAACTTCAAGCAATAACCTTATCAACAAAATTAGAGAAAACGACAACAACTCTAGCAATTACATACTAACCGCAAGCAACAACCTTATCAACAAAATTAGAGAAAACGACAACAACTCTAGCAATTACATACTAACCGCAAGCAACAACCTTATCAACAAAATTAGAGAAAACGATAACAACAGCAGTAACTACATTCTAACTGCTAGTAATAACCTGATCAACAAAATTAGAGAAAACGATAACAACAGCAGTAACTACATTCTAATCACAAGCAATATTCTAAGTCAACGTTTGTATAATCTTGATCAACTGACAAGTAATATTGTTAGTAATAGTATATCTATTTTGAATAGCAAGGTGACAAATAATGATGATATTACAAGTAACCTTGTGTTATCAACAAGCAATATCATATCAAAACGGATTACTGATTTAACTACGGATATGATTAATGAAAATACAAACGGTTCTAAGAAGTTTATAGTAAATAATAGATATAATAATAACTTAGAAGTGAATGGAACTTTAACTATCAACTCTAATTTAATCGTTCTAGGCGATACCACTCGTCTTGATACAATAGTATATACTACCGAAAGGTTAGAAGTAGTTAATGCGAATAATACGACAACTGCTTTTATGGTTCAGCAAAATAGCGCGGATCGTGATATCTTTGTTGCTTCCAATATGAGCACTGCTGTATTTAGGGTTGCTAATAATGGAGATGTTCTTATTACAGGAGCTGGCGTTTATAAGAAAAATAATAGAGATGTTATTTGGGATACAAGCAATTACATTCTAACAGCAAGCAACAATTTAATCAACAAGATAAGAGAAAACGATAATAATTCTAGCAATTACATTCTAACCGCAAGCAACAACCTAATCAACAAGATCAGGGAGAATGATAATAACGCTAGTAATTACATTCTAACCGCAAGCAACAATCTAATCAACAAGATAAGAGAAAACGATAATAATTCTAGCAATTACGTATTAACAACAAGTAATTTATTAGCTCAACGATTAAATAAATACTCTTTGTGGGAACCAATAAGTTCAAGCATTTACTATAATTCTGGAAATGTAGGCATTGGAACTAATAGTCCTACCACTGATTTACATATATACGATGCTGTGATTAGCGAAACAAAACTAACGATTCAAAATAATAGTTTAGTAGCAGGTATTACTCCATCTGGAGGAGTATTCACAACCAGTCAAATTACAGGAGGGGGGGACAAATTTGTTATATTTACAGCAGGGACTTCCAGTTTTACAGTTCCAGTGGGTGGTTTAAATTGTGATATTCTAATGATTGGAGGGGGAGGCGGTAGTCCAGTACATTCAGGAGGAGGCGCGGGCGCGTGTATAGTAGCAATAAATCAAACATTACCTGCAGGTTTTTGTGTAGTAAGCGTAGGTGATGGGGGGTCGGTAAATAATGGATTTGGGACTAATGGAAATGACAGTTATATAAAGGTAGATAATTCAGACAGATATCGTGCAAGGGGAGGAGGTATGGGTGGGAGTCAGTGGCAAACAGAAATTGATGGTGGATGTGGTGGAGGTGGTAGATTTAATAATTATAATCCTGAATATAATCCTGGTATGACAACGTATGGTGGAGTAGCAGTAAATACAAATGTAGTGAATGGTTCTACAGCAACTATTGGTCCAAGTATAACATCAACTTATGCAGTTATGGGCAATTCTGGTGGTAATGGCAACGAATACGGAAGTTCAGGCGGAGGCGGAGGAATAGGATCTACTGGTTTCTCCTCAGGTCCAGGTGGTAATGGAGCATATCAAGTAACACTTACAGGAACAGCAACACCAATAAACTTTAGAAATTATTTTGCGAATGGTAGCACATCATTTGGAGTTCAAGATGGAACATCAGGTAATTATTATATTGGTGGCGGAGGCGGTGGTCGTTTGCAGACAGGTGGTTTAAATGGTAGTGGTCAATTTCAAACGGGAGGTTTAGGAGGAGGAGGGGGAACTGGTGGATTAGTAGTGGAAAATACAGGTAGTGGTGCCGCACCGTTCGGAAAGGGCGGTTCTGGTATAGTAATCATAAGGTATAGGATAGCAACATTACCAATAACCCTAGGCAACCCTTCCATAGAATTAATAAGAGGTATCACAAGTGATTCTAATACGGATTACAAAATTGGAAACTATGGAGGGGACTTTAAAATTATGTCTTCAACGTCAAACATAGATACTAATATGGTTATTCTAACTACTAACGGTAATATGACGATTTCAGGAAGTGTAAATGCAACATCATATCTATTAGGCGGTAGTAATATATTAATAAAAGTAGATGAAACAAGTAATTATGTATTATCTACTAGCAATAACTTAATACGCAGGACAGATACTAATGATAGAAACGCAAGTAACTACATTCTAACCGCAAGCAACAACCTAATCAACAAGATAAGAGAAAACGATAATAACTCTAGTAATTACATTCTAACCGCAAGCAATAACCTCATCAACAAGATAAGAGAGAATGATAATAATTCAAGTAATTATACTTTAACCGCAAGCAATAACCTCATCAACAAGATAAGAGAGAATGATAATAATTCTAGCAATTATATTTTAACTGCGAGCAACAATCTAATCAACAAGATCAGGGAGAATGACAATAATTCTAGCAACTATATTCTAACCGCTAGTAATAACCTGATACGTCGTGTGAATGCGGATGATAATAATTCAAGTAATTATACTTTAACCGCTAGCAATAACCTAATCAACAAGATCCGGGAGAATGACGAGAATACGTCTGCTAAGGTAACTGTACTTACAAATACATTACTATTAATTGACGCAACAAATGATGACAATATGAGTAATTATGTATTATCCGCAAGTAACCTTATTTCAAAAAGAATTACGGATTTAACTACAGATATGATCACCGAAAATGCGAATGCTAATAAGAAATTTATCGTGAATAATAGATATAATAATAACTTAGAAGTGAATGGAAATTTAACAGTCAATTCAAATCTAATCATTCTCGGTGATAGCACACGATTAGATACCACAGTATACACTACAGAAAGGTTGGAAGTTGTGAATGCGAACAATACCACAACCGCTTTTATGGTTCAGCAAAATAGCGCTAACAGAGATATCTTTGTTGCTTCCAATATGAGCACAGCGGTCTTTAGAATTGCTAATAACGGCGATGTTAATATGAATGGCGTGATGACAATAAAAGGAGATATCATTCCTTCAAGTAATGTCGCGTATAACTTGGGATCTGTTGCGAATAGATGGAAGGATTTGTATTTATCAGGAAATAGTATTTATTTAAATAATACGGTTCTGTCAAGCGATTCAGGATCGGATTTAAATATCAAAGATACTTCTGGAACTTATAAGAATATTAATATTAATACTTTGCAATTGAATCGTTCTGGAAAACAAATAACGCTCGGGATTGACGAAACAGGTAGATTGACATATACGAATGCTTCAAATGTTACGTCCTTTGCGATTACTACAACTAGCGTAGCGTCCGCAAATCTTGATACATCTATATTAAATGTAGATAAGGGAGGAACTGGAGTAGGCACGTTGGCATCTGGACAACTATTGTTCGGTAATGGAACAGGTAATGTGTTACAGACATCTAACTTACGATGGGATAATACCAATAAGAGATTAGGTATTGGCACAAGCGCCCCTGAGAATATTCTTCATATTAGCGATGCAAGCACTAGTAATACGAAGCTGACGATACAGAATAGTTTTGTGAGTTCAGGTTCAGGTTCAGGTTCTTTACCTACTGAAATCATTGTAGCAGGTGCTATATCTTCAAATATAGGAATAAATGAAAGATTTATTATGTTTCCTTATTCTGGATCGGGAACTACAAAGGATTATACTTTTACAACAACTGAAAATCTTGTATGCGATATATTAGTTGTTGGTGGTGGAGGTGGTGGAGGGCAGTTTGGAGGAGGTGGTGGTGGTGGTAGTATTATATTTGGATCTAATATAAGTATATCTACAGGTAATAGTGTTTCAATTAAAGTAGGAAATGGTGGCACCGGTTCTACAAATTTTAATGCGGGTATTAATGGAATAAATGGCAATGATACTTCAATTATAATAAATACAATAGAATATATAGCAAAAGGTGGTGGAGGAGGAGGATCTCGAGACGGAACAAACGTAGGTAGAAATGGAAATACAGGAGGGAGTGGAGGTGGTGGATCAACAGGTGAAGGAGGACAACAATATTTAGGAGGTATAAGTAATAAAAATATTTATTCTAATTTTATATCATTTGGGAATAATGGAGGAAAAGGAAAAACAGATATAAATGGAAGTCCTGGATGGGCTTCTGGAGGTGGTGGTGGTGCTGGAAGTGCTGGAAGTGATTTCTCGTCTATAACAGGTGGTGGTAATGGTGGTTCAGGAAAAGAGTTTGTATCTTATTTTGGAACAAGCGTGGGACATAACGGATGGTTTGGTGGCGGTGGAGGTGGTAATACTTATATTAATGCTGGAAATAGAGGATATGGAAACGGTGGGAATGGATTATTTGGTGGTGGTGGAAGTGGTGGATATGATGGAGGGGTAGAGATATCTGCTGATAATGGTTTAGCAAATACAGGAGGAGGTGGTGGTGGTAGTAAATATGATGGGAGTGGAAGTATTAACGGAGGCAATGGCGGTTCAGGTGTTGTAATTATAAGATATAGGAGTCCTGGTGGATCATCTACAGCTATATCTTCAGCATCCATTGAACTAATACGAGGAGCACCAAATGATTCAAACACCGACTACAAGATCGGGAATTATGAAGGTGAATTTAAGATTATGTCATCCACCTCTAATGTAGATATTAGCAGACTCCATATCAACTCCAGTGGAAATATAGGAATTGGTACAAGCGCTCCGATTGCTAATTTACATATTACAGATACTAACACTAGTAACACGAAGCTTACAATACAGAATAATTCTATAAGTTCTACTTCGGTTAGTTCAGGTTCTTTACCTACTGAAATCGTTGTAGCAGGTGCTATATCTTCAAATATAGGAATAAATGAAAGATATATCATGTTTCCTTATTCTGGAACGGCAACATCTAATAGTTTCACTTTTACCACAACTCAAAATCTTATTTGCGATATATTACTAGTCGGTGGTGGTGGTGGCGGTGGATATTCTTATATCGGTGGTGGCGGCGGTGCTGGTGGATATGTATATACTAGCAACGTTAATATGACTGCTGGTAATTATACTGTGAATGTAGGCGCTGGTGGTAAAGATGCATCATCAACTACAGGATGGTTTGGTGGTAATGGTGGTAATTCATCAATTACAGGAGGGATTAATTATACAGCATTAGGAGGCGGTGGTGGCGCTGGTGGTTCATCATTAGGGGGGGCGTTTATAGGAAAAGGTAATAATGGTGGTTCTGGTGGTGGCGGATCCATATTTAATGCCGGGGGTAGTGGTAATGGAGGGACATCAATACAATTTACCACATATGGATATGGAAGTGGCGGTGATGGTACTACATATATACCAACTACAAACGCCCAAATTAGACCAAATCGCGGAGGTAATGGAGGTGGTGCAAGCGGGATTCCATCAGATGTATCTGGTGGTGATGGATTAGCAAATAGTATAACAGGTGTTCTTGTAAGTTATGCTGGTGGTGGTGGAGGTGGAAATGATGCCTATGTCAAAATACCAGGGGGGTTAGGAGGAGGAGGTGCAGGCTCAGACGGAAATGGTTTGCCAGCTGTAGCAGGTGCTGATGGATTTGGAGGTGGTGGAGGTGGAGCGAGAGGATGGGCATCAGGTCCATCCGCAAAAGGCGGTTCAGGTATTGTTATTATAAGATATCGTATGTCATCAATATCATCATCGTCATCTTCAGCATCCATTGAACTAATACGAGGTGCACCAAATGATTCAAATACCGACTACAAGATCGGGAATTATGAAGGTGAATTTAAGATTATGTCTTCCACATCAAATGTAGATATTAGCAGACTCCATATCAATTCCAGTGGAAATGTAGGAATTGGTACAAGCGCTCCTATTGCTAATTTACATATTACCGATGCTAGCATCAATAATACAAAACTTACGATACAAAATACTTTTTTAAGTAATGGTTCAAATTCTAAATTGCCAAATCAAATAAATGTAGTTGGTGCTATATCGACAAACATAGGTGCCTTTGATAGATGTATTATATTTCCTTATTCATTAGATAATACAGGCATCGGACAAACATTATATACAATAACAACAACAGAAAATCTTCTTTGTGATATATTAATTGTTGGCGGTGGCGGCGGTGGTTCAGCAGGACACGGTGGAGGTGGAGGAGCAGGGCAATTAGTTCTTATGTATCAAGCAACTTTAAATAGTGGAACTTATACGATTAAAGTAGGTAAAGGTGGAAACAAGACTGTCGCTTCAAGTTCTACTTATACAGTTGTAACACACGCTACTAAAGGAGCTGATAGTAGTTTTGAAACGGTAGTTGCGGAAGGAGGCGGTGCAAATGGTGCAAATATCAGTGATAAAAATGGTGGAAGTGGTGCTGGAGGTGATGCTTATGGTGGTGATGGAGGAACAAGTGGAGCAGGAAATAAAAATACTACTGTAGATACATTTCCAGGGGCTACAGTATATAGCAGAGGTAATAATGGAGGTAATAATATAGATAGTGGGACCGGAGGAGGAGGAGGCGGTGCTGGTCAAATAGGGATAAATGGTACAAACTCATCACCTTATGGAAAAGGAGGTAACGGGCTTTCAGGAATTAGTGAAATAAATTATGATTTTAAAAGCAGTTTTGGAACAACCGTGGGAAAAATCGAAGGAGATGGTTTAGTATGGTTTGCTGGCGGTGGAGGCGGAGGTGGTGATTTCAATACATCAGGTGGATTAGGTGGAGGCGGAGGAGGAAAAACAGGATACACAAATGCGGGTAATAACGGCGACGATGGTACAGGTAGTGGTGGAGGTGGTGGGTCGGGTTATAGCGGTAATGGAGGTAATGGCGGATCTGGTATTGTAATCATTAAATATAGAAAAGCAATTTTACCATCATCTTCATCAATAATAGAACTAATACAAGGAACTTCAAGTGATGAGAATACCGATTACAAACTAGGAAATTATAGTGGCGACTTTAAAATTATGACTTCAACTTCAAACATTGATATTAACAGTCTGCTTATTTCGGCGAATGGCGAGATGACGTTGAGTAGCAATCTACTTATACAAAGTAGAATAGGCATAGGTACTACTAGTCCCTCTTCAAAATTAGAAGTATATGGTGGTGATATCCGGTTGAATACAACTTGGGTTGCAGGTGCCGCGATGAATGTTTTGGGAATTAATACAGACAGGCGTCTTGAGTTCTCGTTTAATAACGGCACGTCATTATACGATACAAACAAAATAAGATTTCTCACAGGCACTTCGCTTCTAGAGCGAATGGTAATTGATACAAGTGGGAATGTGGGGATCGGTGGAAATACAACAGTTGGAGGAAGTTCTACCATAAGTGGAAGTGCGACGATAGCTGGAAACATGAATGTAGCGGGGACTATTTTATTTAATATGAATTGGACGGGTGGTGTTACTGCGAATCTAATGGCATATAATGCGGACAAGCGTCTTGAGTTCTCCTATAATGATGGGACGGCATTGTATGACAATAATAAATTAAGGTTTTTCACAGGACCTGGAGTGCAACCTTTCCCACGAATGATAATTGACACAAGCGGGAATGTAGGTATTGGAACAACTACAAATTTAACAAATCGGTTGAATGTAAATGGTACAGCGAGCGCCACGTTATTTTCTGGATCATTTTCTGGAACAGGAAATAGTCTAACAAACATCCCTATATCAGGTATTACGGATCTACAGACTACATTAAATAACACTTGTAATTACATATTAACCACAAGTAATGTATTAGCACAGCGAATAAATAAATACTCTGTATGGGAACCAACGACTTCAAACATATATTATTATTCATCTGGCAATGTAGGTATTGGAACAACCGCCCCTGTAAATAAACTACATATTAGCGATACAGTCTCGCCAAATACAAAAATGACGATACAAAATAATAATTTGCTTTATGTGCCTTCTACAACACTTCCTAATGTAATAAATGTTGCGGGGACAATATCGTCAAATATAGGAACAACCGAAAGATATATTATGTTTCCTTATTCTGGTACGGGAACATCTACGAGTTATACTTTTACTATTACCGAAAATATCATATGTGATATATTAGTTGTTGGTGGCGGAGGAGGTGGTGGAAGTTTTGGAGGTGGTGGTGGTGGTGGTGATGTAATATATTCAAGTAATGTTTTATTTGCGTCAGGAACTTATACTGCTATAACAGGCGCTGGTGGAATTGGTAATACAGTAAACGCAGGATCAGGATATAATGGTTATACTTCCTCTATAATTGGTGGAACCGTTTCTTTTAGTGCTGCGGGCGGTGGAGGAGGAGGTGGATGGTATACACAACCTCCAGCATCTCCATTAATATCCGGATTTTCTAGTGGTGGAGGCGGAGGATGTGCTGGCGGAGCAAATACACGACCTGATACTAATTTATTTAGTGGTATAGGAGGATTCGCTGATGGTGTAAATTGTAATGGAGGAGGTGGTGGTAGTTCTGGAAATGGATATAACGCATCTTCTACAAAAGCAGGAAATGGTGGAGTAGGCAATAGTGTTTCTATAACAGGTTCAGTTATTAATTATGGTGGTGGTGGTGGTGGTAGTTCACGAATAAATGATTCCACTACAAAAGGGATTGGTGTAGATGGTGGAGGAGATGGTGGGTGGGGGCGTATTATTAGTGGTTATGGACAACCACCAATTGCGGGTAGTCCAAATACAGGTGGTGGCGGAGGAGGTGGTGGTGTAGATGATGGTGCTGTTGGTGGTTCAGGTATAGTAATTATAAGATATCGTGGCATGATGTCTTCTTATGCCAGTCCTATATCATCAGCATCCATAGAACTCACAAGAGGTCTTCCTGGTGATGAGAACATCGACTACAAAATCGGGAATTATAATGGTGATTTTAAGATCATGTCTTCCACATCAAATGTAGATATTAACAGATTACTTCTAACCTCCAACGGCGATATCACAGTATCGGGTAGTATAGAAGCACCAAAGTATCTTTTGGGTGGTCGTAATATACTAGATGACACTAGCAACTACGTATTATCCACCAACAATATCATATCCGAGCGAATTTTTCATATGAATAATGATATTGTCGCGATGAATACAAATACCGCAACGAACATCATACGTGATACCAGTGCAAAGGTTACTTTGTTATGTAATACGATGTTGGCGATCGGAAACTTAAATAGCAGGAGTTTGCATAATACCGTGAATAACTTTACGGATAATACAACGTCTAAATTTACAATGTTGTGTAATACGATGCTTGCGATAGGCAAGGCAAATGACAATAATATTAGCAATTATATTTTTGCCACAAGTAATAAAATACTTTCCGCTATAAATGCGAATAGTGCCATAAACGCTACGGCAAATAACCTGGAAGTTAATGGAAATCTTACCGTAAATTCCAATTTAATCGTGCTCGGTGATAGCACGCGTCTTGAAACAACGGTATATACGACAGAGCGGATGGAGATCGTCAATGCGAATAACACAACGGCTGCGCTTATGGTGCAACAAAATACAGCGAACCGAGATATCTTTGTTGCTTCCAATATGAGCACAAGAGTCTTCAATATCGCTAATAATGGCGACGTGAATATGAATGGTAGTTTGACTGCTACGAATATTACGGGGGCTTTAAATATGGCGAATGCTACAAGCGGAACATTAGCGGTCGCACGAGGAGGCACTGGTGCCACGACTTTAACAGCGGGTCAGGTATTGATAGGAAATACGACAAGCGCATTACAAACCGCAAATTTAACGTGGGATATTGCGAACAGTCGCTTAGGCATAGGCACAGCGACACCGATTAGACAGTTACACGTCGTCGGTGAGATAATAGCGACAGATAATATAATTTCATATTACTCGGATGAACGATTGAAAACCAAGATAGGAGATATCAACGAACCTCTCAAAATTATAAATAAATTAAATGGTTTTTATTATATACCGAATGAACTGGCGCGAATCAATGGTATTACGAATACAGACAAAGAGATTGGATTGAGCGCACAAGATGTTCAAAGGGTGCTACCTGAGATCGTTAATATAGCGCCGTTTGATTTGGCGACAGACGAAGAAGGTAGGAAGATATCAAAATCGGGGGAGAATTATTTGACGATGTCTTATGAGCGATTGGCGCCGGTATTTGTAGAAGCGATAAAGGAACTGGAACAAAAGAATACTGTTCTTGAACAAAAGAATACTGTTCTTGAACAAAAGAATAAGGATCTAAGCGATAAATATAATACATTACTAGAAGATATTACAATCATAAAAAAAACATTATCATCAATCAAACCGCAATAGACACCTGGTTTTTATGATGTCGTGGTTATGTAGTATATTCACTTTATTTTTGACCTTACACGTGTTATTATCAATCATTTTTTTATAAATTACATCATAGTTATTTATCGCATAATTTATAATACTATTATTAAATATCCAGCGAAAGAAGTTGAGTTGTCCGATAGTCGTTTCAATATACTCCGTTCGTTCAGTATTAATAAAAAACGTTATCCGGTTATGTCTGCGGAAGGAATCAAAGTTGAATTTACTATACGATTTCAGTTGTGCGCGGTAATCTTGGTATAGATTGATCTTTTTCGCATTTCCTTTGACATCGTCGGGTAATACATCGTAGATGTTCTTTTCTTCATCCACCCAATAATAAATATTATGGGACTTCGCGAAGTGCGTCACGAGCCACTCTATGATTCGCAATGATAATTTATGTTTTCCGTCAATAATATCCTTTAATACTACCTTGTACTTTGGATTTTTATTATAAAATTCAGTGAGTGAAGATAATAGAAGATTCTGTCCAAAGTCACTCATATTTAGTTTTAGAAATATTTTATTCTTTAAGTAAAAAAAATTTGTTTAGGATTTAAGGGATTTTAATATGCCGCTGAACTGCCAATTTCAAGGGTTGCTTGGCGAAGATCAGGTTCAATCGTGCTGATCATCCACGGACCTACGGCATTTTGCGGATTCGGTATTTCCGAGCGTAATTGAAGGTTGGCATTTCGCAATGATTGTCCAACGGTATTGATTCCAACGTGATACCCGGCAGTTAAATAATTTTGGTCGTGAATATCACCGGTTCCTGACGGGTTGATACGTGCCCACTTGCTGTCCGCTGCGTCTTTTGGCAATAGATCGTTGGCGCTTAATCGGTCGCGAGGGAAACAAGATTGCATGCCATCACCGCCTGCGGAACCGGAACTAGAACCTCCGCTACCGGGCATAAATTGACCTTGGAGGTCGTTATTGACGGATTGCGGGGAATCTAGCATTTGCGCGGGGTTATAATCGGGATTGTCAGGGGAATAATTGCCGATACCTGAAGATGCCATTGAGGGATTTGAAGGGTAATTATTAGCGACTGAACGCGGCGCGGCGGTATCTGATGAAGCGAAATTCTCAAAATTGTAGTATTTTTCATTGTCCGCTAAAAATCCGGCGGGGATTTGCGCATTACCCATGTTCATCGGCGGTTTAGTAGTATTGCCCGAACATTTAGAATTATATGTTAATAATAATAATAGTGAAAGTAATAGCAATATCGCAATTGAAAATGATATAACAACGTTTTTATTAGAACCCATTTTATATTTGTCTATATATATCTATCTATTATTTACAATAGATTATATTTATTAATTTTACTTTCCTGGGAACCTATTAATTGATTGATTTTATTTAATGGTTCCTGTATATTATTACAAGATGGCGCTTTCAATTCCAAGAATACCTTGTTTATATTTACCCGGTTCTCTTCCAATTCGTTAATATACCTTTGCATTTCTATAATACATGAGTTCATTTTCGTATTCACACCTGCTATATTATCACTTAGTTTATCTATGATGTCGTCCTTATTTATCCACTCGTTATTATTGTCGTTACTTATATCCGTTATATCGATGGAACTTACTACCCACTTATTCTTCGTATTATCCGCATAAAAATAAATACCATGATACTCTATTTCAACGTTTATGATACACTTCTTAAAATGGTTGTTCTCGCGGAGTATAGTGATCACCTTATCCACAGTCTCTATATCCTTGTTGTTATAGACTATTTTTGGATACTTTGTGTTTGTGAAAATTACGGACAACGTCTTTGTTTGTGAGCAAAAACTCTTATGATACATTTCTATCAATTCGTCCTGTGTGATATCCTTATTGAACCATTTGGGGGAAGAATGGACGATTTCTTTCATGATCGTATCATCCAACTTGTTCATATTGTATATTCCTTCGTTGTTTATCGTTTCCGGTATATAAAGCGTTATCGTATAACCCTTGCTATCAATCAGGCGTCGTATGGACTTTAGTTTTACGTCCGTAAAGATGATTTTAATAGGTTCTATTGTTTTCGCGACAAACTTATCATCCTTTTTCTCGGGTTTTTTAAGAATTGTAGAGGGATATGTGGGCATTATTTATCTATTTTAAACGATATCTTATAAATGATATTTGATAGACGCGCCTATATAAAAAATTGATTCTTTAATCATCTATTTACATTACAATCATAAAATGAATAGTAAGGTCATCGGTACTATGAATCAGTTATTTCATAATCACGGCATTCACCAAGATAAGAGATTTGATCTATTTTTCAGTATTTTACAAAAATATAATTCTCGTGAAGATCGCGATACTGGTGATACGGAGTTTGAAAAACAAATTATCGCCGAATTACGAAAGCTCGATTTTGACGATCATGAAGTCTTACAAGAATGTTTTATGGAGTTATGTAGTAATTTTACAAAATACAAGTTAGACCAATTTTATACACCGCTTACAATCGCAACCTTTATAACAAAGTTAATGATTGCGGACGATCATAATATAGTCATAGAACCTGCGTGCGGGACAGGTGATTTAATTTTACAATATAAATCCAATAAATATTTATGGGATATTGATAAAGATGTTCTCAAATTATGCGAGTTTAATTATTTATTATCAAATAACGCAAATTATACGATCGAATGTAAAAATTCATTGAAAGATTTTGAGGGGTATGAATCCACCGCAACCTATGTAGTTATAAATCCACCGTTTGGTTCCAATACGACAACTGAGGATACCGAAATATTAAATAAGTTTTCATTAGGAATTACTAAAAAGAAACAGGAACTGGGGATATTATTTATAGAGTTGGGGATTAAATTATTAAAGGACGACGGGATATTATTTATCATTTTACCCGCGGGATATCTTGGAAATAAAAATAAGGCGTGTAGCGAAATGCGAAAGTTTATTATGAATTATCGGGTTATCGCTTCTATACAACTTCCAAAAAACACATTTAAACGCTCCGGAACTGGCGTAAATACCTATTTATTAGTAATACAGAAAACAGTTTGTGTAAAACCCTATGAAATATTCATAAGCGACATTGATAATATTGGATACGACCTTTCAAAGAAGAACACGCCGCGCAAATACAAGATTCATGCGGATACAGGAGAAATAATAACATTGAATGGTGTTAAAAAAATGGATAATGATTTGGAATCCTTATATGAAAAATTATCGTATTTCTGTAAAATACAGGGTATCCGTAATATTAACATCGATCAGGTGCACACATCTAGTTATGAGTTTGTAGTATCCAATAGATTAGACAGCGGTATTTTAGATGTGAAAAGATATACGCGTAAATACTTGGCATCTATTCAATCATTAAATGATAGCAAGCGAATCAAGGATATAAGCAGTATTCATAATAAACTCGCAAAAATTGAAAAAAACAAAAAATACAAATACATTGACATTGGCGAAATTAATACGCCATTTTATAGTTATCGCGAATTATACGGTTATGAGTTACCGTCAAGAGCAAAATATCTGGTTTCTAAGAATGACATCCTCATCTCAAAACTGGAAGGAAAAATATCATATACGCTAATATGTCACGACGTCGATAATCTAATTGTCACAAACGGTGTATCCATTATAAGACCAAATGATACACATTCCTTATATATAATATTTAATAATATTATCAGAGAGCATTTCAAGGTTCAGCATTATTCTTTGACGACAGGTAGTATAATGGCATCTTTGACAGACGTTGATTTATTAAATATGCGTTTGGATTGCGATGAAACTAACATTGAAATTACAAAAAAAGTGGTTGATACAATAGATTTCTTTACGCATAATTATTGATTACTAGCCAACGCGTCTAACGTAGATTTATACTTTTGGTACATTTCGGTATTATTAGACAATAACCTCAATACCTGCTCAATTCTTTCAAACTCGCTGTATCCGCCTTGTTCACGATTACAATTACAATGTCCTATATATATATTTTTTGGTTTCGTACCGATTAAGGGGTCAATATGACAGAAATTTATAGAATGTACTGATGAACAATAGGTTTGATCTACATCCGTTATATTCATTACTTCATTGCACCATCTACATCGATGCGTATCTCGGCATATGGTTATATTCAGTAAGGTTCTAATATTTTCGGGACATTCAGGGGCACCAATCGTATTGAATAATTGTTCTAATAATTCGATGAGAACCATATTTTGTTCACTTGGTAAAGCAAAATCTTCATAACTGATACCAATCGGTGCCGGAAAACTATTACTGTTTTTAAAATCATTATACGAGTATTCCTTGTATATTGGCGGTGAATGACGAACATGTCGATTGAACTTGGGGTCGCCTATATTTTCTAATTTCGTTAATACTTTGTCTCCGGATACATAGCATTTATAATCCTTCATATTGATACATTTTATCGAACCTTTTGAATGATACGCATCTTGATATGCTTTGTCTATAAGCATCTTAAAATTGTTCGTTATATTTGGAATACTTGCGATTAGTTTGCTCTTTGACAATATCGGTTTTATATCAAACTCTTTCTTCGCTACTTTTTTCGATGGATAGCGATCACAGTAAACATACTCAGTGTCTACGATAGCAATCGTAAAGTGTGTGTCATAAATATCTTTTTCGATTTCAAAGGTTTTATCTGAATTAAACGGGCGTAAATATATTACGTCATTCTCTTCTTTCACAATAATACACGGGACACCCTCACATAACCAATATTCTTGCGTGGTGATTTTATTAATCTTTGAAATAAAGGTATTCTTTATAATACAGTAATTAGTCATTTTAATAGTGATATATAATAATCCAGAAGAATCAATTTTATATTTTCTACGCAGATTTATACTTTCGCGAATCTTTTATTCTATTTAATTATATGATGTTTAATAAAAAAACCACGAAGGATGACGATGACACTAGCGAGACGGACAATGAGAGTTTGGCAAACATATTAATCGACTTTGTGAAAGACGAACTATTAAAATCCAATATACGGTATGAGATTGTGAAACCGATCCTCATCTATATATTGTATTACCTAATACCGTTCATACTATTATTGATGGTATTGAACTTTATAACCACGATTATAGCAGTATATATCGTATTCAAATATTTATTATAATTGTAAAAATTAATTTATTCTAATTATAATAGAAATGACAGAGAAACTCAAAAAAAAAGCTTCTTCTAAGAATAAAAAAACAGGAGGCATAAATCTTGCTCCGCTAATATCTGCTGTATTATTAGCAGCCGTCAAGATAGGATTAGATAGCCGAAAAAAGAAAAGCGAGCGAGCTACCAAGTCTCTCACTCGAACGAGAACGAGAACGAGAACGAAGTAAACTATTATATATCAAAAACCATTCCTTTATTTTTATAAATTTCGATAAGCGATAAAGACTGTAGTTTCATTGCGTCCGGAACACGCTCCTTGTTGTTAATTATAAACCACCCTCTTTTATAGACATCCATATTTGTTTCAAAGGGTTCTCTATGGATCAAGTGGATTATCCCGCTATGATAGAGTGTTATATAATCTATTTGAGTCATTATGTATTATACATAAATGAATGCGAGTTTTTATATCAATTTTTTATAATTCGTAAATACAAATATGGACGAAGAGACATTGAAGGACTTTGAAGAGTTATTTGATTTTGATGTATCCAAGAAGCAACTGATCCTAAATAAAATCATCACGGACGACATAATTACTGGCACAAAGATTGATATATCTCCGGATGTTTATAAGGATAAGTGTA
>Ga0209297_1000558_pt1 | contig 23385 bp, 22 predicted proteins | sample S_130805_MF_Meta_FD_187322 | JGI IMG/M metagenome (GOLD analysis project Ga0209297, IMG submission 187322) | Freshwater microbial communities from Lake Simoncouche, Canada to study carbon cycling - S_130805_MF_MetaG (SPAdes) (version 2) | ecosystem: Environmental > Aquatic > Freshwater > Lake ...
TTCTGGTTTAGTTTGAGATAATGTCTTTAACGTTGGTGCTGGCTCCATCAAGGACGGAGGTACCTGCGGGAAGCTCATTGTTAACGGCACTGTTGTAGAGCACCCTTGCAACATCAGGAACAGTACATTCAGCGTTAATAATCTCTTTGTGTTCTTGGATAATTTTTTTAGTTGCATAAACTTTTTCTTTGATAATTTTTACTTTTTCTACTACACGAGTTTCGATTTGAACATTAACTTCGTGTGACTGAGCTTCTGCTTCTGCTATTTTTTGTTCAAGTTCTGCTACACGGTTGCGCCATTCCATTTCAACGCTATAACCACCTTTAAAGTAAACACCTGCAACCAATAAAATTGTTGATAGTATATTCAACAGTAATTTATATTGATTTAAAAATGGAATAAACTTTATAAAAAATCCTGCCACGGTACTAATAATACCTAATAGCAGGATCGTATTGACTACCCAAAGTAAATATGAATCAGGTAGGAAATGTAAGATAAACATTTACAATCCAGCTGCACCAGTAGTTGCCCATTCACGAGCACCATTTGGTAATGTTCTGCTGCAAGCCAATTGAGCAGTTAACGTAGTTACAATTCCTGCCACAACTGCAGCACACGATTGCGGAATAATCATTGCACCTGCTGCTTTGCTAATTGTTTTTGCTAATGTAAACGCAATTGCATCTGTTAAAATTTGTTTGTTATCGTTTCCAATAGCTTTTCTAACTTCCGGAATAAGCCAAATTAGCTCAACAAACCCTTTTGCAGTTAGATCACATGCAGTACCTAATGCTACTGCACCTACTGTTTCGCTAGCAGCAAGATATAATATTGCAGTGGCGGTTAACGGTGCAGTTACTTCGACTGTAGTTGCTTGCGCAACCGGTTCTGGACGATATAACAATGCTGCAAATGCTGTACCTAATGCAAGACTAACTCCAATTTGACAATAGTTTGCTTCGGCCCATTCGGCAACTAATTCGCCAACTGCTGCAACTTCGTACACACCTTGTTCAAGAACTGCGCCTGTTAACTTTGCACCGGCTTCGATTTCACTAATTGCTTGTTCGGCAACATTTGCAGTTGCCATTGCAGCCTTAGTAGTGTCTGCGTATGCTTGCACTGCTACACTAACAGTTTCAGTGGCAATGACGTTGGCTGTATTTTTAGCAAACCGGATGCCTTCGCTAGTAACTGTGCCTGTAGTATCAACAATTGCAGTGCCTGCAACGTTAACTGCCTTAGTTGTTTCTTTAGCGATTGTAGTTGCAGTATTAACTGCTGCATGCTCGATAGTATGCGATGTGTCAACTGCTGTCTCAACAACTGCGTTAACTACCTGATTACTAACATCAGCTACTGGCTGAATTACAGTATTGTTAATATCTTTACCTACTTTGTCCCAGCTTTTTTTACTGAACGGGTTGAATCCCATGTTATGCCCCGAGAACGTGTTTTGCGTGTTCGTAATGTTTTTTACGATCTTCTAAACCGATTGTTCCACCGTTAATACGTTTAGTCATAGTTAAAATGTCACCTTTATCAGCATGAGTATTTAAACTATTTGATTCCCAGAACCAGCAAGCACTTTGGATTGCACCTTCAAATGTAGCAAGATATTCAGGAACTTCGTCAACTTCCATTTCTAAACTTTCAGCAAAACGACAATAGTTGTCTTTACCTGTTAACTGTATAAGACCGCGACCACAAAATTTAAAGCCGTCACCTGTTGCTTCTGGACCATTGCCCATTCTGCCACCGTATACTTTGTTGGCAATTTTTTCTGGTTGTCCTGCATACGCTTCTGCTAATGCAGCAGTCGGAAAGTATTTAGGAAATACTTTTTGCAATGTTACTGCTTTATAGTTGAGGTTTTCTTTTAATGCTTTAAATCCACCACTTTCGTGTGCGCATTGTGCTAGAAATGAAGCTACACGTTGAGTAGTGTTGATTTCATATTCTGGTAAAATTTCAACTAATGCAGTATACCAATTATCTAGGTACTGATTACCTGGGATAATTTGGCCTAGTTTTTCTTTTGTAAAATTAAAATTAAATCCTGGGGTCATTATTTTTTCTCCAATGCTACTGCCCAACCAGAGTTTTCAAATACAAATGCATTTCCGACTTTGGTTATATTAAAATTACCGATAAACTTAGAAAAAAACATTATCTCAGCAATGTCTTTACTTTCTAACATAATCGGACCTCGAATTGAATCATAAACACTTTGTCTAGGACCACTTTCGAGGATTTTAAAAGATACTGGATCTTTCCAGATTCTTTTGAATGTTATTGATTCGTCAATAACCTTTACATCATCTGCGTAGCTACTTGAAAAGAAGTTACTAAAATTGTTTAGTTGGTTTCGTTTTGTTGCTTCTTCGTATGAATTTTTATCTGTCGGAATTGCTGCAGTTAAATTTTCTAAATTTGCATCTTGGCTTTTAAAACTTTTAAAATACCTAAATCGCATATCGGGCATTCCGGTTAATCGTTCAACGCCTGCTAGTAATTCTAATACTTGTTCTGCAACATGTCTGCCACGTTCTAACTCAACAAATACTTTGTAGTTACCGTCGTCTGTTTCGCCAGGTGTTACATCTGCATCTAATACAAAATCGTAACCCATTTCGATAAAGTTTTCTAAATCTTTAGCAGCATCTTCGACATCAACAGTAAAACTTAATACTACTACATCTTGATCGTCACCGATCTTACTTCTATATGAGTCAATTTCAAATACTTTTTTGACTAAGTCTTCTAAATCGTGTTCTCTTAAACTTTCATTAAGTGCTGTCATATTATCCTACCGGTGGTACTGGTGCTGCAGGCGCTGGCATTCCTGCCGGTACTCCTGGCATTGCTGCAGGCGGAGGTGGCGGAGTTTGAGGAACAGCTTGTTGTTGCTGTTGCGGATCTTCGACCTGGTTTTCATTTTTCAGTTTATCCATATATCCTTTGTACATATCGAATGCTGTCTTTTTAGGCATTTGAATTTCTACGATCCAAATAGGTTTATGGTCTAACTTTCCTTTTTTAGTGCCAGGACGCAGATCATTTTCTGATTTAATTTTACGTGGTTCAATAACATGTGATTTTTGGTACATAACTTTGCAGCCAGCGCCGAGCAGTCGTTTTCCGCCTATCGGATCAGGCATTTTATCAGCAGGCCACATAAATCCAACTGTAATCCAGTGACGGTCTACTTTTGGGCCATACGCTAGTTCGCCATCTTCCCAATTTTTGTATGCGTACAAATCTAATACATCAAACACTCTCTCAAAATCTTTTAGTATTGCTAGACTTGAATTGTTTTCGTACAGACCTTGCACATTTTTAATAATGTCTAATATGTCATGCATGCTTATTCCTAAAACGTTTACACTTATTTATCTGGTTTAAAATGATACAGTATTTCTTTGTATTTCCATTATAACCGTTAAATAAATGTATAATACTTTATGTCGCTGTAAGGTATTATAATTCTAACAACAACTAGGAGTTTACTATATATGGCCCAAAAACGAGTACAAAAACGTTTCACATCGCAAGTTAACATAGTCGAGTTTCAACAACCAAAATTAATCAAACCGAAAAGGTACAGCGTAACATTAAATCCACGCAACCAAAGTCAGAAAGAATATGTAGCAATGCTTCAGGATGAAGATACAAGCATTGTGTTTGCAGTCGGACCGGCAGGTACAGGGAAAACAATGTTAGCAGTTCAAAATGGGATTAAATTATTTCAAGAAGGGTTAATAGATAAGATTATCGTAACTAGGCCAGCAGTATCGGTTGACGAGGAATTAGGTTTTTTACCGGGTACATTAAATGAAAAGATGGCTCCTTGGACACGTCCTATTTTTGACGTGTTCGGCGAGTATTACCATCAAACAGATATTGCAAAATTTCTAGCTGAAGGTGATATTGAAATCAGTCCACTAAGTTATATGAGAGGGAGAACGTTTAAAAATGCTTATATCATTTTTGACGAGGCTCAAAATACTACACCTAATCAAATGAAGATGGCTCTTACTAGATTAGGGGAAAATTCACGTATGGTTGTAACAGGGGATTTAGCACAAGCTGATCGCTTGCATGATAACGGATTATTGGAGTTTATCGATAGATTAGATAAAAATAAAACGGCATTAAGCCATATCGATGTTGCGTATTTTACGCATAAAGATATTGAACGCCATAACGCAGTAAAAGAGGTTTTGGCACTCTACGGGGAAAGTTAGAAGTTACAACTGAAAATAGAACTAGCAGCTGACTAGTCAGCTGCTATTTTTATAATTTTTCAACAGTTATACCACATTTTTCTAAAAACTCAAGTCCGGCAGTACTACGATAGGTTTCTGTATAGAACACTTTAGTAATACCAGTTTGATAAATTAGTTTAGCGCATTCCATACACGGTGCATGTGTAATAAACATAAACGCATCTTTGCCAGATTCTGTAGATTTTGCTAGTTTTGATATGCAGTTACTTTCGGCATGAATAACTTCTGGTTTAGTTTTTAAACTAATATGTTGGATAGCACCTTCAAATCCAGCATAAGAATTAAGAATTTCATCCTCACAGCAATTGTCCCAACCAATCGGAGTTCCGTTCCACGATGTAAGCATAACTCCAGTTTTAGTAACAATTACTGCTCCTACTTTTAATTTTTCAGCATACGACAATGCTGCAGATTGATATGCAATATTCATGTAATAATCTTTAAACTTATGTTTCATATGTAGTTACCTGCGGTAGTGATAATAGTAATTGAGAGATAATCTTGTAATCATTATAAAATGTCCATCCTACAAAGTGTTGTTTTTATCATATAGGTGCGTGTAAGCTAAATCTAGCGTACACGCATGTCTCCGTATTTTTACTTAATGCCAATCATTGGAACTGAACTGTTTGGTAACATAGTAACAGGTAACACCCCATTCCATTTCTCAATCGCGTTAAGTTCTGCTACACCTGGATTGTTACGAACAGCTTCACCTTTTAACTTAATTGCCTTTGCTTCAGCTTCTGCAACAAGTAATCTTGCTTGAGCCTCACCATCTGCTTGTGCAATAGCAATTGCTGCCTGCGCTTTAGCAGTTTCAACTTGATTTTGACGTGTAATTGCTTGTTGTGATGCACCAATTTTTTCATTAATTGCAGCGGTTACCGTTTCGGGTAATCTAATGTCACCAACCCATGATAAATGATCTAACACAATACCATATGATTCAACTTCACTGCGTACACGATGTTCAGCAGCTTTGATTAAATCAGACTTACCTTCGCCATATACAGAGTCAATTGACTTAGTAGATGATTCAGTGTTAATTGCATCCCGCACCAAGTTACGCAAATAAACGTGTGTAATTTCGTCAATACCTTTACGATATTTTTGGAACAGTACTGGAATTTTATCTGGTTGTAATGTGTAAGTAATACCGATATCAGCATTTACCGACAACCCTTCTTTAGTCTGAAATGTAATTGACTCGTCAGTTGGGCTACCTTCAGTGTTTGATTTTGTCCATGTATAGTTTTGCATGAACGTTGGAAATGTGTATAGTTGCTCGTTAATGCCAATCCAGTACCGTCCAGGGGTTAACTGCTCTGTATCAACACCTTTATCGCCGCCTAGCAAGTGTACTTTGATACCTACTTCACCAACATTAACACTCGAACATCCAGAAAGCACAGCTGCCATTGCAGCAACTAATATTAATTTATTCATTTCACGTCCTCAAAAAGTTTTTCAACAGGTGCGCCAGCATCCTTCCAAAGTTTGTAGATAACAATCGGATTAATTACCAACACAATAAACCAACCTAACGTAAATTCCCACCATTCATTTGATGACATATAATACGGTAGCACAAAAATAAACTGTAGTATGAAAAATAATAACACTGCTAACGTCTTAAAATAAACTAACAACATAGTTGCTCCTTAATAATTAAATAAAAACATATTATACTATATTAAATGTATTAATGCAAGTTTACAGATTACCTAATCTAATAAGTGTAGCAGCAAGGTTAATCTCTGCATCTGCAATCAGTGTGTGATCAACTAATCCTTGTTTAATAATTAAAATAGCTTTATTTTGAGTAGCCTCATCACCAAATATTTCTACGTTGTCATACAACCATCTGAAAATTTCTTCCATCTCTTCCGGACGTGCTTGTGAACATAATAGTTTACGTGCATCGGAAATTTTGCCTGCTTTAAATAGCTCAACCATTTCTACTTTATAGTCGCCACTTCCGGTATCGCTTTGTGATGGAGAAGCAAGTGTTCCACTTAAACTATTCATCTGTACTGTATTAATACATTTACGTAAATCCGGATAAGTTGCCTTAACAAATGTATCAAGCGTATCTAAATCAAATTCAATGTTCTCTTCTACTAATATAGTAGCAACTCTTGCAGTAAATTCAACAATATCTACTTTTTCTATATGGAATCCTTGACATCTTGAATGGATAGCTGGAATAATTTTATGTGGATAGTTGCAAGTGAGTAAAAATCTTGCAGTATTGTGATATTCCTCCATAACTCCACGTAACGCTGCTTGTGCATTAACTGTTAAATAATCTGCTTCGTCTAGTAACACTACTTTAAAATCACCAAATGGTATCATTTGTACAAAGTTAATAATTAAGTTACGAACGTCGTCAACTGAGTTAGTTCTCGAACCGTTAATTTCTAAAATATCTAATGGATCAATCTCTAGTTCATTAAACAAAATCTTTGCAAGAGTAGTTTTACCGATACCTGCACTACCACTAAACAGCAAGTGTGGGATACTTTGTTGTTTAATCCACCCGTCTATTTGATTTTTTTGCTGCTGATCTCTAAATACGTAGCTTTCTATTGTATTTGGGCGATATTTCTCAACCCATAATGATGTTGTTGCCATAAATGCCTTTTTGTTGTGTTTAAAAAGTATATTATAAAGTAAACAACAGAGAATGTCAAGTTCTCTGTTGTTTAATGTGATTAGTACATTGGTTGACTAAAGTCAAACTCTTGTACAGTTGATGCGTTTGAAGCGCCTAAGTTAATATCACTAGGCAGATGATCTGAAACTGCTAAAATTGCTTTAGTTTCAACTCGTCTAATAGTAAGGATAGTTGAGTCTTCTACTACTTGAACACCGCGCGTCCATCGACCGTGTTCAATTAAAATCCAATCACCAATTTTTACATCGTGTTGGTTGGGTCCAATTTTATAAACTTTACCCCAACGCGGTTTAATGCCTTCAGTTTTGCCATTATCACTACTAACAATAATACCGCTAGTAGTTACTTGTTCTTCAAAGTTCATATTTGAAACAAGTACATTATCATGAATAGTTTCTAACTGTTCTGTTACGATCATTGTTTACCTTTAGTGTAATTAGGTTTATTATCTACTTCTTTTGTTTCTAATACAGGTTGTACTAATGCATTTGGTGTTTCAAATACAGGAGCTGCCGGTTTAGCAGCCGGAACTGGATTTGCTAATGGAGCTGCAGGTTTAGCAGCTGGTTGCACTGATGGTTGATGATGTGCAACAATACCCGAATTTGGAATATCATTTATAGGATCTGTGTTTCTAATAATAGTGCCGCCGGGACCTAATAAATCCCCTCTTGCATTAATTCTAGCGTTACTAACTGCAACTTCTAATTCGTTTTGGTTCATTAATTTGTGCATATCAATGACCTTACCTCTTGCAGTGCGGTGTAAATTTTGTGCCATATGTTTCTCCTTAGTTAGTGTTATACTTATCTTAAAAAATCTTGCCAGTCTAAATTATATTTGATGCTATCTATTTTATGAATGCCAATTAAAAATAATACAAAACTTGACACACTTGATCCTCGACCGACTCCCCACACAATATTATTTTCTAAACAGGTATCGACAAAATATTTTAACCATTGTAACAACGGTATCATATTACGATTTTTATATGCTGTCAACTCGGCTAGTACTCGAGTTTGTTCTATGTTAGTTTTGCATTTTAACATGCAATACTCTTCAATATCAAACTTATAATATTCATTAGGCATAAACCAATCTTTTTGTAATAACCTATCATACTCTTTTATTGATAAATTATACAATAACGGGTCTATTTTTGTAAAGTTAATTTCTGAAATGTTGCAAAAGTTTGCTATTTCAGAATTATTATCGGTTATTATATTAGGCAACGCTGATTGATGCCCGGTGTACAAGGCATCAAAAATATCAGCTTCGTTAAAAATTGGATTGTTAAATTGATCTAATCTCATATGTATATTTTAACTTACATTTATGAGTTTGTCAAGTCCTTTATTGCGGGATTCCATAACTTTTTCCCATTCGGCGTGTTGCCGTGTAGCCAACTCTTCTTTATAGGTATCTAACATACTAGAAATCTGAGCTTGTATTCCGGGATTAGATGTCATAAAATATTTTTTAGTTAAATCGTTTATTTTAGATTCAATATCAACATTTTTAAGATTAATTAAATCAGTTACTAATGGATGCATGTTACCTCCTAAAATTCGCCAACATATTTTAAAAATACAGTTGCGCCTGCATTAAATGTCCATGCGTCGACTACTAGGTGTTTTGCGACCGATACACTAAATGTTTCTGGAAATGAAGTATCTTTCTTAACAGTTCCGGGAGATGATGTAAAATTCGAAACAATAAGCGAGGTGATAGTACCGGTATTATACACATGTAACCTAACTTTTACGTACTGTGTTCCGCTAGGCCAGCTTGTAAAGTTAATACTTGCTGCATCTATTAGTTTAATTTCTTGTATTTCACCGTTTGTTATGTCAATATTAATTATGGAAGTATTAGCAGGTTGTGTAGCAGTATTAGACACACTGTAAAATTGTTTAAAATTACCATTTATGATAGAACTTCCACCTAAGTTGTTTTCAACAACCGTGTTGTTAAGTATACTGCGTGCTAATACTGATCTATCTTGTAATACCGTAAGCTCTGATTTAGCTACGTCTAATGCACTTTTAATTGCACTCCAATTATCACGAAATCCTTTACTTGGATTATCCTGGCCTGCAATTGGAAAAGTTACATCTATATTATTTAAATTTATGTTACTCATATTGTTTCCTTATTATGATTGAATATAATATATTTATCGTCATTGTATTCAGTTACTGAATCTAAAATAATACGATCGATTGTGTAGTTAATTACGGTAAAATCAAAATTACTATACTTAATATTTAAAATAATGTCATCTGCAGTTCCTACTTTACAAAAACATAACGGCACTGCCAACACAAATCCTAATTCAGATCTAGTTCCAGGTTGAATAGATCGCATCCATACCGGTAAAAAATCACCTTTTGTCAATCCAATGCTATTAATAGTGTCTCTCCATATCGATACACTACTTGGGTAATATGTATGATAGTTTATAGACAGTGTTGAATTTAAATATGTGTTATTAAGTTCTAATGGATCAATCATAGTAACATATACTACTTCGTATTCTGGTTTTGATGTGCCTATTGGCATTGCAATTGCTTTACTTACACCATCAAATCGAAATTGTTTTGTCTTAGTGTGATTATTAAGTGCTCTTGCAAAAGTAGATGCGTGTTTTCTTTCAATGCCTGCATAAATTAACATTTCTAAATTAGATTGAACACCAAAATTTGAGTCTGATGGACGATAAATGCTGTCTAAAGTAAAAATATTAGGATCATTTATAAATGATGACCATAGTTGCCGTTGTAACAGTGTTAAAAATGGTTTAACATACGCATTACTGCGTAATATTGAATTAGGCGTACCTACATTAACAATAAATGTGCGTTCAATTGCACTGTAAATATATTGATCAGTTGCTAAAATATTAAATGCATAGTCATGGTCAATAGTTGTAATATTATCGTCAAACGTAGTTTCTTGATCTAATATATTATTTAACTCGTCTCTAAACATAGTTCGACCACCGATATTAAATGTAGTTTCTGTATTAGTTACTGGGTCATAATCAAACGACAATGTTCCAATATCAATAAATTTATGTTTATTAAAGGTTACATTTCCAAATGTAGTAAGAAGATCGTCAAATGTAGTGTCGATAGTTGGTTGAAAATCAAATGTGATTAGCCCGGGAGTTAGTGCATCTTGCTTAAATGTAGTACGATTGTAATCAAACCTAGTATCATCTTGATCAAACGATATTAATGTTGTGTAATTGTTTACTAATCCGATAATTTCTCCAGTTAACGATAACGATAACCCGGGAGGTAGTTGACCTGATGTTAATTTATACATTATCTGAGAATTTAATATAGTTGATGTTGCATGCACTGCTAGTGTTGACTTATACTCGGCATTTATTGTTCCAAGGTCAATATCAGTATCCCATGACAGTATACTATTAATTTCACTAATAATCTTAATTGTAAATGTTTGAGTTGACGATGCAATAGATGACGTAGTGTCGCTATATCTATATGCAGTAATTTTAAATTTGTAGTCTTCTGATGGATTTGATTGATATGGTACATAACCAAATACTTCGCTAGATCGTTGATCAAAAATCATTCCCGGGGGTAATCCGTATTTTTGCCAGTTATCTGTTGTAAATTCAGTAGTTGAAGTGTGTGCAGCTGTACATATATACGATAACTTTGAATTTACATAAATTAAATCGTTAACTTGATACGAGTGCAACGACTGCCACAACGTAGTAGTAGTTTCAAATTTATAAAAAATTAAATCAATGTCATACACGTCCAAAACTAGCGTTAGGTAATTATTTGCACGATATGTTCCAAGGTCACTCGGAGTAAGCCATACTGGATTTTTCAAATACGACACATCGGTAGTAAATAACCCGGTATCAGACAGTAATGCAGTAGTATCTGCTCTAAAGAAAGTTGAACCTACAATATAAATGCGGAATGCTCGGCGGTCGTAATACTGTATACCATCTGAGACAGTTACAACAAATTCAAAAATTCTATTCAATGTCTTTAATGGTTTTGGTTCTGATTGATAATCGTATATAAGATCGTAGTCATAATATTCATAACCGCCATTATCTATATATCCGGTAGTAGGCTGATAATAACCAAAGTCATATTGCCCGACACCGTTATAATCATATAAACCGTTATCATATGTGCCAAGACCGTCGTCTATTTTAACTTCTGTTACACTTTGAACACGGCCAAAAATTCTGCCAGTGGTGGTAAGTGTAAGTCCAGGTGGTAATTGACCGTCTTTACTTGAAATAAAATAACTTAATACTGCACCGGCATCTATATCAGGATCTGTAGCTTCAAGCTGATAATCAACAACTGAGTTATCCATAACAAAATACTGTTGGTGCGTGCCAACTTGTAGCAATCCATGTGGAGTTAAGAATAGCGGAGCATCTTCTCCTTGAATAGTAATATTAAATGTTCGATCTGCGATTTCAGTAGCAGATTTTGCTCTAATGCAAAAGGTGTAAATGGTATCATGTAATACCTCATAAGGCGAACCGATAATCGTATCGTCTACTATTCTCATGCCACCCGGAAGTTTACCGGATATAACGGTATAAGTTACGCCAGCAAGATGATCTACAGGTAACGGTAAGCTAATGTTAGTTCTTTCTTGAAATATTCCAAATGAATATCCAGAGGGTTTGTTCCAGACGTTTAGTGCCATAATTGTTCTCGTTTTTAGTATTTATATGTTTTTTATGTAGTTTGTATAATGAAATTTAAGATAAATACTACAAAGAGAGCTAACTATGAACCAACTACTTACTATAAAAAACGATATTATCATCATTGACAATTTAGCAGTTACTTCTAAATTTAACGTAACTGGAGAATTAAATGTTAGCGGTGAATCAGTCATTCATTCGTTAAATTCAACCACTATTGTAACTGATACATTGCACGTTAAGAAGATAATTACAGATCAAGCTTCATTAGCACCTAATACTGAATGGATTGCAAATACTACTGATGATCTTAATGGAAAAGGTCTTAAATGGGTGCATAATTCTGAAACAACGCAGTTAATTTATCGATCAGGCGGTAGACTTTGGAATAGTAATTCATTTGATATACCTCGCGAAGCATCATATAGAATTGATGATATTCCGGTACTCACTTCAACTAGTTTAGGTTCGTCTATTTTTAAAAGTAATCTAAAACAAGTTGGACAGTTATCTGCCCTAACAGTTGTAGGCGATTCGTCAATTAGCGGGTTCGCATTTTTTAACAGTGTTAGTAATCGATTAGGATTAGGAACAGACGAACCGTCGTCGTCAATTACTATTATTGATAATAATGTAGAAATTTCAATTGGCAGTCCTGTTTACAATTTAGCTAGTTTTGGAACTCGATCTAATCATGATGTTGCTATTATTACAGATGACTTACCTAGATTAACTGTAAAAAATAGTGGTGAAGTTCATATTGGAAATGCAATTAGTAAAGCCGGCGTATTGCGGGTATTTGGTTCGCTTTATGCTGATACTATAGTGTCTGACACTAGATTAGAACGAAACACATCTTTAGATTTTAAAGCAACATCCGAAACTACAGTGTATGGAAAAGGATTAATTTGGACAGGCACTGGTACATCAAAGCAATTTATTATGCGTGATTTACCGGATAGATTTTGGGCATCAGAGTCTATTGATACTAGTAAATCTTATTTTATTAATAATTTAGAAGTGTTGTCTGAAACCGGATTAGGTGAATCTGTTATAAACTCAAATCTAATATCAGTTGGTAATTTAACATCGTTGTCAGTAGTTGGAAATGCAGCAATTGGTTCTACATTAACATCATTAGAAATTAATACAACCGTTGTTAAGTTAGGTGATAATGTATCTGTTAGTAATTCAGGAATATCAGCTAATTCCAGTGTTAGTTTATTAGTAAATGAATTACCTATATTGCAAGGCACTACTACTCAACTTATATTAGGCAATAAAGAATCTTCAAACATACCAGTTACAGTGTTTGGCACGTTATCAGTTGGAGTGAATAACCCCGATCCGACTGTTAGTTTGTCAGTTAATGGTAATGTAAGTTTTAACAATAAGAAGTTTGTTAACGGAGTAAGTATTCCAACATCTGGATTATTTGCAAAAGGTGATATATGTTGGAATGACAATCCAATCAACAATGGATATGTTGGATGGATATGCGTGCAAACTGGTACGCCGGGAGAATGGAAACCGTTTGGATTGATTGGTGTGTAATGGATGATATAACTAGTAAGATAAAAAATCACACTAATGATTTAGAAGAAATTTATAAACAACGTAGGTTATGGCTATATGCTAGTTCGGTAGTAGTAGTTGCAGTAATTGGTATAATTGTTAGTTGGTTTTATCTCTCTAGTTTTAATAATAATTTAATTTGGTGGGGTATTATTTCAATTAGCTTAATAGTTAGTATAAATTGGTGGTATTGGACAATAAGTTCAATAGGTAAATTAGTTATTGCTATACATACTGAATATGCAATATTAAATGAAATATCATTAGATCTTGCACATGTAAAAATTATGATAAATTGTAAAAAAAAAGCTGGCAACATATGCAACGATTGTCCAGCAGTAGATAGTTGTGCTGATATGAAGAAGTAGGTTGACTTACTGAGCTAATGAGTGTATAATAATATTTTTAATTAAACAATAGGAATTTATATATATGAAGTGGGAAATAGACAAGTCTTTTAATTTTGAAATGGGACATCGGGTATGGGCTCAAAAACTTGAACATTCTAATCTAAGTATCACAACCGACTGTGCCTGCAAAATGCTCCATGGCCATTCATACGAAATTAAAGTATTTTTAGGTTCTGATACGTTAGATCATTCTGAAATGGTTACAGACTTTAAGAATTTAAACTTTATGAAACAATTTGTAGATGATGTATTGGATCATAAATTTATGATTGATATTAACGATCCAAATTTTGATATGATTACAGCAAGTCACATGTCTATACGTGAAGATTTTAAAAACTTTACTAATTTAGGAAGTTATAACTGGTTTGGGTTATCAGAAAGCAAAAAGTTACATTATAGTAGTTTTGTACTAGTAGATTTTGTTCCAACAAGCGAAAACATTTGTAAGTATTTGTTTGAGTATGCTCAATCACGTATAGGTGATGTAGCAAAGGTTACTGCAGTTGAGCTGTGGGAAACTCGCAAAAGCCACTGCCGTTACTCGGGGTAACGCGCTTCTTACAGTTGTCATTATGCCACCGATCTATAGTATTTGAACTAATCCATGCATTACCGTGCGGACATAGCTCTTTTTTATACAGCGGCCTAGGATTCTTGTGAGGTCCTCTAACAATGCCACGTTGCGAGGTAGAGACAGTTGTTTTACCTCGCATATCTGGTAATGATTTATCTCTTGGATGTTTTTGCGGTCCTCGAGGTCCAGTAGCTTTACACGGTTTACCTTTTCTTTTAGAATTTATAAGTTTTGCATTAAGCAATTTTGTCTTTCTTAGGACGACCTTTTTTCTTAGGAGGGATAGGTTGTACTAATTGAACAATTTTTGCAGATTCTGTTTTAGGAGTTTTTGGTTTAGCAGGTTTAACTCCTTTTGCTACCGGTTTAGTAGCAGGTTTTACTTCTTTTAATTTAGTAGCTCTAGGTTTAGAAGTTTTAGGTTTAACCTCAGCTAATTCAACCTCGGTAATAACAATACTTTCGTTAATATCAACATGTGATAAAAATGGGCATTTTGACTCAGCAGGTTTGGTAGGGGTTTTTCTAAATAACGATTTTATAAATTCAAACATAATATCTCCTTTTTCATATTTATAAATGGTCTAATGTCTTAAGACTACTAACTGGCATTTTCCATATTAAGCGTCGTTCAACTCCTTTTGACTGTGCAAATTGTTTAACGTTACAGTTACTACAAACATGGTATACTTGGTTAGACATTCGTGCCGGTGCCATCAATCCTTTTTCTCTATTAAAGATCAAACTACAACTGTCGCATCGTAGAATTATTATAGTTTTCTTTCTAAAATACGAATGTGTATTTCCTAATTTACTAGTTCGAGTATATTCACAAGTAATGTATTCAGTAGTAATAATCATACAGTATTTACATTAAGATTATAAAAATTTTTTGATAAATATTATAAAATAACATGTTTACCGCAGGAGTGTAACTTAAAATGACAATACAAACGATCAACATTGGTGTTGAAGGTAACGACGGGACTGGAGATAGTATCCGTGGTGCATTTACTAAAGTCAATGAAAATTTTGACTATGTAGCTAAAGCAACAGGAATTGAAGGTGGATTACGTTTAAAGAATTTATCCGATGTAACCCTTGTCGATGGCGAGGCGTATGGCCCTGATCAAATTATTATGGGTAATAGCGGGGCAGGCGATAAATTAATTGCTCGTAATATAGTAGGTGGGCGCAATGTTACTGTAACTATAAATGAACAAGGGCAATTAGAAGTTGCAGCACCTAGTATTTCTCTTTTTGAAGATAATACACCAAGATTAAAAGTAGCATTAAACGCTAATGGGAAAGTTATTGGTAATTTACCGTATCCAGATACCGCTGCGCTTGCTTTATACAATTCGCAATGGGGGCCCATTTCGGGAGCATTATCAAATACAGATACATTAGCAGTAACCGTTAAATATGCAACTGAAAAGTTCTTGTCAATATATAATGGTGCAATTGGTTATAAAGATTCTAGCGGTAATGTAATTCAACCATCGTTAGCATCTGAACCAGCTCAAGTTGACATTACTAGTGAATTTTACGACCCAACACTAACTGGTAATTATCTTTCAACATCAATTGTACCACGTAAAGACTTAGTATATCGTGGTGGTGATACAATGTCTGGTCCATTATATTTAAGTAATCACCCATCGCCGTTAGCTGGGGTTATTACAGATGATCCTATAGATTTACAAGCTGCTACAAAGTATTATGTAGATACTAAAACGTTTTCAAGTAATGTTAATTTATATGTATCAACTTCTAGTGGTGACGATTTGCAATCTTCTACCCCTACTGGAAAAGAAGGGCGTTACTGGAATTATGCATTTAAGACAATTAAATCTGCGTTAGTGCATGCGCAGTCGTTAATTGATTTAGCAAGTCAAGAACCAGGCCCGTATAAACAACGTATTTCGTATACAAAGAATTCTTCGGATTTATTCTTTTCAACAATCCAAAAAGTTTCATTAACTGAAGGCAAAACTACTGATGCAGATTATATTGCAGCATATGATTTGTTACAACTTAACCGAGCATTTATTCAAACAGAAACTATTGCATATATTAATAAAAAATATGTTAATACCTATTCATATAACGAATCTATACTTAGAACTAAAATAACAAACTTAATAACTGCAGTCGCTGACGATTTAATGTTAGGCGGGTTCCGTAGTACTCAGTTAAATTATAATTCAACTCAGTATGCAATTGAGTATATTAAAACTCATTCAACTAGTGATGAATTAATCCAATGGAACTCAATAATTAATTTTGTTAAAAATCAATATCTTGATTTTTCTTATGACAAGGCCAAGTTGCAAGCCTACACTTCTAATGTTGTTTATGCATTATGTTATGATGCATTATTTGAATCAAATTATCAAAGTGTTCAACAAGGTATTTCGTTTAGTAATTTAAATACTGGGATAACAACTGATCAATTATCATCAGTGTTGTCAATTAATCCAATTACTATTAATTCGGCAAAATACGAAAGCGGAAACTTAACACTATATTTTGATACACAAGCTACTAATGTGTTCCCAACTGGAAGTCAAATTATTGTTAATGCAACGTTTACACAGTTAACTTCAGTTAAGTCATTATCTAACTTTAAAGCAATTGTGTTAGCACCGGCTGATATTACAACAGTAACTTCACAAATTAAATTTGCAGTTGGTACGTTTACAGATCCCGGAGCATACGTTGTTACTAAAAATGCAAATACAACTAAACCGTATTTTGATAGATGTAATTTAATTAATCAAATATTAACAATTCCTGAAGTACATAACACTCCGTCATTAGTTGATTCATTTATTAAAAATGCAGCGTTAATTGCATCAATTGCTGCCGGCGATCGCTTGCCAACTATATTAATGCCGTCACTTATTAATACACCAGAAAATTATGGTACTGTTAGTTACAACAATGCAAAAGAACTACTGTTAGTTAATATTTCATTTATACAATCAGAAGTATTGTCATATTTAAGTGCAGAATTTCCGTCAGCAACTTACGATAGCGAAGATTGTATTCGTGATGTAAAATATATCGTTTGGAGTATTGCCTACGATTTAACATACGGTGGTAATAGTCAAAGTGTTCATTCTGCTATACAAATTAGATCATTTATTACTAATAATTTGAATGTATCGTTATTTGCATATGTATCTGCAATGGAATATATTAACACATTAGCTCAAGCAGTTATACAAAATGAATCAGTTGCTACTATCTATCAACAATCAGTTAAACAGTATAGAAATACATCGTTATCTGGTGGCGTAATTGCGTCAAGTTCGATATCGAATAATATTACTGCAATTGTTAATATTGTTAACGGCGGAAGTTTACCAACAATTGGTAATCTACTTGTTTCATATGCAGATGCTTCTACTAAATCTATAACCGACAAAGTTATTACATATATTCCGGAGTATACTACTGCTACTGATTCAAACGGAGATGCAATTACTACTACACCGTGGTTTATTAATCATTTTTATCCTGTAATTTCTGATCATCTTACACAAATTACTGATTTGTTTACGTACATATCGACTACGATTACAAAAGGAAGTTATCCGTCAGTAGCGCCAATATATCCAACATATGAAACCAATGTTGCATCGGCATACGGCAGCACTACTACATTTGAAACGTTAGCAACTGCAAGAAGTAATATTGAAACTAACTTAACTACAGAAGTTGATGCAATTTATACATCAAGATTAGGATTAAACAAAATAGTTTCAGGAGTATCGGCTACCGTTTATAAACAATACGTAAAAGATGTATACCGTGCAGTAGCATATGATATTACATATGGCGGTGGTTCGGCTACTCTTGCAGCTAAAAGTTTTCTAAATAACATTGACATTACTACATCAGAAGTAATTAATCTCATTAAGACTTCTATTAAAAAAATAACTGATGTAAGATTAAAAATAGCAGTAACTACTAGCGGAACCGAGTTTACGGTAAATGTTGCTCATCAAAGTTCCGGTATTGTTAATTTTTCAATAACTAAAGTTTCTACTGGGGTGACATATACAGGATTTACTGCAACATTAATTCAAGGTAACACTACAGTAGTGCTATCTGTTGGAAATTTAAATACTTATTCGTTAGGAGCTAATGATTTAATCATTCAAACAAGTACATATAACCAAACAACTCCCGGGCGGTTTGGTATTAAGCCAATTAACACCTATATCGATATTGCATTTACTGCTACAAGTACAAGTAATAATACTGAATTATTAACAACTCTTCAAGATATTGAACCATTTAAAACCGCAAATATATTAAGAAGTGTAATTGTTGATAATATTCCTACTATTTTAAATGATACTATTCAGTATGTTAACAATACATTTGCAGGCGGATTTAACTATAATGAAACATTATGTTATCGAGATCTTGGATCAATAATAAATGCAATGTCAATTGACCTTATTACAGGCGGTACATGGCAGTCAATAAACGCAGGTAAAAGTTTCTATAAAAATGCTAGTGGTATATTAGTTGCATCAGGTGCACAACGAGTACAATCACTTGATGGTATCGATTTTGCTAGAGATTTAGCATTACAAGTACTTAATAAAGAGTATAATACTAGATATCAAAATTTAATTCTACAAGTATCTACAAATAGTAATTCTAGTATTTTACCAAGTACTGCAATTAATGTTACTCTAGATAATAGAATGTTGTTAGCCGTGTCAGTAGATGCAAGAGCTAAATTTGTTAACAATTTTAAAATTATGCGTGATATTGTTAATGACGGAATTGGTGTTGCGCCAACTATAACTATAGATACATTTGGTACCGGGTTATGGCATATAGCAATTTCAAATGGTAGCAACGGCTATGTTGATCAAGGAAAACCAAACAATATTGATTTATTTCCAGCTAAAATTATTTACGGTGCTGGAAAACAAAGTAATAATGTTACTGCATCAACTGCTACTGCTAGTATTGTAAAATATGTTGCTGGAACAGACACTGCTGTTATCAGCGGAGGGTTGGCTAATGTTGACTCTATTCAAGTTCGATTAATTCGTCCAGATTTCTTTACTTTAAATGAAGAGGTCGAGTTTGGTGAAACTGTTCCTGATTTACAAATTACAATGTTTGTTGAGAGTGGTATCTACTATGAAGACTACCCGTTAAGATTACCAGCAAACGTTTCTCTTAAAGGTGACGAATTCCGCAGAACAATTATTCGTCCAATTGACCGTGTTAGTCAAAGTCCATGGCGTAAACTGTTTTTCTACCGTGATGCAATTATTGATGCATTAGAAATTGGTGTTGTTGATTATAACGGCATTAATAATGCGCCGGCTGGGGTTTCTGCAACCGTTAGCGGCACAACATCTAAAATTACTGTTACATTAACTAACCTTGATACTGCTGGCAACACTGTGGGATATCAAGCATTGCTAAGTTGGGTTGGTAACGTATTTACTGATTTAGAAGTTGATCGTGATAGAGTTTTCGCATCAGCAACTGCGGTATCTGTTACCATTGCAACCGTTAGCGGCACTACAACTGGTACTGTTGTTTCTACTAATTTAACAGGTACAATTAATATTGGTGATTATGTAGGCGATGCAGTTGCAGATACTAATAATTATATACCATCTGGCTCTGTAGTTACATCAGTTAGCAGTAGTACAGCAGGGCAAGTTACTACTATTACATTTGGAATTAAATTTCCGTCAACAATCGATGCGGTACTTTCGTCAACCACTGTTGCGTTAAAATTTGTTAAATCAGATGAGGGTAATAAAAAACGTGGTAAAGCAGTTGTTGATTCAGTAAGTGGTAACATTATGAATTGTACTGTAATTTATCCGTTTGATTTTTCAAAAACGTTAGTAGCATCTAAATGGAAATTACTTAATACAAAAAATTACGGGCACCATTACTTAACTGATCCGTCAGATCCAACTAGTATAGCTAAAAACAACAAAGATATAGACGTGTTGTTATGTAATGAAGGAAACCGAGTTGTAGGAGTAACATTTCAAGGTCATGGCGGCTTTGCAATGGTATTAGATCCAACCGGAAACATTAAAACTAAGTCTCCGTACATTCAAGAATGTTCTAGCTTTACACAAAGTAATAACTATAAACGATTTGCAGGTGGTCAATATATTGACGGATTTGCAGGACGAGTATACGGTACAATTACTGGCGTTGCAGATAACGGTATTACTGTAACAGTACAAGGTACTGTTAGAACAACTGGTACATTTGTAAGTTGGACTGCAAATACTAAGACCTTAGTAGTAGATAATGTTGATAAAACCATTACTAAAGATTCAATTGTTAGCGGTACAGGATTTACAGCTAATCAGTATGTAGTAAGTGCATTATTTGCTAATTCTCAATGGACTGTTGTGTTAAATGCAGCAGCTGATACTAATGTTACTCCTGCTGGTACATTTATATTTGGACCAAGCAGTGGACTTGATATAAGACCACCACAAGCACCGTGCGCGTTTTATGTAAGAGGCAAGCGTTATCAAATCGACGATGTTATAGATTTTAATGCAAATACTGCATCAGTTACTTTAATTTTAGATAAGTCTACTACATATTTGTACGAACCAATTTCTCATGCATTAATTTTTAATGTATTAAAAACAAAAAGAGATGTTAGATATGTAATTGATGCTGCTGCATCGGATTTAGTGTTAAGTACAACTTATCGTTCAGTTCATGCAGGTCGACGCTTTTTAGCATCGTATTCTAGTTTGTTAGTTGGATCGTTACAAGATCTTACAGTTTCTGGTATTAATCGTGCTGCAAGTCAAACTACAGTTGCGTTATCAGGCAATTCAACATTTAACAGTAATATTAATATTATGACAAATATGTTATTAAATGGTACTACTGCTGAACCTGCAATTGTTTGGCCAACGTTAGCATTGTCAGAATTAAACTTAGCAAAGACTAATATTCAAGAAAACAGAGCGTTTATTGTTTCTGAAGTTAGTGCATACATTGCTCAAAATTTTACACTTAGCAACTACCCAACATACGATTTATTAAAAAGTGAACGAGATGCTGGATATTTAATTGATGCGATAACGTATGATTTAATGTTTGGCGGTTCTAGCCAAACATACGGATGTGCTACTGCATTTTATAATGGCACTTATAGTTTATCAGTATCGGAAATATGTCTTAGTGTGTTTACCCGATTAAAAACAATAATGCCGTATGTAGCAAGAGGTGAATCAATACCTAATAAATCTACAGGTAATTCCGTAACTCAATATATTACAACAACTTCTGATTACCAATCTACATTAGATCCATTATTTGATATATTAATTGATTATGTATCAGGCACTGATCGGTCGTTTACACCAAATACTGGGTTGCAAAAGTGTAAAGTAGTTTCTGCAACAGTAGGTGGCAATCAAACCGGTACTTACGTAGTTGGTAATTTACTTACTTTTACGGCAAATTCAGTTCCATTAAAAGCGTGGATTACTGACGTTGATTCATCTGGACACATAACTGCAGTTGATTTTAAAATTACTGGTTCAACTGCTGGAAGTTTTACATCAGGTGAATTATCATCAAATAGTGGTAGTACTGGATTAGAAATAGGTGCTGCCGCAACGTTAGGAAATGGTACAGGTGCAACATTAACACTAGAGTATGGGCCAGAAACATTCCCAACATTGCCGTCAGGTGATAATACCACTGCGTATAATAATAATCTCAATTATGCAACAATTACAAGTATTGCAACTGATGTAGTTGCATATTTAAGCCGCGGTGCCGATCAAAAAATTAACATTGAAACAGGTGGTAACCGTTCTATGTTAGCAAACGATTTTGCTATGTTTAACGATTTAGCATATGGTATTATAGCAAACAACGGTGCATTTACTGAACAAGTGTGTACGTTTACATATTATGCACATACTGGTTTTTGGGCAAATAACGGTAGTAACTTAAGAGGTGTAGGTTGTTCAAATACATTTGGTAACTACGGATTACGAGCTTCTGGTTTTGATGTGACTGAGTTACCAGATAGTGTATCAATGTCAAATCATATGATTCAAACTGCTCGTGTTTATAAACAAGGCGAATTTGCTGGAGAAATGACACCAACAGCAACTGCACCTGCAACTGAAGTATATATTTACGGATATAATTATAAACCAACTAACTCGTCAGTATTAGAAATTGACCATACGTTAAATGGCGGTACTATTATTTCGTATATAGTTTCATCAGTTCAGTATACTACTGCAGTAGGAGGAACGGTTCTTAAACTAAGTCTAAGTTCGTCGGGTAACAGTGGTACATCGTCAACTGGTTTAAAAACTGAACTATATCATGGGCAATTAGTAACACTTCGATCAACTACCCATATTAAATATAATAATATCGATAATGTTAAACCAACAAGACCGTCAACTGCATTGCAGTATAACGATAATTTAACTGATGTTTATAGAATAGTATCATACAACTTATCCGAAGCATCTGGTGATCCGTTACCAGGTAATACTGCAATTTTACAAAGTGATAGCGGATTTACATATTATACGTTAACTACTGATACTAAACTTATTACTAATGGTGATCCATTAGATATAACTGCAACTGTTGTTTCAACTACTGGATCAACTATAGTTGTTAATAATGTACAGTCTGGCACAATTGCACAGGGTCAATATGTAACTGGGATTGGATTTTCAAACCATACAGTTAGTTCGGTAACTGGTCCAAGTAATGAACAATACACTGTTGTATTAAGTGCAGCGCCAACTACTATTACAGCGTACGGCACTGTTAGTTTTTCATTTAGAACTCAAGGATCAAAAGTACGTGATATTAAAGTTGCAGTAACTCCAATTTCAAATTTAGGAACAATTGATCAGCTTAATAAAGGAAAATACATAACTGCATGGAATGGTAGGTTACATCGTATTGTAAAATATGTGCCGTCGACTACGATAGCAACTGTGACTGCAACTGAAACTCTTACTCCATCTGTATGGAATAGTGCAACAACTACATTATCTTTTAATGCAAATACTACTATTACGGGTACAATTTATCAAAATACAGTAATT
>Ga0209297_1000559_pt1 | contig 23382 bp, 24 predicted proteins | sample S_130805_MF_Meta_FD_187322 | JGI IMG/M metagenome (GOLD analysis project Ga0209297, IMG submission 187322) | Freshwater microbial communities from Lake Simoncouche, Canada to study carbon cycling - S_130805_MF_MetaG (SPAdes) (version 2) | ecosystem: Environmental > Aquatic > Freshwater > Lake ...
CTTGGTGCACTCAAATATGCGCGCGAGAATAAAATCCCAACGCTCGGAATTTGTTTAGGTTTGCAATGCATGGTCATTGAAGCAGCGCGCAATATTGCTGGGATCAAAGATGCCAATAGCGCAGAGTTTGATCCATCGACTAAGAATCCCGTCATCGCGACAATGGCTGATCAAGAAGAGATTGTTTCTGGGCAGGCTGACATGGGTGGTTCGATGCGCCTGGGTCTCTACAAGGCAACTCTGCTTGCAGGTTCTGTTGTTGAAGGCGTTTATGGAAGTCGCGAGATCTCGGAGCGCCATCGCCATCGTTATGAAGTTAATAATTCTTATCGCGATCAAATTAGCGGCACTGGGTTGGTCTTCTCAGGAATTCACGAAGAGCGCAACTTGGTGGAGTTTGTGGAGTTGCCGGTTGCAGTTCATCCCTATTACGTCGGCACCCAAGCCCATCCAGAGTTTCGATCACGACCAACCAAGGCACATCCACTCTTTAAGGGTTTAATTGCTGCGGCAATTGCGCAACAGAAGAAATGAGTTCACGAGCGCTTGCGTCATTTCTCGATGCTGCGCGGGTAGAGCGCGGATTAGCTGAGAATTCCTTACTTGCATACAAGCGGGATTTAGAGCGGTATTTAACCTTTCTTGATTCCAACCAGATCTCTTTAGAGAAAATTACCCATACCCAAATTGTAGATTTCCTTAATCTATTGCGTGTAGAGAAACTCTCGTCATCATCAATCAACCGAGTACAGAGCGCCATTCGCACATTCCACAAACATCTCTCACGCGAGGAGGGCTGGAGTAACCCGACTTTAGAGTTAGAGATAACCAAACTGCCGCGACGCTTACCTAAGCCGCTGACAATTGACCAGGTAACCTCATTAATCAACGCAGCTGAAGTTACCGGCGATGTTAATTCACTTCGTGACAAGGCACTGATTGAACTTTTGTATGGCACTGGCGCACGCGTCAGCGAAGTTATTTCACTTAATGTTTTAGATATCGCCCAATTTGAAGGTGATGGCACTAGTGCTCGAACCGTTAGGTTGAAGGGCAAGGGCGGGAAAGAACGAATTGTTCCGATTGGTTCCTTTGCTGCAGCGGCTGTTAATGATTATTTAACACGCACTCGGCCGGCACTCAGTAGTAAAGCTAAGCGAGCAAGTAGCGCACTCTTTCTCAATGTGCGCGGTGCTCGGCTAAGTCGACAAAGCGCTTGGCAGATTATTCTCGACACTGCAAAGCGAGCTGGAATAGAGAGCGTTGTTAGCCCACACGTATTTCGCCATTCCTATGCCACGCATTTGCTCGATGGCGGCGCAGATATACGCGTCGTGCAGGAGTTGCTTGGCCATGCATCTGTTACCACAACGCAGATTTACACGCTCATTACGATTGATAAAGTGCGAGAGAGCTACGCGTTAGCGCACCCTAGAGCGTTATAGGTTTACTGACCGCGAAGTCGGCGAGCAAGAATGCTCTGATCGCCCTTTGATTCTAAATCAGCGACGATCACTGCAATTGATTCGCGAACAATGCGACCACGATCTACGGCAAGACCTAAATCGCCACGAAGAATTAAGCGAGCGTTATCAATATCGAATAGTTCATCGGCTGATAAGTAGACAGTAATTTTCTCATCGTGACGTTCGCGACCAGATGGTGCGCGTTCGGTAGAGACGACGCGGCGACGTTGGGTATTGCGTACCCCTTTTTTCGAAATGTTCTTAGGAGGCAACTGAGCGGTAGTCATTGGTGCTGATACAGGTGCGCTCTCGGCCACTTGTGGCACTGCAGTTAGGGGAGTTGTGGTGCGGAATAGTTCATCGGCACCTGGCAAGCTAGCTCTGCGACTCATTTGGCTCCTCCTCGAGCAATCAATTCACGTGCTAAACGACGGTAAGACTCTGCGCCAGCTGATGCAGCGAAAGCTTTAGTAATTGGAACGCCCTTATTAGTTGAATCTGGAAATTTGATGGTCTTTGCAATAACTGTCTCAAAGATATCATCGGGATAGCGCTCACAGATACGAGTGAGAACTTCCTTGTGATGCAATTTATTCTCATACATAGTTGCGAGAATTCCAGCTAATTTGAGATTTGGATTTAAGAAATTGCGAACCTTATCGAGGTTAATGCTTAACTCAATAAATCCATGGAGTGAGAGATTCTCACATTGCAACGGAACGATTACTTCATCAGATGCAATCAGCGCATTCATGGCAAGTTGACCCATAGTTGGCTGGCAATCGATCAAAATTACGTCGTATTTACTCTTCAGTGGCTCTAGGGTGCGCTTGAGATATTGCTGTCCACCAATTTCTTGGCCGAGAGTAATTTCAGCGCTAACCAAGTCACGGTTAGTTGGAAGGAAATCTAAATTCGGTACTGCAGATTTCAAAACAATGCTCTCAACATTGGTACTTGGATCCATTAACGCTTGGTAGACAGTCTCCTCTTTAGCCAAAGTGTGTACAGGTACACCAAGAGCTAGTGAGAGACCACCTTGTGGATCGAAATCTACGAGAAGTACGCGGCGGCCAAACTCTGCAAGGGCTGCACCGAGGCTGATGGTCGTTGTTGTTTTACCAACGCCACCTTTTTGATTGAAGATGGAGATCACTTTTGCAGTGCCATTGTCTGGAACTGCACCAGGCTTTGGCCAGTACTTAGGTTTGCGTGCCATTACCTTGGAAGTAGTGGCGACTTCGGCCTCAATTGTCGATTTAGCGCTCAAGCGAGAAACCTCCCTTTCGATCACTGCGGACTCTATGACGACCGTGCGGGAAGAGCAAGACGCGCTCAAATGCAGTACCGTGCCGCGTGTGGAGACCACTGAACCGGAGATTGGCGCTGTAGAGAGTGAATCCGGCGCACCCTTTTCCGTTCACCTGGATAACTTCGATGGACCCTTTGATCTTCTCCTTCAACTGATTTCTCGCCACAAATTAGACATTACCGAGATCGCCCTCAGCACCGTCACCGATGAATTCATCTCCTTTATCCGCGCCCTTGAGCTCTCGGGCGAAGGCTGGCGTTTAGATCAGGCCACCGAGTTCCTCGTCGTTGCAGCAACCCTGCTTGACCTCAAGGCGGCCCGCCTGCTTCCGAGCGGTGAGGTTGAAGATGATGAGGACATTGCCCTCCTTGAAGCGCGCGACCTGCTCTTTGCCCGCCTACTTCAATACCGAGCCTTTAAAGAGATTGCTGCCACCTTTGCGGAGCGGATCTCGATCGCCGAGCGTAGTTTTGCCCGCGTTGTGGCCCTGGATCCAGCCTTTGCATCGCTACTTCCTGAGGTACTGATCGGGGTAGGCGCCCAGCGCTTTGCCGCGATCGCTGAGCGAATTCTGACCCCCAAGACTCCGCCTACGGTCAAGATCGAGCACCTTCACATGCCCCTGGTGAGCGTGGCTGAGCAGTCCCAATACGTCGTAGACTCCCTCCGGCGCTCCAAGAGTATGAGTTTTCGGGCCCTGATAGGCGATGCTGAGAGCACCCTCGTGGTGGTCGCTCGTTTCCTAGCCCTTTTAGATCTTTATCGACATGGCGCTTTACGCTTTGAGCAGGTGATCTCCTTGGGAGAACTCCAGATCACATGGATCGGCAGCGATGAGGGCGAGATCTTGGCAGGGCAAGAGTTTGATGAAGAGGTTCGAATGGTCGAAGGGGATGAGAATGTCTAATGTAGAACTTGAGCGTTCCATCGAAGCAATCCTGATGGTCGTTGATGAGCCGGTGAGCGAGCTGACCTTGGCTCAGGTTCTGGAAGTCACCGTTGATCAGATTGTTGAAGCCCTATCCCGTCTTACCGACTCCTATGGCGAGCGCGGTTTCGAACTTAAAGAGATCTCTGGGGGATGGCGCTTCTATAGTCGCCCCGAATATTCCCCTGCCGTGGAGCGCTTTGTTCTGGATGGTCAGCAATCCCGTCTGACTCAAGCCGCTTTGGAGACCTTGGCCGTGATCGCCTACCGCCAGCCAGTTTCTAGGGCTCGGGTATCTGCCATTCGTGGAGTCAATGTCGAAGCAGTCATGAAGACCCTCGTCACGCGTGGCCTAGTGGAGGAGTCCGGGGTAGAGGCTGAGAGTGGCGCAATTCTCTACTCGACCACCAGCTACTTCCTAGAGCGTTTGGGGCTTAACTCTCTCGCCGATCTGCCAGCTCTGGCCCCTTATCTGCCAAACTTGGATCGTCTCGACGAAGTGTTGGATTCCCTCACCGATTAAGGCACGAAGGCGGATTTGAGCCTTCTAGTAGTGGTATAGAGTTAGGCAATGGCGGAGTTTTCCGTCTGGAACAGAGTAAGAACAATAGAAATGGACACTGCCGCGATGGCACTGATGCGATTGAATAAGATTATTGCCGAATCTGGCGTAACAAGTCGACGCGGGGCTGACGAGCTCATCTCCGAGGGTCGAGTAAGCGTAAATGGGAAAGTCATCACTGAGTTGGGTGCCAAATTTGACCCAGAGAACTCCAAGGTCATGGTTGATGGCGAGACAATCATAAGAGAATTGTCTAAGAGTTATCTTCTACTTTATAAACCTAGAGGCGTTGTGTCTACTATGTACGACCCTGAAGGACGCCCCTCACTCTCTGACTTTATTGACCTCCGGAAGGAGCGCCTATTCCACGTAGGGCGCTTGGATAAGGAGAGCGAAGGTTTAATCCTTCTCACCAACGATGGCGAGATGACCTTTCGAGCCACCCACCCTAGTTATGGGCTGGAGAAGACCTACATCATTCAATATGACGGAACCCTGCCTGCCGGAGTAGACCGGACCCTGATGAAGGGGGTCGAGCTCGAAGATGGGATTGGTCGAGTTCTGGCCTTCCGTGAACTGAGCCCCACCTGGATTGAGGTGGTGATCCACGAGGGTCGCTACCACATCATTCGACGATTGATGGAGGCGGTAGGGGTTCGGGTTGAACGCTTGATCAGAACCAAGTTTGGCCCGGTCAGCCTCGGTGAGACTCCTGAGGGAAGATGGCGAGATCTCAATGACGGTGAATTGGTAAATTTACGAAACGCTTTATCGCTATAGCGTTTAAAGGTTTTGCAGTTCTCATACCGATTTAGCCATTTATAGATAATAACTGGATTCACCTCGGAATTGCTGATTTATCGATAATCCGATGCTCAAGAATGTCCTGCAGAATCTATAAGTCGATAATCAATAAAATTGAGCTAAAGCAGATCTCCAGCAGAATCCAATTATCGACATTCGAAAATGTACTAAAACCTCTTTGCCGATAAAGCGTTAAAAAGGTTGAGTTGCAAACGCATCCTTAGGGTCAGTCGCGCTACCCTTCTCACATGAGCGTGCGAGCAATCCGTGGAGCAATCCAAATAGCAGGTAATGAGAAGGAGCTAATTCACGCCGGCGTGAAGGAGCTCCTACTTGCAATCTTGGAGGCGAACGAGCTGAGCCCAGAGGATGTCATCTCAGTTCTCTTCACTGCCACCCCAGATCTCACCGCCGATTTCCCAGCCGTTGCTGCTCGAGAGATTGGCTTTGGAGGAGTTCCTCTGATGTGCGCCGTGGAGATCTCAGTTCCAGGTGCCCTACCTCTAGTTATTCGCACCATGCTCCATGTTGAGAGCGAGAAGCGTGCCAACGAGGTAGCTCATATCTATCTTCACGGGGCTAAAGCGCTCCGGCGAGATATCGCCCAGTAAACGCGGGCACCTCATGGCTATTTCACGCGTAAAAATCATTGGCAGCGGCCTGATCGGCACCTCGATCGCTCTTGCATTGGCGGAAAAGGGTGCTGAAGTTGTCATGGTGGATCGATCACCAGCATCTGCAGCGCTGGCTCAAGCCCTAGTGGGAGGTAAAGGTGATCTCACCGGGAAGTTCGAGCTGACTGTTATTGCAATTCCTCCAGCTGCTATCTCTGATGAATTCTTAGCCGAAATAAGTACAGACGTTTACTCGACATTTATAGATGTTGCTAGCGTTAAGAGTAACCTTCTAGCGAGAGTAGCGAGTATTGATGGATTGGCAGGACGATTCTGCTCCACTCATCCCATGGCGGGTCGTGAAGTTGGTGGCCCGGCATCTGCTCGCGCCGATCTCTTCCAAGGGCGTAACTGGATCCTCCTCAATGGATCAACTCTTGAGGCAGATCGCCTAGCCGCTGTTAATGAATTGATCTCGATCTGCGGAGCTAGGGCAGTGGTGATGGCACCGGATGAACATGACCGGGCGCTGGCTCTTCTATCCCATTTACCGCAGGTGCTCGCCTCGATTTTGGCCGCTCAGTTGAAGGATGTTCCGGTGGATATTCTCGACCTTGCCGGTCAGGGGATGAAGGACACAATCCGAATTGCAGGATCAGATCCGAAGCTCTGGCGCGAAATTATCTCTGCTAACTCGGATGAGATTGCACCGCTTCTGAAGGCGGTACGCAATTCATTAGATGAGGCGATTAAGAATATTGACGATCCAGCTGCAATTGAAGCGTTGATTGAAAGCGGAAGAAGTGCACGCAATCGTATTCCGGGTAAACATGGCGGAGTTTCCCGCAATTACTCGTACATTCCGATTGTGATTCCTGATAAAGCTGGACAACTTGGTGCACTATTTAATGAATGTGCGCTTGCAGATGTGAATATTGAAGATCTTTCAATCGAACATTCACCAGGTCAGCAGACTGGTTTGATCACTTTGGCTGTTTCGCCTACCGATGCAGCGAGATTATCGGCACATTTATCAGCTGCAGGCTGGGATGTGCATTCATTTGAGCAAAACACCTCCGAATAGGTCGGTACTCTTATCCCATGAGCATCGTCGTAGCAATGGACGGGCCGAGTGGTTCAGGGAAATCAAGTACATCTAAAGCGATCGCAATTCGTGCTGGCTGGAATTATTTAGATACTGGCGCGTTGTATCGCAGCGTTACTTGGTTGGCGCAGAACAAAAAGATTGCAACAGTGGAAGAAATCTTGAAAGCGTTAGATGAAAATCCAATAACTTTTCTTACCGACCCTCGTACGCCTCGAGTTTTCTGTGGCGGTGAAGAGATCACTGATGAGATTCGCAATGAAAAGATTTCGAGTGCGGTAAGTGTGATTAGTGCTTATCCAGAAATTCGTAACCATCTCTTTGCAATTCAGCGACGCTACATTGATGGTGCAACACATGGCATCGTTGTAGAAGGTCGCGACATCGGCACAAAGATTGCACCCGATGCTTCGATTAAGGTTTATTTAACAGCGGATATCAATGCCCGCGCTGCACGCCGCGAGGCTGAGCTCACCGAAAGTGTCGATGCGGCAGAAGTCGCGCAGTCGCTAGAAAAGCGCGACCTGATTGATTCAACGCGCGTGACTTCACCACTTGCGATGGCAGAGGATGCAATTCACATCGATTCAACGGAATTGAACTTGGAAGAGACCGTTGAGCGGATTTGGGAGTTGCTGCGCGAACGAAATCTCTTGGGTCTGCCAGTTGTCGCAATTCTTGGTCGCCCTAACGTGGGTAAGTCAACGTTAATAAATCGATTTATTGGTAGACGAGAAGCGATTGTCGAAGATACACCTGGCGTTACTCGCGATCGCGTCAATTACGAATGTGAATGGGGCGGTCGCCGCTTCATGGTGATGGATACCGGTGGTTGGGAATCTAAACCTGATGGCATCTCAATTGGAATTACTGCCGGCGCGGAAATGGCTATTGCTGAAGCAGATGTTCTCTGCTTCGTTGTCGATGCAAAGATTGGCGCACTGCACGAAGATGATTCATTAGTTCAAGTGCTGCGTCGTTCAAAGAAGCCCACACTTCTTGTTGCAAATAAAGTTGATGGCGATCGCGAAGAATCTGATGCCCACGAATTATGGAAATTAGGACTAGGCGAACCATTCTTTGTATCTGCGCTGCATGGCCGAGGAAGTGGTGATCTACTCGACAAGATTGTTTCTACCTTGCCAGAAGTTGGACATGCGCAGACTCATGATGGTTATCGCAAAGTTGCACTGATTGGTCGACCCAATGTTGGTAAATCAAGTCTGCTCAATGTTTTAGCTGGGTCAGAGCGTTCATTGGTTGATGATGTCGCCGGAACAACACGCGATCCAGTCGATGAGCTGATTGAAATTGATGGTTCGATTTGGCGCTTCATTGATACTGCAGGTCTGCGCCGTCACGCTAATCAACAAAGTGGTACCGATTATTACGCCACACTTCGCACCCAGATGGCGTTAGAGCGCTGCGAAGTTGCCGTCGTGGTTCTCGATGCCTCAGTCCCGATCTCCGAACAGGATCTGCGCATCATCACGATGGTAGAAGAGGCGGGAAAAGCGCTCGTGGTTGTCATGAACAAGTGGGATTTAGTAGATGAAGATCGCCAGACTCAGTTGGCCAGAGAGACCGATCGCCATCTAGATCAGATTGAATGGGCGCAGCGAGTAAACATAGCAGCGAAAACTGGATGGCACCGCGATCGTTTAGCTCCCGCACTTCGTACTGCGATTTCAAGTTGGGAGAAGCGAGTTCCGACCAGCCGTCTCAATTCATTCCTTGGCACGATGATCGGTGCAACACCACCGCCAGTTCGCGGCGGCAAGCAGCCAAAGATTTTCTACGCCACCCAAGCCGGAATTGCACCGCCGAAGTTCGTGATCTTTACCAATGGTTGGCTAGAGCCTTCTTACCGCCGCTTTATCGAACGGCGCCTGCGCGAAGAGTTTGGTTTCCCGGGAACGCCAGTGATGGTGGCAGTTCGCGTCAAAGAGAACAATCCTTAAGATAGTAACCACGGGGCGTAGCGCAGCTTGGTAGCGCACCAGGCTGGGGGTCTGGTTGTCGCAGGTTCAAATCCTGTCGCCCCGACATGAAGCAACTAAGCGGTAATCGGGTTGTCACAATTCCCAACCTCATTTCCTTTGCGCGAGCCCTCGGCATTCCACTCTTCGTCGTCCTCGGGTTATCTGGTCACCATGATGGATGGGCAGTTTTCGTCCTGACCGTCGGTGGGATCAGTGATTATCTTGATGGAAAATTGGCGCGAATTCTCAATCAATATTCCCGCCTTGGCGAATTACTCGATCCAGCCGTCGATCGTCTCTACATTTTGGCAACGCTCTTAGTTCTTACATCGCGCGATCTTCTGCCGATCTGGATCGTCGCGCTGCTCATTGCACGCGATGTTTTTTTGGGCATTTACACACTCGCACTCAATCGCAAGAAATTTCCACCAATGACGGTGACATTTATCGGTAAGGCGGCGACCTTTAATTTACTTTATGCCTTTCCATTCCTTCTCCTCGGAGCTTTTGATAATTGGCTCGGAACGATCGGCTACATCATCGGATGGAGCTTTGGAATCTGGGGGATCGCTCTCTACCTCTTTACCGGTCTTCAATATGCCCGCACCGCTCAGGCTCAACTACGCCAGATCGTGTAGAGGCTTGGCTTAGACAAGAGCGATGTTGGCCAGTAAGTTATCGCCATGAGTAATGCTCCCGAAACGCTGCAGTACACGAAAGAGCACGAGTGGCTTTCGCAGAGCGGTGACTTAGTCACAATGGGAATTACCGATTTCGCCCAGAGCGCGCTTGGTGACATCGTCTATGTTCAATTGCCAAAAGTCGGCGATAGTGTGCAAGCCGGAGCAATTTGTGGTGAAGTGGAATCAACGAAGAGTGTTTCCGAGATTTATTCACCCGTAACTGGAAGTGTTACTGAAGTCAATAGCGCATTGGTAAGTAATCCAGAGTTACTTAACTCCGATCCTTATGGCGCAGGTTGGATTGCCAAAATCACACTTACTAGCGCTCCCGATTCACTACTTTCGGCCGCGGAGTACAGCGCCCTTACGGCTTGACCGCTTTCTTGCGCTGGCATAGGGTCACCCTTAAGTAGAAGTTAAGGGGGAGTGATGGGCAAGTCAGAGCCAGTACGTGACCTCACTTCAACAATTCACCTCGGTCCACGAAATACCGTGAAAGATCGCAGTGAACTTCTAGCTCAACTCTCAGATTCTGATCGTTTAGCAATAAGCGAACTTCCCCAAGATCGCGCGCTATTAATTTCACTCTCAGCCTCAGGCCAAGGTCAGCGGTTATTGATCAGCGAGGATGTCACGAGCATTGGTCGCGGCGTAGAGAGCGAAATCTTTCTTAGCGACATCACTGTTTCGCGTTGTCACGCACAGATTGAACGCTCGCGCCGCGGAAATTCTTCGGAATTTCTCCTTCGCGACAGTGGCAGCCTCAACGGAACTTATGTCAATAACGTTTCGCAGCGGGAGAGCAAGTTAAGCAGTGGCGATGAAGTACAAATTGGCAAATTCAGATTTCTATTCATTAGGGGAGACAAGTGAGCGTTCCAGCGCGTGCCTATCTAAGCATCGGCGAAGTTCTTAATAAATTGCGTGGCGATTTTCCAGATGTCACGATCTCAAAGATTCGATTCCTTGAAGCCGAGGGCCTGATTGATCCACAGCGCACGCCATCTGGTTACCGCAAATTCACGAATACTGATTTAGAGCGTCTGCGCTATGTATTACTGGCACAGCGCGATCAGTACCTGCCACTTAAAGTTATTAAAGATAATCTCGATGCAATGGATCGCGGTTTAGAGCCAGCGGTCAATGGTGGTTCAGTCTCTGTGCCACGCCTTGCCACAGTTGATGGCGAAATTGCGGCTGGGAATTTTGCTCCTAGCAATGATCTTCGCCTATCGCGTGAAGAGTTGCTCAAGAGCAGCCAATTGAAAGAGGCGCAATTAGTGGAATTGGAATCGCACGGCCTCATCACTCTCAAGGGTCGCCACTACGACGGTGATGCACTAGCTGTGGCACGTTGCGTTGTTGAAATGGCAGCCTTTGGAATTGAAGCTCGCCACCTTCGCTCATTTAAATCTGCGGCAGATCGCGAAGTTGGTCTGATCGAACAGGTAATTACGCCGTTGGTTCGCCAGAAGAGCCCGGAAGCGAAGGCGCGCGCCGAAGAAGTACAACGCGAAATTGCGAGTCTTTCGGTGCGACTACATGCCGCACTCATTCGCGGTGGCTTACAGCGACTCAAGTAATACCGGCGCCACGATGCTCGCTATGGAAGTTGTCGGTGTCAGAGTTGAGATGCCCTCTAACCAACCAATCTTGTTACTCAAAGAGATGGAGGGCTCTCGTTTCCTGCCGATTTGGATTGGGGCAGTAGAGGCAACTGCAATTGCATTTGCTCAGCAAGGCGTGACGCCGCCTCGGCCAATGAGTCACGACCTCATGCGCGAAATTATTGAGAAGTTAGATGCTACTGTCGTATCGGTTGAGATCTCATCTTTAATGGATGGCGTTTTTTATGCCACGATAAATCTTCGAACCGAATCTGGCGGCAAGATTGCTATCTCAGCCAGGCCCTCCGATGCCATCGCATTGGCACTTCGCACTCACTCCAACATTCTTGCCAGTGTTGAATTGGTGGAAGAGGTTGGGATCGAGATCCCAGAGAGTAAGGGCGAAGGGGATGAGGAAGTCGAGCGCTTTAGGGCCTTTCTCGACGAGATCAATCCAGAGGATTTCGCAGGATAAGGCTAAACCTGTAGTAGAGGGTTTGATCGTGTCGGTTCTTGTAAGCGGGGAATCGCCGTTCTACCCTTAAGCCTTCCCCAGCTAGAGAAGAGTTCCCCATGTCTGAGATTGGCTATCGCGGCGCAACTGCATGTACCGCAGCTGGAATTTCCTATCGCCAATTAGATTATTGGGCACGTACCGGTTTAGTTGAACCAACTGTTCGCGAGGCATCAGGTTCTGGTTCACAACGTCTCTATGGATTCCGCGACATCTTGGTTCTCAAGATCGTAAAGCGCCTCCTTGATGCTGGTGTCTCACTTCAAAACATTCGCACCGCAGTCAACTACCTGCGCGATCGCGGAGTTGCAGAGCTTGAATCAATTACTTTGATGAGTGATGGCGCATCGATTTATGAATGCACAAGCCCTGATGAAATTATTGACTTACTCCAAGGTGGTCAAGGTGTATTTGGAATTGCAGTTGGCAAAGTCTGGAGCGAAGTAGAGGGCTCACTCGCTGTCCTTCAAGGCGAGGTTGAGGGTTCAGCAGTTGGTGGCGAAGATAACGATGAATTGGCAGAACGTCGAAAGCGCAAACTCGCGTAACTTCTCTTATCCTGCACTCCTAAGTATGTAAATACTGGGTATTTAAATCCCGGGTACTTATTGGAGGCAGCAATGGCAATCGATTACGACGCATTTGAGCGTCGCCACATCGGTCCCTCGCATGCACACGAAGATTTCATGTTGGCCGCCCTTGGCTATTCATCGCTCGGCGATTTTATTGGCGCAGTAGTTCCGGAAAATATTCGGATGCAGGAGCGCTTGGCAGATTTATTGCCGAGTGCAATGACTGAGAGTGAAGTGATTGCGCAGCTTCGAGCAATTGCAGATGAGAATGAGGTCGTAACTTCCTTTATTGGTGGTGGTTATTACGGAACGATCACTCCGCCAGTTGTATTGCGTAACGTTTTGGAGAATCCAGCTTGGTATACCGCGTACACCCCGTATCAACCTGAAATTTCCCAAGGTCGCTTAGAAGCACTCTTTGCATTCCAAACTGCAGTCTGTGATTTAACTGCACTTCAAACAGCAAATGCATCGATGTTAGATGAAGGAACTGCTGCGGCGGAGGCAATGACGCTAGCTAGGCGAGTATCGACAGTATCCGATGCTGCGCATTTCCTGATTGATCATGCGGTTCACCCGCAAACACTTGCCGTCATTGAAACTCGCGCCAAGCCTTTGAAAATTGCTGTTAAAACATTTGATCCAAGCCAGGGCTTACCCGAAGGCGATGTATTTGGCGTGCTTGTGCAATATCCAAATACTTATGGCGAGATTCTCGATCACAGTTCTCTTGCACAATCTGCGCACGAACGTGGCGCGATTGTTATTGCTGCAACAGATTTGCTAGCGCTCACATTGCTTCAAGCACCAGGGGAGTGGGGCGCAGATGTAGCAGTTGGTTCGGCGCAGCGCTTCGGTGTTCCGATGGGATTTGGTGGACCACATGCCGGCTTCATGGCAGTGCGCGAAGGGCTGGAGCGTTCATTACCAGGTCGCTTAGTTGGACAGAGCGTTGATGCAGCGGGTAATCCGGCATTTCGATTAGCACTGCAAACTCGTGAACAACACATTCGCCGCGAGAAGGCAACGAGCAATATCTGCACCGCGCAAGTTTTACTTGCAGTCATTAGCGCCTTCTATGCGATGTGGCATGGCGGCGATGGCCTGCGATTTATTGCAGAGCGAATTGCAAAGCAGAGTAATGGCCTTCGTAAATCTTTAACCGATGCTGGTTACAAAGTTTCAGCTACAACAACCTTCGACACCTTTGTTATCTCTGAGGTTGATGCGAAATCACTTGTTGCAAAGGCCTTAGCTGCCGGAATTAATCTGCGATTGATTGATAGTTCTCGCATCGGAATTTCGATGGATGAAACAACGAGTGGGAAAGATTTAGCGCAACTTCGTACGATTTTTGAGTGCAAGGAAGTGTCAGGGGAGAGCGTCTCCTTCGGTGACCTGTCACGTAAATCGACTTATCTCACACATCCACTCTTTAGCTCTTATCACTCCGAAACTGCAATGCTGCGCTACATCCGCACCCTCAGCGATCGCGATCTTGCACTCGATCGCACGATGATTCCACTGGGCTCTTGCACTATGAAATTAAATGCAACAACGGAGATGGAAGCGGTCACGTGGCCTGAGTTTTCTAATCTCCATCCATTTGCACCCGCTGCACAATCGCGGGGGACCAGGCGCATTGTCCAGGAGTTATCAGATTGGTTAGTGGCAATTACTGGTTATGACGCAGTTTCGTTGCAACCAAATGCTGGAAGCCAAGGTGAATTTGCTGGATTACTAGCAATTCGCAACTATCACGATTCTCGCGGGGATAGCGAGCGCGATATATGTTTGATTCCATCGAGTGCGCATGGCACCAATGCTGCATCTGCAGTAATGGCTGGCATGAAGGTAGTTGTTATCGCTTGCGATGAAAAGGGAAATGTCAGCGTTGATGACATTAAGGCGAAGATTTCAGAACATCAAGGGCGTTTAGCGGCTTTGATGGTCACTTATCCATCAACTCATGGCGTCTTCGAAGCTGCGATCGGTGAGATCTGCGGTTTGATCCACGATGGCGGTGGCCAGGTTTATGTCGATGGTGCCAACCTCAACGCACTTGTCGGACTTTCACAACCAGGAAAGTTTGGCGCAGATGTTTCTCACTTAAATCTCCATAAAACTTTCTGCATTCCACATGGTGGCGGGGGACCAGGAGTGGGTCCAGTTATCTCTAAACTACATTTGGCACCCTTCCTACCTAATCACCCGCTAGATGTCACAGCAGGTCCTGCAACGGGGCCTGGCCCAGTCTCGGCTGCACCATTTGGTTCCGCGAGCATTCTGCCAATTTCCTGGAGTTACATTCAGATGATGGGTGGTGCGGGATTAACTCACGCAACTTCGGTTGCAATTCTTTCGGCAAATTACATTGCCCATCAGCTCGGTGAGGATTTCCCAGTTCTCTATGTCGGAGAAAAGGGACTTATTGCTCACGAGTGCATTCTCGACATCCGTGAGATCACCAAAACTTCGGGCGTAACAGTTGATGACATAGCAAAACGCTTGATGGATTACGGCTTCCATGCCCCAACTATGAGTTTTCCAGTTCCAGGCACGCTAATGATCGAACCTACTGAGTCGGAAGACCTCACTGAGATTGAACGATTCATTTCAGCGATGAAATCAATCAAGTCCGAGATCAACGAGATCATCTCCGGTGCGATTTCCCATGAGGATTCGGCGCTAGCTCACGCACCTCATACCTCCCATGCGATGTTGGTGGAGGAGTGGGATCGCCGTTATAGCCGCCAGTGCGCTGCCAACCCGGCTGGCATTGATCAGAGCGCTCTTATTGGCCGTCGTGGCAAGTATTGGCCCACAGTGGCGCGCATCGATGGGGCCTACGGGGATCGCAATCTGATCTGTTCGTGCCCGCCAGTGGAGAGCTTCGCGTAGGGGCGTTCACGCTTGTTTTACTTGACATAATGTAACTTATCGGCGAATAGATAGCCTACGGCGAAGGCCCCAGAGGGTGGTTTTCCAGAGCGCTTCAACGACTATCGCCTGGCTCATCTTCGATCTTCCCGCCTCGCGTTCGACAAAGGTAATCGGAACTTCGGTAATGATCGCACCAGAGTCTGCAGCGGCCATCACCATTTCAATTTGGAAACAATAGCCTTCAGATGTAATTGAATTAATGTCGATTCTTTCTAGTAGCTCTCGAGAGTAAATCTTGAAGCCGCCGGTGATGTCGCTAATTCGCAGATTAAGAACTCTGGTGGCATAAGCGGTTCCGGTGCGAGAGATCATTTCGCGGTATTTAGGCCAATTAACGATTGCACCACCTGGCATCCAGCGAGATCCGAGTACTAAATCTGTTCCATCTACCTCATTGGCCATCAGAGAGAAATCACTTGCCCGATGCGAGCCATCGCCATCCATTGATACAAAGTGGGTGAACTCGCTGCGTTGGAGTCCCCAGGCAAATCCGGCGCGATAGGAAGCACCGAGACCGCTCTTTTCTTTGCGTCGCAGAACTGTGACAGAGCTCAGGGAAAGAGAATCAACATAATCTGCCGTGCCATCAGGTGAACCATCATCGACAACAAGTACGCAAATGTCATTTTTGCCGCTCTCGGCGCTCAGCGCGCTAAGGACTTTAGCGATACTTTCGCGTTCGTTATAGGTAGGAATAACGATAAGAAATTTAGCCATTACTCCTCCTTACCAACGTAGCGCCGATATTAGACGATCCACACTTGCGCCAAGGCCGTATTGCTCTTGCAACTTGTAGATTTCACTCAGCGATGCAGGTTTCTTTGGCAAAGAGAGATCGACATTTGGAATCGGCGCATCTATTGCGCAATTTACCAATTTTGGTGCAATTGCCAAATAATCTTTACCTAAGATAATTTTCTTTCGTAGCGCAGCTGGAAAGATTTCGAATTCGCTTTCGGCAAGTGAGATCGCATGATCAACATCAGTTGCATGGTTAGCAATGAGCGCTGCACCCTTTTCGCCGATTCCTTTGACGCCAGGCAATCCATCGGATGGATCACCACGGAACATGGCAAAGAGTGCATAACGATCCCCTGGTATTTCATAACGTTTTGCAATCCATTTAATGTCAACTAAATCGTGTTGCGATACACCTTTTGCAAGATAAACAATCTTTACATCGCGTTTGTCGTCAGTAATCTGAAATAAATCGCGATCGCCTGTGACAACTCGAATAGGACCCTTCTCCCGGTGTGCATAAGTGGCCATGACATCATCGGCTTCATAGTCATCGGCACCAACAGTTGCGATACCAAAGAGATCGAGCAACTCGAGAAGGACTGGAATCTGAGGTTCTAGTAGGTCTGGCTCCTCCTCCCCCTCGCCTGTTTCATCTAAGCGATTAGCTTTGTAATCAGGGAAGAGTTCAACGCGCCAACTTGGTCGCCAGTCACCTTCGATACATGCAACTAAGCGATTGGGTTCGTACTGAGTAATCAGCCGTGCGGTTGCATCGAGAAAACCTCGAATTGCGTTGACCTGCATGCCATCGGGGGCCTTCATGGTGTCGGGCATGCCAAAGAAAGCGCGATACCAAAGTGACGCGCTATCGAGAAGCATCAGTGTCATAAATCCCCCAAGAAGTAGCTCACTACGCCACGATCAATACTGCGTATTCCATCACGACATTTACGAGCCAAGGTAGGACTTGCCGTGGCGATTTGATTGAGCAGATCGATCAGCTGCTTCACATTTCGAACGAAATCTCCCACTGAGAGATCACTACCTTTAAGAACTGAGGATAGCGAATGTCCATTAGCCCAACGAAATGCAATCCAAACAAAACCAAGATCTGGTTCGCGCTGGGATTTTAATTTGAAGCGATCTTCAATACCGATTAACTCAGACCAAATCTTGACCAACTCCGAAAGCGTATCGGGAATGTTGCCACCGGGAATTTTCGGAGCCAGATTCTCTTCTCCCCTGCCTTCATAAATCAACGCAGATACAACACTAAGTAACTCAGGTGCGGAAACTTCGTTGAAGAGACCGCGTCGAATAGATTCGGATAAGAGCAGATCTGATTCGCAGTAAATCTTGGCCAGAATCTCACCCTGTGCCAATGTTCGATCTTCCTTGATGTACTCCAACTCGGTCAGAACATCACAGACTCGATCAAAGGTACGTGCAATCACATTGGTGCGGTTATTGACGCGATCAATTAAACCTTGGCTCTCTTTATGCAATCGCTCAGATCGCTCAGCAATGCGAGAGTGACCTTCACGATCTGGACATGAGTGACAAGGATGGGCCTTCATACGCTTTCGAAGATCGATTAACTCACTCTCTAAATGTCCGCGTTGTTTAGCATCGAAACCTTTACGCGCACTGCGTTTTGAGAGAATCTCTTCCGTTGCTTTGATTTCTCGGCGCAGAAAAGCATATTCTGCGAAATCACCCAAGTGACAGGTGATCGCCTTTGCAAATTCACCAATCGCAGCGGTATTGCGTTCGATCTGTCGATTTAAACCGACCACTGCATTGTCGGCTTGGAATTGCGCAAAGGAGGAATCAAGGGAGGTGCGTGCCCGCTCTCGCCCAAATTGATTAATCAAATTTATCGACATGTTGTATGTCGGAGAAAATGATGAGCGAAGTGGGTAGGTACGAGTCGAAGCTAAACCAGCAACTGTTGCCGAATCAATTGTTGGCGACCATTGGACTAATGCATTGCCTTCGATGTCGATACCGCGGCGGCCAGCTCTTCCCGTTAATTGCGTGTACTCCCCTGGCGAGACTGGAACGTGGGCTTCGCCATTCCACTTCATCAACTTCTCTAGAACCACTGTGCGCGCTGGCATGTTAATTCCGAGAGCAAGAGTCTCGGTTGCGAAGACTGCCTTGATCAATCCGCGTTGAAAGAGATCTTCAACCGTGTTCTTAAAACTGGGCAAGAGGCCTGCGTGGTGAGCTGCAATTCCGCGTTCTAATCCCGCTAACCATTCGCCATAGCCAAGAACCTCTAAATCTTCCTCCGCTAAGGATTGGGTATAGCGCAGCGCCGTCTCACGAATTTCCTCGCGTTCGTGAACTGTGGTGAGTTTCAGACCGGCAGCTAAGCATTGCTTAACTGCCGAATCACATCCAACACGGGAAAAGATAAAGGTAATTGCGGGAAGTAAATTCTCGCGCTCTAGCCGTTCAATAACCTCTGGACGTGAGAGTCGGATGTCATCCCGCTCGCAATTTTCGCGGCGATGGTGAGATTGATTTGATCGGCGAAGCAATTCTCGTTCTAGTCGCAAAATTTCCGGCGTTACTTTTCCCTCATCGGTAAAGAGATCAATCAGGCGGTTACCAATGAGCAGATGTTGATAGAGCGGCACAGGTCGTGACTCACTAACAATGACTTCAGTGTCTCCGCGTACCTCATTGAGCCATTCACCAAACTCTTCGGCATTAGAGACCGTGGCCGAAAGTGAGATGACCTGAACACTCTCCATGAGGTGGATGAGAACTTCTTCCCAGACTGCGCCGCGAAATTTATCAGCCAGATAATGAACTTCATCCATAACCACAAAAGCGAGATTGGTCAGTGCAGCCGAATTTGCGTAGAGCATGTTCCGTAAAACTTCCGTTGTCATGACGATAATGTCAGCATCGGAGTTGATGTTGGTATCACCGGTGAGCAGGCCAACGCGATCAACACCGAAGCGATCAGTAAATTCGGCAAATTTCTGATTAGAGAGCGCCTTGATTGGCGTGGTGTAAAAACACTTGCGGCCACTTTCTAATGCAACAAATGCGGCAAACTCACCAATGACGGTCTTACCGGCTCCAGTTGGTGCAGCGACCAAGACACCTTTACCGGCTTCAATCGCTTGGCAACCTTGGGTTTGGAATGGATCGAAGTCGAAGGCAAATCCATCTGCGAATTTCTGAGTTAACGGAAATCTCCCCCGGGATTTGGCCGCTGCGAATTTCTCTGCCGGGGATGTCATGGTCGCCACGTTAGCAGCGCATGTGGAATTGTCTCAGCTGAAATTGGAAGTGCACCAATTCGCTCGCCATCTGCATAAGCCACAGCATTGGCACTGATCGATACCTTCTTCGCTCGGTGTATCGAAACTTGCGGATGAGCGACATGTCGGCCAGAGAAGACTTTAGGAAATACTTTGAGAAACTCGATGCGAGATACCGGTTCGAGAATCATCACGTCGAAATGTCCATCATTGAGATCTGCATCTGGGCAGACCAGCATCCCACCCCCGTAGGAATTGCCATTACCGATAGCAATCAGCATCGCCTTGGTTTCCAGAACTTTGCCATCGAGTGTGATTGAGTAATTTCTTGGCTCAAACTTGGGCAGTTCCATTGCGATAGCGGCGTTGTACTTCATCGGACCCTTGGGCCATTTCATGGTGTTAGCGCGTTCGTTAACAACGGAATCAAAACCAGTGGAGAGAATCGCCCCGAACCATTCGCCATCAACTAGGCCTAGGTCAATACTCTCTGGCTTACTAGCTAACACAGTTGAGAGCTGTGTTTCAAAATCACTGAGATCCCAACCAATAGATCGTGCAAAATCATTTCCAGTTCCGGCGGCGATAACAGTCAGAGGAATTTTCTCTGCTGCAGCTACCTGGAGCGCTAGGTGAGCCAAACCATCTCCCCCGACAGCGATGATGCCTTCGAGCTTTGGATTTTTCGCGACGAAGTGTTTCAGATGCTCCAGAGTGGCTGCTGAGCTAACGCCAGAGATTGTCTTGCATACAATTTTTTTGTTAGCGAGAAATCCAATTACTTTGGAAGCAACATGGGCGCCATTTCCACGACCAGAAGTTGGGTTGACAACAACTGCCCACATTCGCCTTACCTGGCCCGACGTTTATCCACTAAGAGCGCGATACCACCGGCCCCGAAATAGAGAAGGATCAAAGGCACTGCCAGAGCGGCCATGGTGAGTGGATCTCCAGTTGGAGTGAAGGCCGCGGTAAAAAGAACGATTGCAAAGACCCAAATCCGCCATGGACCAAGGATTGCCCTGCCACTTAAGAAGCCAATTAAGTTAAGGCTCACAAGAAATACTGGAAGTTCAAAAGCCAAACCAAAGAGCAAAATTACGCGCATGACAAAATCAAGATAGTCATCGAACTTCACCAGGTTACTGAGCGATGAAGGTGTGAATCCAAATAAAACTCGAATTGCCACTGGCAAGATGAGATAACCAAGCGTTGCACCGACGGCAAAGAAAGGCGTAGCAACGCAAATAAAGAGAACTGAGTTGCGCTTCTCTCTGCGCTTAAGTCCTGGAGCGATGAAGGACCAGAGTTGAAATAACCAGATCGGAGCGGCGAGAATTACACCACTAAGTAGGGCAACCTTAATTTGCAGATTAAGTGGACCAAGAACGCCATTGATGTAGAGCGAACCGCAGTGAGAAGCAATTGATGCCTTTGCCGCATTGAGATCGCAGACCGGTTTAGCAAGGGTATTGATGATCTGGTTATAGAAAGCCCAACCGATACCCGAGAAGATAAGAATTGCAATCGCGGAACGAACAATCCGCTTTCTAAATTCCCTCAGGTGTTCGAGGAGCGGCATTCGACCGCCACTGGTGGTGGTCGCCATAGAAGTTACTTATCCGCTGCGTTTGTATCTGGCTTGTCGTCTTCGCCTGGCTTCTTCTTGAGCTCGCTCTTGAAAATGTTCAGAGACTTTGCAACAGATTTTGCTGAATCAGGAAGACGCTTTGCGCCAAAGAGGATTACGACGACGAGAATTAGAAGAATGATGTGGCTTGGCTCTTTGAGGAACATTTCCGGTCTACCTTCTCTTTCAGCTGTTGGTGAATGGGGCAACGCTACCGCAGCCCGCGCTCAGATCAGTAGCGATCTAGGGCCTTTTGGGCGAAGGTTGCGATCTCCTTGCGCAATGAGGTCGGTTCTAGGACCTCAATCGCGGTGCCCAGACTCACGGCCGAGCGGATCGCCCACTCACCTGGATAGGCCGAAAGGGTTGATGTCGCAGGCAACTTCACCGCAATTGCTGCATCACTTTTCGTTGCCGGAAATTTCTCTAACACTTCGCGAAGGCGAGAGTGGATCTTCATTTTGATGGAAAGCATTGGTGCGGATTGATTTTCAACTTCTGCACGTTTCTCTTCTCTTTGTAGTGCTTTGACCGACTTGATCCGTTCTGCGCGAAATGTTCGGTAACCCTGTGAGGTGAAACAATATGCCTCAACTTCTTCGCCAAGTTTCGATGCCGAAATTGTGAAGGGCGCAATCTGACGCACTGTCACATCATCTCGCGTGAGTGAGTTGTAAGAAATCTCTAACTTATTGCCTGTCGCAATCGCCGCTTCGATAACTTCACGATGAATAAATGTAGAGCCGGATCCAACTTCAATTGATGGCGCGGAATCGTGAGATTGTAGTTTCTTAGTAAGGCGTAAAATCTGCTCGTTAATATCATCAGATACGCTCTCATTGGCGATGAGTTGTAAACCCAAAATCAAAGCAGTAACCTCTGCTGCGATTAAACCGCGCGGCCGCTTCAGTGCATCAGCATCTCGAACCCAGACCTCATCACCTTCAAACTCAAGTTCTAGGAGATCGCCTGGCGTGTACGGCGGCAATCCGCACTTCCAGAGCGTGAAGAGATTTGCTTCAAGTTCTTCGACGCTCACACCAAACTCCTGAGCTAGATCACTCTTCAAAATACCTTGATGGGCGTAGATGTATGGGATGAGATCGAGCATGCGACCTAATTGCTCAGCTGGTTGACTAGCCATAACTCTGCACCAACTTCGAGAGAATTTCTTTGATCTCATTGCGCAGCGACTCTGGCTCTAGCACTGTTACATCTTCACCATGCCAGAGAATTTGATCTATTAACTCACGCGGATCGGTGACTAAAATATTGATTAGATCGTAATCTTCAAAACTCTCGACATCCTCGGCAATTGCCGCAAAAGAGTGGGCTCGACCCTTCGCACATTTCAACAGGACGCTCTCTCCCACGCCCTCTTCATGTTCAAAGTAGGTATTACTTTTAACGCCCTTAGGAATTTCGAAAGCGCTCTCCTTGCCTACGCAGAGCGCATCGCCAACTACTCGGTCGAGTCGAAAGGTACGTTTCTCCGATGATGCAACCTCTTCGCCGATGAGATACCAATACCCATGGCGGGCAAGAAGGGCGAATGGATGAACACTTCTCATGCTCTGCGAAAGATCGCTATTGAGATAGGTAAATTCGATCGCACGTCGATGGGCTAGCGCTGTGGCTACCGTTGCGAAGTTTGCTTCTTGATTGCCAGGAACTGGAGACTGTCTAGTAATTGGCGAAATTGCCATGTCACTGTTGAGTGAGTGCAGCCGCAGAACCGTTGATTGCACTTCGTCGCTAGAAACCACATCGCGCCACATCTTGCCAGCCATCGCCAGCAGAGAAATCTCTTGCGGTGTAAGTGCGGTGAGTTTTGTTGAATATTTCTCTGGACTTACTCGATAGCCAATCTCATCTTCAAAGAGTGGATCAATCTCTTGCACATCAATTACGATTCCTAAATTACGAAGTTCGACTTTATCTCTTTCAAATTTGCGATCCATCGCGATGGCATTTGATTCTCCATCGTTGTAACCCTGAACTCGATCGAAGATCTCTGATTTTTTCCAGAACCGATCTTTACGAGCGGTCAGGAGAAAGATCAATAGATTGATCAGCCGCTCATTCTTCTCCTGCGACACCGTAAGCACCTTTCGATGGGCGCCGTCTACGTGCTAAGACTTCAACATCAGGCGCCATGCGACGAGCTTGAATTAAGAATCCGGTATGTCCAATCATTCGATGATCTGGTCGTACCGCTAAGCCCTCGTGATGCCAGCCGCGAATTAAGCTCTCTGAACTTTCTGGTTCGGTGAAGTTCCCGGATTCTTTCAGTCCTTCAGCGGTAGCCGAGAGTTGCGTGGTTGTTGCAACATAGGCAAGGAATACTCCGCCCGGGCGCAGCGCGGCGCTGGCTACTTCGATGCACTCCCACGGCTTTAACATGTCCAGAACTACCCGATCAAATTCACCAAGTTCGGTTTCATCTTGCAAAGAACCTACATTGACCTTCCAATTAGCCGGTAATCCGCCAAAGTAATTTGTCACATTGCTGGTTGCATTCTCGGCAAAATCTTCACGCCGCTCTACTGAGTGCACAAAACCATCACTGCCGACCGCACGTAAGAGTGAGATTGTTAAAGCCCCACTACCGACGCCGGCTTCGAGTACTCGAGCGCCA
>Ga0209297_1000561_pt1 | contig 23374 bp, 24 predicted proteins | sample S_130805_MF_Meta_FD_187322 | JGI IMG/M metagenome (GOLD analysis project Ga0209297, IMG submission 187322) | Freshwater microbial communities from Lake Simoncouche, Canada to study carbon cycling - S_130805_MF_MetaG (SPAdes) (version 2) | ecosystem: Environmental > Aquatic > Freshwater > Lake ...
TCCACACAATTAGACCAAGCAGCCTGGATGGCATCAGTGTCATCAATAATTCCATCACCAACAGCACCAAAGTCTTTTACCGAGACAAACTCTCGGACTTTTTCCTGCATGGTGCGTGTTATTGCGCCATTTCCAGCCTGAACAAAAGAAGAATCTGTGCCAAGAATTGGATACCCTTTAAAAATAGGGCTTCCAGCACTTTGAGAACTGTAAACAAAGCCCTTGTTTATGTTGCGAACCGTGATGCTAAAGCTAGTTGCCGAAACATAAACATTTGAAGGAGTTCCATTTCGACTTGGGTATCCTCCAATTGTGCGGATTGGTTGAGCCGCTGGAACAGTAAGCGCAGCGTCCCAATACACATTCACAAGCGATGTCTCCGGGTTTAAGTTTGCGGTCCCAATGTAGATGAACCCGTTCTCGAGCGGAGTACCGTCAAGATCGTTGAATACGGGAAAAGGTGTTATTATAGGAATAGACATTACTTGGACTCCTGTTGAGGTTCAACGGTTGATGAGAAAAACGTGGCGCGAGCTGCCTGCGGTATGTTAGCTGCATCAGCAAACTTACGAAAGGCAGAACTCTTCAAGACTTCAGCTTCAGCCTTGGGGGCACCTGCCGGATATTTTGCTGCCATTTCTCGAATCAAATTCTGAAACTTGGGCGACATTAAAAGCTCATCAGCAGCCTGAAGCGGAGCAGACTTTTTAGCCATTAGTGCGCCTGTAACGGCAGTGGTAACGGCATATCCGATTCCGTGTCCTCCAAAACCAATAGCACTTGCGGCAGCTTCAGCAGGGGTACCTATGGCAACTCCCATCGCTACATTCTTAGCCGCCTGAACGACCTTTTCCATTGGTCGCTCAACGGTTTTCATGGCATCAAGAATTTTGCCGGTGTTTACTTTGGCTGCTAAAACTTTAGAAATCTGAGAGGACAGATCGGCTAGTGACTGCAAGTTCTGCCGAGACTCGGCTGGAAGATTGCTCATTACTAAAGCCTTTGCCTGTTTGTTTTCTTCAATCCCATGCCACCATTTTGAAAAGCTATCAAAGTTCAACTCACCTTTGGCTTGTGTCGATTTTCCAAATGCTTCACTTAGCCCGGTTGCAACAATTTCTTGCCGTAGTTCTTTTGGAGCAGCGTTAAGTATCTTAACAAGTTGATCTACATCACCTTTTGCAAGGACATTAGTTGCAGTCTGAAGTTTGCCAGAAAGGCTTTTATCGAGCTGATCTCCAAAAAGAGTTGTCAACTTGTCTTCAAGCTGTTTCCTCTGAACAGTAAAAGCTTTGGCTTGCTGGCTTAATTCTCCAGCACCAACAGCCTCAGCTACGCGACCGGCATCTTCAGAAAGAAGAGCGTAATATTTTTTTGCCAGTCCAATTCCGGCATCAGAGAAAGGCCCCATGCCTCGAGCAGCTTCGCCAACTTCTTGACGACGACGCTCAAGCAAAGCATACGTTGGCATTCTCATTCCAGTAAAAATTCCATCTTTATCGTACATCCTCTTTGGGTTAAGATCATTACGAATAGACTGCTCCATCTTTCCTAGCTTGTCAACACCACCAAACTCAGTCGCGGCTTTGTTAATTTCAGCCATGGTTGATGTGCCTGGTGCTGGAGTTTTTGCTGGAATTGTCTCCCGAAGCTTGTTCCACAGTGAATCTTCAGAAGCCTTTAATGCAGTATGAGTGCCTTCCATTGTGGACTTAACTTTTTCACTCAACCCTGCAAAGTTTGAACTTCCGCCGAGTTCTTCGAGTAGCTTGTTGGCACGCTGTCCCACGGCATATAGCTGCTCTTGCTGCTGAATGCCAAACCGAGAGTTTTGAGATGAAGCCACAGCTTGAGCCAGCTTTATGTACTGCGGATCGTTTGCTAAAAGCTCTGGAGACAATTCAAGACCAAGATCAGACGCCGCTTTCTGCATCTTTGGATCAGCAATGGCTCTTTTAGCAAACTCTTCCATTGCAGTCTTGTCACCGCGAGCCGCTTTAATTGCTGTTTCTGTCAGCGGGACTGCTTCTTTTTGTGCCTGATATTCAGCTTTAAATGCCGGCGTTCCAAGGCCCATTCCCATTCCTCCGGCCATTCCTCCGGCAAGTCCTGCTCCAAACTGAGCAACAGGCCCAAGACCAGCTTCTTTGGCCGTCTGAGCTGCTCCTGCGGCACCTCCTCCAATTGCCATCTGTGATGCTGGCTGAGTCGATATTGCTTCACCTAATATTGCGGGGGCAGACATTGCGGGAGCCGCTGCCATTAAGGCCTTTCCAATTCCAACTCCTGCTGCTCCTTCTGCCATGCCACCAGTAGCTGCTTGAACAATTCTAGCGGCTTCAGTATCAGCTTTTGGCACTCCCAAATAAGCCAAAAAGTGCTGCATTGCCTCATCAGGACGGCTGTAGTTTGTTCCAAAAGTCTGGTTGACTTTATCAACCATTGCACCAGCCAATTTCGACTGAGAGATAGCCATTGCGCCGGCCCCAGCAAACGCCCCAGGAATAGCGCCAACTCCAGCAATCGGAGCACCTAATAAAGCACCAATACCTGCTCCAACAGCAATAGGACCGGCACCCCTGATGGCTCCACCAGCAATCTGTGCTGCTTCAGAAGGAAGTGCAGCAGGCACCTCTATGGGCTGCTGAAGCATTCCGGCCTGCTCCACGGGAGCCTGAGGAGACTGAAGCATTCTTGCAACGGCTTGTGCCGCGACAGCTTCGCTTGAAGCCTCCACATCATATTCTTGACCTCTTGCCGTGACGGTAAACGTGGGCATATTTATTTGCCTTTTGGAGTTACTCTGACCTCTTCTCCATTGATGTTGAACAACCCAAAATCTGCTGCGCCGCCACTGCTAGGCAACGGAAACCCAGGTTGCTGCCGTCTTTGACCGCTGGTTATGTCTGGGGTGTTAGTAATGCGATCAGTTGACCCTCCGGAAGGAGCGGTAGCATTAGGATCAAGGGTGTTTCCCACTTTGTTCCACCAAGCATTAAAGGCAGACCCTTTTTTAATTGGAGAACCAAACACATCAAACTCTTTAAGTGAGCTGCCGGCGCTCCCGTTGTTTTGAGACACCCAAGCAAGTTTTGCCTCGTTGTATTTAGACGCATACTCTGAAAGCCTTGCCATAGCTTCAACTCCTTTTCGGAACTGCTCTGGGTTCGTTTTGCTCGACATCACACCTTCTTGAGCAAACTTTCTGTCTGCATCAGACGCACTACCAGGAGGGAGAGATTTGATTACTTCAGAGTTTGCAAGTTTTTGATATTCTTTTCTAAGTCTTGTTATGTCGTTTTGATAAAATGGAAATTGATCTTTTACTTCCTGCCACACGGCTCCTTTAAATGTCTTTGGAAGTTCAATTTCTCCAGAATCAAGCTTTTGCAAAATTCCTCTTGCAACATCTGCTGTCTGTTGATTTTGAGCAGACGTTTCGCTTAACTCTTTTGCGTACTTGTTAGTAGACGCAAATGTTTTGATTTTTTCTTCTCTGCCTTGATTGAGCTTTTGCTCAATCTCCTTGATCTGGAGCCTTTCCTTCTCGAGATCCAACTGGCGTTTCTCTTCGTCGACTGCTTTGTCTTTGCCGCCTGGCTTTGTCTGATCACCGTACTCCTTGACGATGTTCAAGGCTTGCTTGGAAAGATTCTCATCTCCAATTAAAGTTGCTGCATTCACAGCACTTAGCGCCAATATTTCTTTTGGAATATTGGGAGTTGAATCAATCAATCCAACAAGTTTTCCAAACGTATCAGATACAGATCTTGCCGCCGGACTTGTGTCTTTGCTGTTCAAGAGAGCCTGCTGAACTTCGGCTGCGGACTTTCTGGCTTCATCCATGTTTCCGGCAAAAGCAGCGTTTACCACATTAGTCATCCCGCTTTTTGCGGCAGCCTGAAACTGTGGAGTCATTGCAAGAAAGCTTTGCTGAAACTGCTGCTGTTCCTGTCCTCTTAGCAAAGTCTGCCGATTTGACCAGCCGCGAATGTCGCTTGCCGTAATGTCTTCCCCGGCGTTTAGCTTTTTTGAAACTTCACCATTCACACGGATCTGTTCTGCTTTTCCAAGATTCTCAACGGCAGTAGCATCCAAAAGCGGAAGAATTGGAGCCAAGTCTTTTACTGTCTTTGTTTCGTCGTTGAAGTAGCTTTGAAGCGTTGACGAGATAAGCTTCTTCTCATCAAGGCCGTACTTCGCTGCTTGAGTTTGAACGCCAATAAGCCCTGTTCGAGCACCAGATTCTCCGGCTGAAGCATTGGAAGCATTAATGCCGGCTTGAATTCGTGCCATCTCGAGCGGGTGTTGCTCTTTAGCAAACTGCGCCTGCTGCTGTGAAATCTCCTGTTGCTGCCGAAGACCTTTAAGCTGCTGAATGCCCATGATGTCCTGCAAGAACGTATCCGCAGGCGGCTTTGGAAGATCTATAATGTAGTTGTATGGATCTGGCATATTAAGCTCCCAATGCGGCTATTTTTGCGGCTCTTTCTGCTTCTTGTGATGGCATGTTCCCAAGATCTTGATACAACCCAGCCCAAGCTCTTCCTGCGCCAAGAATGCCTCCAGCTTGAGCCTGACCTCGGTTGGTAATGAAATTTCCAATGTTTGCTCCGGCCTGCTGTTCTGCGCTTGCCAATCCAGCAGTTAATGCTTGGCCTGCTCCAAAAAGATTTTGAGCAGCTCCAGAACCAAGCTGCGTTAATCCAGCAAGCTTGCTGTACTGGGATTCGAGAAGCTGATTGAGTAATGCCGGACGAAATTGCGCCAGTGCGCCTTGAAGATTACCGCCGCGAAGTCCGCCGGTAGCTGATGCGTTTTGAAGAATGCCTTGTTCGCCTTGATTTGCCAGTTCTTGAAAACGAGCCGAACTTTCAACTCCTTGAATGGCTTTTTGCTGCTCCGCAGAACCTCGAAGGCCAATAAGCCCCTGCAACCCCTGAAGCGCCTGAGATCCAGCCTGCATGTATGGTTGAATTACTCCAGGCTGTCCTGCTTCAATATATGGAGCCAAAAGTTTTCTAATTTCTTCAAGCTGATCTTTTTGTACACCTGCTGCTTCGTTTGCAGCAGAAGCCTGAGCGGCAGCAGCCCCTTTTGCTGCTTTTATTTTTTCTTTTGTAGAAAAAAAATCTCCAACTACTTTAAATGGATCTGCCATAAAACTCCTTTTGGTAATCGCTGAAAGTTTCTCCGTATAGCTTCATCACATCTCCAGAAAGCTCAGTTGCTCTTTTGACTCCGTGACATGCCTGAACAGCAATCATGCAAAGGTCATAGAAGGTAGCTCTCCAAGCAAATGATATTTCGTTAGCCTGTCCTGCACGCTCGACTGCATCACTGCCCTGCCACTTCAGAATGCTCAACGCAACTACTGGAAGCAGCGTTGTAGAGTTTGCAGCAAAGAAGGGATTCAGTGGCATCGCAACAAGCGTGTTCCAGATGCACTTGTTCAACTCCTCCCGAGAAACTTCGTCGCCATCTGCGACATCATCAAAGACCTGAGTCACCTGAAACATCATCAGCAGCCATTCGATGGCAGAAGCAGGCAACTGGAAGTGTTCTTCCAGGTTTTGCCTTAGTGATGTCAGGCGCTCATCCACTAGGTGATCTCCCTCCCGGATGCGGTTATGGTGAGCGAGGTAGCCGCGCCGGCCAGCGTCGAAATAAAGCCACCGTCTTCGAGAACTTGGCCCACCAACTCTGGGCACAGATAAGTCTCCCCAGGCACAATTGAGCGAGCTTTGACGATCAAGTTTGCCGTTCCGGCAGTACCGGCTAAAGCCACCAAATTCACGCTAAACGTCACGTTTGCTGTGTTCGTGTTTGTGACCGTGAACTTGTCGATGATGGTCTTGCAGTTCGCAGCGGTGTATTGCGTAGTCTGCGAGTTCTCGGCTTGCTTTGGCGGAATGAGATTTTTGACTGTAACAGCCATAATTAAGAGATGTTGTCTGTGACCGTAAGAATCACTGAAGGGATGGCAGGAACCGGTGAGCTTGCTGCCGAGGCAAAAATCTGGCAATGCGTGTCATCCGTACTCCACATCAACTCGAAGTAATCCCCGGAATTGACGGCAAGAACGAAGTTCCACGCGGCAACCGTTTCAGCGTTGTTGCCTTGGATTCGGATCTTAGTAGCAGAGGCCGGAATGTCAACTCCGTTTACCCGGCACCAGATATAAACCGCACCAACCCCCCCTGTGTTTTTTTCAAGTTGTGCTGAAAACTGAAAATTGTAGATTCCTTCCGTATCAAGATATACCCGGCTTGTAGGAGTGCCCACGTACACACCAAACGAAATATCGGTTGTGTTTAGTGTAATGCCGTATGCCGTGTTGATGACTGCCGCTGTCTGCGTCACCGTGCTATGAAATGCTCCATACCGCTTCCGCCGCACTTCGTTGATGACTGGTGGCGAAATGTCTACAGCCTGCGGCACACTTGAGTCAGCAGGAGCCAAAGCTAGCAACTCCACTGCATCCGCTAGTCTGGCTATAGCGGACAGTGCTTGCTGTGCCCTAGAATCGGCTCCTGCTGCGTTTATCGAGACTTCCTCGATTGCCGTCGCATTTGCGTTGATAGACGACGGAACAACATCAAAAAGCTGTTCAAAAGCTCGAATCGCACGCTGAGATGGCAGGAACTCTGCCAACTCAGTCCGAAGTAATCTACGCGGGTCGTTCATACCGCTAATGGTTCAACCCGTACCTCGAGCCGTGCAACCGCAAGCTGTGCGTCACTGGTGCCACGAAACCGCTGAGAACGCCACTGCCGCATACGGCCCTGTTGAAGCCAAGACAACCGTTTGTTGCGCTGGCCGGTGACGCCGGCTTTGCAGACCTTCTCCTGGCTCCACGTAACGCCATCGACCGTGTACGAAGTCCAGATGCTTGGGTCCGAGCCAAAGATTGCGTTCCCTGTAAGAGCAACCAGCTCCAGTTCGTGAAAAATCAAGCCACGACTTTCATTGTACAGGATCATCGTCTCAAAGTCCCAACCCGTAATCTCGCCCCAATGGGAAGAGAGCGTATCGGTCAGATACCCAAACTTGCTGCTTTGCGTGTCTCCCACAATCCACCGATTGTAAATCCAGATGAAATTCTGCGCTCGATATTGGCGCTTATCTACGATGCTGCTGGTCAGCGTAAACCACACCGGCGTGCCGGCCTTGGCTGTCCCTGAGCCGTCAAACGCCAGCGTCTGGTCGGGCAAATGGATGTACAGGTGCCGAAAATCTTTATCGACTCGAGACTCCACATGCACCTTGGAAAGCTCTTCCTCGGTGTACTCGGCAAGAATCTGGTCCACTTCCCTTGTGGAAAGCTTTTCAGCAATGCCACCGCTAATCATCCACACCGCCACCGATTCATTCCGGCCACCACCAAGAAATACAATCGTGTCCATGAATAACGCACAGGCATTTGTCCCCACGACTCCGCGTTGCACCTGAGCACCTTCGACACGCTGAAACGGAAACAAACTCCCCCCAACGTTGTTGAACACTTCAATCGTGTTCCGGTTAAGAGCGTAGACCTCGTTCTTAACTTTCATCAACGCCACAACGGGATCGGGATCGGCTTCAGATGAGCCGTACTTAAGAGGGTTGACGCTGAACGGGTCATTCAACTCGGTGACTACCAAGTACGTGCCGTCAGTGGTCATAAAGTACCCATCGACCCACACAAAATCAATGACCGTTCCCAAGTCGAGATCCGTGATCTGCTGAAGCCCAGTGCTGGGTTTGTACAGAAACAGTTTGCCTCTGGAAGCTACCGCAAGGTAATCGAACGAGTAGTCAAAGGTAACCTGCCCAGTTCCGCCCACGGTTCCAATCTCGGTAACCACATTGGTGCTCGAGATGGAAACCAGCTTTGTCCCCATGACACGGTAAAGAAGACCGTTCCAGTTGATAGCTCCTCGGTCTACTCCCGGCCCAGTTCCAAGCTGTATAATCCCGTCTCCGGGGCGAAAATACCCTTCAGAGATACCTTGTTTCTGAATAATCGGCACCATGTTGCGGGGGTACTCCACTCGGAAGTCCCCAATCCCATTGGTGTAGATGCCGTTCAGAATTGGGATCTGCATTTTTACGCTTCAGGTTGAGTCGTTGGCGCAATCCACTCACCGCCAATAAATGACCAGCCAATACCAGCGTAAGGATTAGTCAACTCCTGCACATAACACCCTTGAGGCGGAGCCCATGAAACAACTCCATCCCAAATGGTGACATTTTCGACGATGTTAGTTTCTGAATTAATGACTGCGTAGTTCATGCTTAGAAATAGGTTGTGATAATTGCAAGTCCGTTTGCCCCAGCAGCTCCAGCCCCAGATGTAGTGCCGCTTATTGTTGCTCCACCACCTCCGCCTCCGCCTGCCGGGAACCCACCTGCTCCACCATCGCCTCCAGAAGTTGTTGTGCTAGCGCCACCACCACCACCACCAGACCCAACAATAAAGATACCCGTAGTGGCTAAACTATTTGTGTAACCAACTGCTCCGGCAACGCCTGTAGCTGCGCCTCCTAGCCCTCCAGCTTGATTTAATATTTGTGCTCTGCCTCCATCTCCGCCAGCAAAAGGGGCATCTGTAATTGATAGTCCTCCACCTGCACCACCTCCTGCGCCACCAAAATCGGCAACGCTAGTTGACACATTTGGCGCACCTTTCCCTGCGGCGGCGGTTATTGAACTATTCCCCCCACTGTTTGCGGCCATGATTCCAGGCCCACCTGAACCTCCGGTAGAACTTCCTCCTGCTCCTAAGCCTCCGCCCAAACATGTGAACAAATTAAAAATAGAATCGCCTCCCTTTGTTCCAGCTGTTCCATTCCCAGTCACAGTTGCCCCTGCGCCACCTGCGCCACCTGCTCCAATTGTAACAGATTCAGATGCGCTTAGCGCGGACGCCGGAATAGTTATATTGAGATAACTTCCACCACCACCTGCTCCTCCACCACTTCGAGCAACCAATGTTCCTGAGTCCTTGCGTCCCCCGCCTCCTCCTCCACCTGCTCCAAAAAGCTGAATGTTTACACTTTTTGCCCCGGCAGGCTTTGTCCAAGTTCCATTAGTTGAAAATATCTGAACATCTGAAAACGTTGCTGCGCTCAGATTGGTACGAGCTGTTGCTGCGTCCATTGCGCCTGTGCCGCCACTAGCAACAGCCAAGGTGGCGCTCAACCCTGCCGCCGTGCCGGTTGTGTTTTGATTTAGGGTGGCAATCTGTGACGTGTAAATCTGGCCGCTTGCGTTGAGTTGCGGCACAAAGCTTGCCACCTGACCGGTCGTCAAACAGCCAAGCTGAGACGATGTCAGCCCTGACAGTGACGTGGTCGTCAGCGCCGTTACGCGGCCTTTGGTGTCAACCGTAATCGTCGGAACAATTGTGCTGCTGCCAATAGCAGTCACTGGCAGTCCGGCAACAGTAGCAAGCTGAGTCGTTGAAAGAAACCCTGCCGCAGTCAATTGCGGTACCAGATTTGCGGTTGCAGCAGTTGTCAAACATGCAAGCTGCGTGGTGGTAAGAGCCGCGACTTGGTTGCTCGTCAATGTGCCTATCTGCGTCAGCGACAACAACCCGGAGGTCGTCAACTGCGGCACTCCACTTGCAGTCGCAGCGGTCGTCAGTTGACTCGTTGCTACAGCCCCCAGAGATGTCAATGCCGCCAATTGGCTTGTTGCTCCTGTGCCACCGTTGGCGATTGCAACAGTGCCAGTAACATTTGCTGCGGTGCCGGTTGTGTTTTGGTTTAGAGTCGGGAAGTCCGAGGCAATTGCAATTGTTAGCGCCCCGGTGGTTGCTGTGCTCTTGATAATGCCAGTGCCTAAAGCAGCAGTCCCAGCCGAGTAATCTGTGCCAGCAACTGCCGGTGTGATTGAAGTTGCCCCGGAGAACTTCGATATGTTTCCCGAAGCAGGAGATCCTGTTGTGGTGACAGTTCCTAATCCAGATCCAGTTGCAGCAATGGTGATTGATCCATTTCCGGGAGTAATTGTAATATTTGATCCGGCGGTGAGGGAGGCTTTACTCAGCCCTCCTGTGGCAGTATTCCCAATCAAAAGTTGTCCATCCGTATAAGCAATTTGACCGGTGCCGCCGCTTCCGATTGCCAAAGTGGCGCTTAAGCCTGCCGCCGTGCCCGTTGTGTTTTGGTTGAGGGTGGCAATCTGCGAGGTGTAAATCTGCCCGCTCGAGTTGAGTTGCGGCACAAAGTTTGCCACCTGCGCAGTCGTGAGGCATCCGAGTTGCGTTGTCGTGATCGCAGTGATGCCAGCCGTCGTGCCTGTGCCGCCATTAGCCGCAGGAATGATAGGAATTTGCGCCAGCGACAACAACCCGGATGTTGTCAACTGTGGGATCAAATTGGCCGTCTGCGCAGTCGTTAGTGATGCGATTTGAGTGGTGTTGATGTTGGCAATGCCTGCCGTTGTGCCAGTGCCACCTCGCGCAACTGGCAATGTGCCGGTTGTCAGTTTGCCAGTATCAATGTTTGGAATATCCGCTGCTAGCAACGCCCGAAGCGTGATGTTTGTCCCATTGCCTGCCAGCACCTGACTGGCAGTCACCGCGCCTGCAAGAGCGTTGATGGCCGCCTGTCGCGTTATTGCGCCGGTGCCACCGTTTTCGATGCTGGTTGCGCGTGCGGTGTAGTCTGCCACGGTGACGTTTGCGCCAATGAGAGTACTATAGGCTGCTAAAAACGAATTGGAAAACGAGACACTTTCAAGCGCGGCGTAGCAGGTCGCAGCGGCTGCTGTGATCGTGTAGGCCGTCGCATCGGAAATCGCAAACGATGAATTAATCATCCCAACAACAGTGTTGGCCGTTAACATGTTAATGCCACTGCCACCACTTGCCGTGTTGGTGAAATTAGACGTGTTGCAGGTCAACAGCCCGTTGCCAAGCCGCACTGTCTCTGCGCCTTTGCCAGCTAAAACCGAATCGTGAATCTCGACGTATGGCGTTTGTCCAAAGGTCGCTATAAACGAGCCGGATGTTTTGGGCGTCGATGACATGATTACCGTCGATGGAGCCGTCAGGCTGACAATTGTTAATGTAGTCCCAACGTTTGCGCCTGAGATCCTCATGCCCACTGCAAGTCCAGTGGTGGTGCCGCTCGTGAGGGTCATTGTGGTGCTGCCAGCAGTCACTGTTGCTGTCCTAGTCGTTGTCGTTGACGCTGGCACGTCAAGTGCCCGTCCATAAACATCAAACGTCGTGTTGTTGGAGAGATACAACGGCCCGTTGCCTTGCGTAATCCCCGCAGATGCGCTGCCGCCTGCGGACGATTCAAAGCGACAGTTGTCTACATATACAGCAACATTGTCATCAGTCCTGAGATGACTGTAAGTGTCTGATTTATCACCACTAAAGATACATCCAGAAAAGGTGAATTTGGAGAAGTACTTAGTTGAACTGGAGCACGTTATCGTGTTGCTGCTGGTGCCGCTCGAGATAAAAGTCAGGTTCTGGAAATTGATCCGGTTTGTGTTCGCCTGCGCAGATGCCGGTGTAAACGTGTGTGCGCCAGTAATCTGTACCGCATCCGCGTTAAGAGGAGTGGTTAAACCGACAAGCGACACGCTGCCTTTGAGTGTCAGTGACTCCGTGTAGCTTCCGGCAATTGGCGGAATTAATACCGTGTACGAATGCTCTCCATCTGCATCAGTGCAGAGGTTGATACAGCCTTGGATGGTAACGGCATCAATTCCAACTGTTTTGACCTTCGCTCCAAGCCCTTTTGCGGTCAGCGTAATGGCTCCAGAACCATTTGTAACCGTCATGCCAGTGCCTGCTGTCAAGGCAGACTTAGCAAGCGTGTTCCCGGTCGTGTTGCCGATAAGAAGCTGACCATCCGTGTAGGTCGTCTGACCTGTGCCACCGTGATCCACGTTAAGCGTACCACCCAGGGTCACAGTTCCATTTGTAGCCGTTGCCGGAGTGAATCCGGTAGCATCTGCGCTAAAGGTCGTCACAGAAGCCGCCGCTGCCGCAAACTGTGTGAAATTGATGGCGGTGACTCCGAAGTTAATAGGAGCCGGCGTCTGTTGCACCCAAGCTGTGTTTGCAAGCGTGCTACTAAGCACTAACACAAAGTCCCCAGCCTGCACTTCATTGATTCCGCTGCCGCTTGTGTCGTAGTCCGAAGCGCGAGTCAGAATGTACGGAATAGTAGCGTTGTTTCCTTGTTGAGTGACGGTGTAAATCCCATTTTGAAAAGCACTTCCTTGGTTTTTTACCAAGATACGCTTGCCTGTGGCAACCGTAACGCCATCTACAACTAGCGGCACATTTGTACTGCCGGTAAGAGTCGCGTTTACGCCCACACCAGCCCCGCCAGGCTGGTTGTATGTAGCTGCCGGAGAAAGAACCGCAATCGTTCCGTAATCTGCCGCGTCATGGAAGTTAATTCCAGACCCAATCGAGTCAGCATACGTCTTGTTGACAATGTGATTTGCCGTAGTAGGAGCCGTTGTGATTGAGCCAGAGGTCAACGATACAGACGTGATATCTGTGTTTGCTCCACTTGCCGCAGCTCCAAGATTGCTTCTTCCAGCCGCCTTGTCGGCGGATTGCATGAAAGTGTCGATATCCGTTGAAACTGTTACGTTAGGCATAGCGCGTTAGGGTCGAAGGTAAAAATGGGTGCCGTCAGGGCGATAATATAAAAAAGTGCTACTTGGACGATAATACGTGTACTGCTCAAAAGGAGGCACATCACCGGCCACTGTAGCCGGTGATTTTGACCTGCGTCTGGTGTAGTACCGTAGCATTAGAGTCCGCGTCCCAAGATAATGTGAAGCGAACCGGCTCCTGCTGGAGAAATAAAAGCAATGCGCCGATGATCGAGCGTCTTGCCGATGGAAACCTGAGAGCCGGGCATGACAGGGTAATCTGCCGTGGATGCTTCAATTGTGTCTAACACGTCCCCTACTCGGACGTAGCAGACGTTTTCAGCAAAGTTTGTGAGCACCACAGACTCAGAAGTATTGGGGCCAAAATCCACAAAAGCTGTGGTAGTATTTGGCGTAACAATGACGCCCTTTGTGTAGGCTGGTTGAAAAGGAATTTGCATAAGTAAACTAGGTTAAATGACCCGATACCAGGTCTTGAGGACAGGCTCAAAGCGCAGCTTGAACGGTGCCGTTGCCGTAAGTGTAGTAGGAGCGCCCACAACGGTTCCGCCGTTGGCGTTGATCGTGAGAGCCGTGACGGTCTGGGACGAACTCACAAGAATCTCTTGTGAGTCCACGCAGTTTGCCACTGCCGGCAGCGTAATAGTGCCCGCCGCAAGCGTTCCGCTAGGTGTCAGAACCAGCCACACACTCGTGCTGCTGTCAGTAATCGGCACCGTGAACCCAGTGGACGTAGGGCCGGCATATTGAAGAATCTTGCCGTCTTTTGTGCTCGAGTTGGCATTGACGTATTCCAACAAAGTCCCGGCGCTTGCACGGTAATCTTGCGCGTTGACGTTGACGGCAACGTACGTCGATCCATCAATCTTGTTTAGCGGTGAAAAGCGTTCAATAGCCATACTAAGGAGAGTTTCTGAATTGACCCTGGTCGTTTGGCAACAACTGGATCGGGTTTTCGTTGGGGATGTCTACAAATACACGCTCCGTGCGCTTGTATCCAGCACCAAGTGGTAGCGTCCTTGGGTATTGCATTTCAAACGGCATCGCTGCCTGTACCAGAAGCTGGTCGTACATTAATTTCGCGTTCGCTTTCGTCTCTGGAGCGAGTGTTTTGCCGTAGGAAGGAGCCAGACGCACCGCAAGATTAAGAACCAGAGCTTCATTGCATTGAATCGGCACATCAACCTCTTGGTCAATGTTGCTATCGTTTGGGCTTGTGGGAAGCGGATACGAAATCTTGATGTTTTTCGCGTACCAAGAACCAACCAACAGATCCAACCGGCGCAAGGCGCTCTGAAGTTGATCGGCAGTCAGGTCAAAAATGTAAGACGCCAACCCAATCTCCTCAAAAGCCTGCTCGATAATCTGTTTTTTGGTCCAGCTCATGTTATTTGAGTGCTTCTTCGATCAAGCTCGCAATTCTTTTATCAGAATAGCGGCCATCAAACTTAATTCCAAGCTCAGCAGCCTTGGTTTCGAGTTCTTCCCTGGTAGGTGGAGCAGAATCGTCCAACACAGGCTCAGAAACAGGCTTTTCAGGCTCAGAAACGGGGATTGCCGCAAAGGATTGGACTGGTTTTCCATTTATAGCTGCCTCAAGGGTCTCAAACCAACCGTCAGCAAGCTTTTTGGCAAGGTCTTCAGCATTATTGACCCCGGTAAAGTCATAAGTTCCGCCATTCCGCTGATACCGGCCTTTGGCTTTGTAAACAAGAGCAGGAAACTCAGTCATTTCTTCAGTTTCCCCATGGATTTACCAGCGTCGGCCTTTACTTTGCGTGCCGTGCTTAACGCTATTGCAATTGCTTGCTTCTGAGGCTTTCCGGCATGCATCTCCGTAGAGATATTCTTGGAAATCGTCTTCTGTGAGTACCCTTTTTTTAGTGGCATAAACACTTGATACACAAAGGGGAGAGCGGAGTCAACCGCTCTCCCCCAGTGAAAAGACCAATTAAGACTGACCGAACAGGATAACTCCGCTCATTTCAGGTTGTTTGTTTACAACCCCAAACAGAGTATCAAGACGATACTTGATCTTCATTGTGTTGATGTCGTAGAACTTCTGCATGACCAGTTCGATGCCCTGATCAGTGGAAGCGCGGATGACATTGACGCCGGCGTCCGAAGGCACTGCGTAGCGACCTGGCAGGAGTTCAATAGCATCTTTCTGCCAGAAGCAGTTGATGTAAGAAGCCGCCGTGTTGAGCCACACGATTGCGCTGTTGGAAGCCTTCGTGTTGACAACGCAGTTCTGGTACTCAGCCGAAGCCGGAGCATCAACCTGGTTGGAGATGATCGGAGGAGTGATCTGAAGGTGCGTGCCGTCAACCACCGCTACAACGCGGAACGTCTTAAGCTGACCGGTGCTCTGCTTGGTGATGTGGTGCACTGCTTCAACCGCAGCAATGGTGAACGCATCGCCGGGCTGCACGTAGGTCGTCTGAGACACCGTGATCGTCTGGAAGCGGTTATCGACGTTGAGACGCTCGCTAGTCGAAGGCGAGGTCGTAACGGCTTTAGGCACCCAGTAATTAACGGCAGAGTCACGGGTATCAATCGTGATCGCGCCACCAGAGGCAGCACCGATACGGTTGGCGTAATCCAGCTTGTAGGTGCCGAAGCTTGCAACTTCACCCACGTACGATTTCTCGTAACCCTTGAGGGCTTTGCCGGCCAGCGTCTGACGGGAAGCCAAGTTGCTTGCCATGCCGTTGTAATCACGAGTGGACAACGCCATGTACCGGTCTTCAAACTGAACACCTTGTTCGTTGAAGATTGCTTCACACTGGGCAACGTCATCGTATCCGGTGGCCGCCGTGGTACGCTTGACAACAAGCGAGCCCAAGGAAGAAGCCACGTTCAACACCTGCACGTTGATGTCAGAAGCCAGCTTCTGCTTGGCTGCATTGCCAAGGCGCTGCTCTTGGAGAGCATCACGAAGCTCAGTGGCCGTCATAATCCAAGGCACGGACCGGTTGAAGCCGATCTGCGAAGGCACAGCAAGCTGGGTGTACTGAGTGAAGTTAGACGTCTGGTCCGTGCCTTCAAAGGAACGGCTGATGTAAGGCTGCGGCCTCCAGATCGTATTATTAGTGCGTTCCATCATCGTCTGATCCGTATTGTAGATCGAGACGTTGCGGGACATAACAAGGGCGTCCTGGAACCCCTCAAGGAGGTTTTCAAACGCTACGCGCTCTTCCTTGGAAAAGCTGTTGTAACTGATTCCGGCTGGTGCGGGTGCGGGCATATTTTATTGAGAGTTTAACTGCTTTTTAAAAGCCATGACTTTGGTGTAGTCCCCGGTACGTGCGGCTTCTTCACGCAACCGTTCCAACTGTACGCTGGAGGATCCGGACCCACTGTTGCTCACAATTCGTTTTTCGGGAGGTGGGAGATTTCTGCGAGTCACACTCAGTTGAGTCTCGAGTTTCGCAACTGCGAACGCGAACTGAACCGGGTCAGTGATCTCTGCCAGTTCCTTTGCCTTCTTTGGGTTTTTGCCAAGGGCATAGACCATTACGGCAGGGTTCTGGGCGCCCTGAAGAATAATACCCTGTTGGGTAACGCTCAGACTCTCGAGAACTGTCTCCTCGGCGTCTTGGAAATCAGATACTTTCAAGCCAGATTTACTCTGGTTATAGCCTTCCAACTTCTTCTGCCAAGATTCCTGTTCGGCTTGCTGCTTGGTTCTATGCTTTGCTACAGCTTCGTCAGCTTGTCGCCTCCGCTCAAACCAATCAGAAAGTTCGTTCTCGAACTTGTCTGAATCGTAATCGCATGCTTCAAGTGTTGGTTTCTTCCCCGGGTCAACAGGATTATGCTCTGGAGCCGGTAATACCATCTTGAGCTTTTCCTCGAGTTCACGCTTTTCGCGTTGTAACTCTCGGTAGCTTTTCCTCAAGTTCTTCACCCATTCGGGTGCTTGCTTCTCTTCCTCTTCGGGAGCTGGCGATTCTCCTTTGATAGTGACCACAACCTCTTCCGCTGCGTCCTCCGGTTGCTGCTCAGGCTCCCCCGTAGGGGCCTCTGGCGTTGCGCTCAGGAGTTCTTCAGTTTCCGCTGTCGCGATGCTATCTTCTGCCGTTTCGTTTGTATTCATGTGGGATTCGTGTCCCAAATGCAAGTCTTATTGCATCTGAGGTGCCGGCTGGGTTAGCCGGTCGGCCAGCGCAAAGATCCTTTCCTGATCCGCCATGCTGACTTTTGAAAGTGTCTCGGTCGTCTTCGCCCGCGTCTCCTCGGCCTTGGCAACAGAGAGAATACTGTCAGCCTGAGCCTTGGCGGCCTGTGCAATGGCCTGCTCGCTTGCCGCCTGTAAGTACTGCGCCTGTGGGTCAGGCTGGGCATTCTGGGCTTCCTGAGCAAGCTGCTGGGCTTCCGCCTCGGTAGGCTTGAGCACACCCATCTTCAGTAGCTTGTGCCGGAAGTAGTCCCGCACGTCACTAATACCTTCACCCTCCATGTTAAGCATCGCCATGGCCGAAAGCACCTGGGTCATCTCGGGATCTTGGGTGAGCGTCATCATGTCCGTAAGCGCCCGTACCGTTGCCTGCCGCTTAGTCTGGCTACTCGGTCCCACAAGCACCTCCACGTCATAGTCCGCGTCAGACAAGTCGTTCTCGTACTCAATCTCGCCCTCGTCGTTGACCACCGGCTTCATCAACTCCACAGGCTGCATCTTGCCGCTGGAAGTCACAGACTTCATCTTCCGGCCCTGCTCGATAAAGATGTCCCGCGCAATCGACAGCCACACCTCCCCACACCGCTTGACCGCTTTGCTCATGTTGGACATGTACACAAAGGTCTGCATATCAAGCCGCTGTTGAATTAACTCCACGGTCTTGCCGCTAAGATGACTCACCATCTTGTCGCCCTGCTGGGGGGACCCCAAGATCTCCTGCATGTCGGCCTCGGTGATCTGTAGGAGTGCCGCCATCGACGGCGGGATCGATGGAGGCTTCGTGTACGCCACAGGCCCCCCGGGGGCCGGATTACCGTTAGCGTCCGTGATCGGATTAATCAACAGATACGGGTAATTTTTGAGGTTGTCCTCGGCCCACATGAGCTGGTGGCCGGCGACTTGTTCCGGCAGCAGGATAGGCTTCTCCATCGCGGAAAGCGCCGCAATCTCACCGAGTTTTGAGAGTTGCATGTTTTTGAGCCGCTGCGCGTCTTTAGCCAGCCGCACATGTCCCATGCACCGTTCCACGTTGTCCACAAACCACCGCTTCCCATACACCGGTATGATCGGGATGCACTTCCCAGCAATGTACCCGCAGTCCTCAAGGATCTTCGCCCCAGACATGATGTACTTGTGCACCTTCTTGGTCTTCACCTTCTTGCGTCGGACTTCCTTCCAGCCAATCGCCAGCATACCCTCTTCCTTCAACTCAATCTGGTCAGGCCAAAGGGTCTCTTCCTTGCCGTCAATGCTCTGGTATGTCCGCACCTGCTCGGTGACCTCTTCAATCTTGTAGTACTCGCAGACGTACACAACGCTCGGTGTATACCAATCAAACTGGCTGCGCGTGATAGTCTTAGGCCACGTCGAAGGATCATCGTTCCACTCCGCCTTGTAGGCCGCGTACGTCATGCTGGTAAGCACAAAGCAACGCTTCGCGTCCGCCTTGTCCTGGCGCTTCGCACCCAAGTCAAAGTACACGCTAGTGTCCGCGTCAAAGATCGGCTCGATACACACATGCTGCCGGTCGTCCTCGGGGTTTTCATCATCAGAGTACTCTGTCCGCAACCTCCACGCCCCAAACCCGCCCATCACCGCCTCCTCAAAAGCATTGTCGTACGCCTCCTCGGCCCCAGACGACTGCTCGTCAGCCCTGTACAGGCCGGCACATGTCTCCGCCAACTTGTCCTCCTCCTCGCCCTCACGCGACACAAAGTTCACCCCAATCCGGTTGTTCCGGTACTCGTTGATAATCCGCTGCACCGCCATGTGCACCTTGTTCACCTCAAACCGTGGCTTGTTCTCAAACTGATTCCCAAGGGGACCCTCCCACTGCGCCCCAATCAGCGAACAAAACCGCCGGTCCTGCATGCAGTTCATCCGCTCCTGGTACAACGCAGACTGGATCTGGTCGAACTCAATCCGCGCCTGCTGGTGAACTTCGTAAAGGTCGGAGTCAGTGTCTTTCATCGTTTGAAAAAGTTGATAATCGGCATAGTAAGCATACTGCTCTTTTTGCCGGAATACTTGCCGGGAATCGCAGCTCTACCCAAACCACTTACCATTAAATACCGTGTCGCGTCCATCAAATGATCGTTTTCCTTCACGACCTTGCCCTTCTCATCCCGCCGGTAAAGCCGGAACTCGTTTAACCAATTCTTTAAACTCGGGAACACGCGAAGCTTCCCAGAACTCATCGCCTGCCACACCGTATACAACCCTGACTCCACAGAGTTCTGTGCCGGCGTTATGTCCAATCCCATGCGCCGGTAAATCCCCAGCAACTGCTGCCCGTCAGTCTGGGCGCGACCGCGACTGGCTGGATCAATTACCCCCGGCATCTCCCCACGCGATCTAATCGCCTCCCCGTGGATGATCGGCTCCGCTTGCCCTCGGTAGTACTCCGAGTACAGATACGTCACGTTAGAGTCTGGGTTCGTCGCCCCCCACACCACCGCCGTCCGATTCCACCCCACGTCCATGCCGTAACACCTTCTCCAGTGCTCGGGAATCGAGAACTCCTCACAGACAAGCTCGCTCTCCGGCACCGGATAGATCGCCCCAGCCCCCAACTGCGGGATCCCCTTAGACCGCGCATCCCGCTGGAAGGGCGGGATCGACGCCCACAACTCGTCCTTCTGCTGCTTAGTAAGATGCGGCACGTCATCCCATGTCGCCATCCCCACGTACTTGCTCCCCGCTGCCTGCTCCTGGATCTCGCCGTTAGGCATGAACGACATCACCGTCTCGCTCAACCCCATCAGCGGCGTAAACGTCAACATCGTCATGCCGCTGTTGGTCATCGTTCTCAGCAGACACTCCGTGTACACGTCCAAGGGCGGCTCTTCGTCCAGCCAGATCACATCCTGCTCGCTGCCCTGAAACGCTTCCCGCCGCTGGTCGTAACTCTTGAAGGTTAGGCGGCTCTCGCCGCCGCTGATGTGTTTTACCGTGATCACCTCGATCGCTTCCGCCACACCGGCCTTGGCCGTGGTCTTGAGCAGATCCGCCTTGGGGATGAGTCCCGTCCCAAACTCCCCCGGAGGCCCCAGCAGCTTCATCTGCAAAATATCACGAGTCGTCTTCCCCGTGTCCCCAGCCGCCCAAGCGTTGATAGGCCGATCAAACCGCCTGCCCTCCCACCAGTCAGGGTACTTGCCGGTCATGTGCAATACTACCTCGTACCCGCCGATGCTCTCGGTCTTGCCGATACGGTTCGCTGCCATCATCAGCCGCTCGCGGTAGTTCTTGCCTGCCGCGAAGTACGCTAGGTGCTTGGGATACAGCTCCCGCCGGAGTGGACCCTCGTCAGGGAAGTACACTCCGATCTTGCGCTCGCGCTTCCGCCGCAAGCCTTCCTCCAGCAGGAGCGTCAACTCCAACCGCTGGTCTATGCCGTCCAATATGTCGCTCATGTTTGTTGTGATGCCCCGGACACCGCCACACGGCGGGCCGGAGACTCCATCAAGAAGCCACTCCACCAAGCCGCCCGGCTTGGTTTATGGTTGAAGCCGCAGGCTAGCCATGTACTCCTGCCGGCGCAAGCGTTTAAACTCCTCGAGGGCCTCGGTGCCGCCGCTCTGCGGGGTCCAGCCCGAGACCTGAATGGCCAGGGCCAAGGCAACAGCGATGCTCTTCCACTCCTCCGCTCGCTCCGCTTCACGGCACATGTCTACCGCTAACTTCAACGTGTCAATGTCGCTATCTAGGTCGTACTCCACAGGGTGGAAGTGCTCGTCGGTGTCCCTGCTCATACCCGTATCACCAGCACCTTGATCTCAGTGCCGTCCTCCGCGCCGTCCTCGATCTCGAAGGTGTACTCTTCGTAGTCCATGCCGCGCTCCGCCGCGTTGCACGCTAGTGCCTGCGCTAAAGCAGCGGCACCCTCTGGGGGTGATGCCGGTAGGTCGTCTTTTTCCATGTACCTGTAGGTCTATCCGCCCCGGCGGAGTCCCGTCCAGAAAAAAGGAGGGGGTACCCCTCTGGGGTGATGGCACCCCTTGGGGTGTAGGGCCGCCCAAGGGCGACTGTGGAGGTACCTCGACTTTCTTTTCTTCGCGCGCGTGCGCTGGGGTGACGCGGGCGTGTGTCTAGTTAGTAAAGCAATTCCATATGACATCGATTGTAATGGGTTATACAGAAGTGTCTGTGCCTGTGTCACTTACAATAGGCGCTTGTACAGCCTCGGCTTGAACCTCTATGACCGAGCCGGAAGGACCGGACATCAAACCTGCCTTGGACGCATCTGCTAGCGCGCGCGCTGTCCTAGCCTCAAGCTGTGCGTCTGTGAGCTCAGTGAGGGCCGCTAGCAATGGGCTACCGTCTGCATTAGCCAGCTTAGTTGGAAGGAGTTTGCTGAGGAGAGCACAGAACGTCCGCGGATCAGTGCGGCCAACATGCTCGAGATACGAGGCGCCACCCAGCTTTTCAAAGGCCCGCTCTACCGCTTCGCGGACCGAAACGGTGAGAGCGTTTGGCGTGCCCTTGGCGCGCCCAACGGTACGCTCTCCGGGTTTTAAAATGTGGGCTTCAAAGTTTTTTGGCACGACCCCGGTTTGCATTCCTCTAGTCTTCCTCTTTTTTAGATCGTCCAACAATCTTTTTTCTTATGCGTAAATTCCACGCATCCAACCCTCTCCGCTCTGTACGCAAAAAAAGCGTACGAATTTTATTGCACCTACTCTGTCTTGTGCTTAGATTTTGCGTATGTCAACAACACCTTCTTCTGTCACCCTCTCCGGTATACTCAACCCTGACTCTGACTTAGTCGCCATCACATCTCTCGGGCAAGACATCTCTAACGAGTGCGGCATCGGATGCGTGCACGGTCAATGGTTTGTTGAGTTTAGCGGGCTCACCTATTGGCAACCACTTTCTTCTTTTGCCGCTAATGCCGATACAGTTGTCGCTTTTCTTTTTCGCTAGCCTTTCCCCTCACCCCACACACACAAACAAATGAGCACAAACAACGACACCCTCGCAACCCTCACCCTCACAGACACTTCCAAGCTTCCTTGCCGTAGCTTTGATGTCACTGCTTTAGCTTGCAACGTAGGATCAAAACTCGCGCAAGTCGAAGGAAGCGTTTGCTTTAAATGTTACGCGCTTGGCGGATTTTATCGTATGGCTAACGTGGCGAGCGCAAACCAAAAGCGATTGCTTCTCATGAAAGAAAAAGGCTGGGCAAAGCGGATGATCGAAAAGATTCGCGCCGAAGAAACGTCAGGTTTCTTTAGGTGGTTCTCTTCTGGGGACTTGCAAAGCTTGCGCAACCTTAAAGACATAGTGCGTATCGCCTTGGCATTGCCCGACATCAAATTTTGGTTGCCGACTAAAGAATATGGCATCGTCTCTGAGTATTTCGAACTCTACGGACCGTTTCCAAGTAACCTAACTGTAAGGCTTTCGGCCTATATGGTAGACAAAAGCGGCCCAGATTTTCTGGCGGAATCTTTGGGCGTTACAACCTCAGAGGTTGCAACCAACCCGCAACCCTCAGAGACTCAGAGAGTTTGCCCATCCTCAACGCAAGGCAACAAGTGTTTGGACTGCCGAGCTTGCTGGCAACCTGCCGTTCAAACTGTAGTTTACCGTTTGCACTAACCCACTCACCCCGTACAACCTACACCAAAAATGAAAACCCTACTCCTATCGGCTCTCGTAATCTTCGGCCCGCTCCTTGGTTGCGCACTTCTTTTCGCGCGCACCTTCCGCCGCGAGTTCGGCAACCTGGGAGGCAAACGCTAATATGATCCTTGGAACCCTTACGGAATGGAATCACCCTGACCACCGCGTTCAGGTGCGAGTTTGGCAAACCCGAGAAAACGAGTTTGGATGGGCAACGCCGTTTGAATGCGGCCTTGCTCCATCCTTTGATGCTGCTTGCGCCGAAATTGAGACCGCTCTTTTTTGGCGTGATGAAGTAATAACGGAAGGAGAGGAAGAATGAGTGCCATTCTGTACCGTTCCGGGGCAATTTGGTGTCTAGAAAAGCGCATGAAAGAATCTTACCACGCGGAGCGTGTTTGGGAGTTTGCCTCCGCCGCTGAAGCGCGGAGATTTGCCAAGACACAACGCCTAGCAGTCCGCCGAGTTGCGAATTGCGATACCTAGCAGGCCGTTTAAACATCCAAGCGCCACTCCGAACAAGGGAGCTCTCCGAAAGGGGAGCTCTCTTTTTTTGTCCTTATGTCCTCAAAAGCCTCAAATTCGCTCTGAAACACGCTTTCCGCCATGCTCACCTTACCGCACTATGTCACCAAGCTTTAAGATGCCTTTACGGCGCGGGAATCGGTAGTTCCATACGCATTTAAAACGCACGATCTTCCTTTTGCGCATACACGCAAGGCGCAAGCGCCTAAGGCGTGACGTGACGTGACATGACGTGAGGCGCACGTACGTAACCGCATCTAGCAGCACTTGCCAGTGAGAGCTAAATCCCCAAAACAAAAATCGGTAGAACCAAAATCCAAAGTGAACTTACCTGAGAAAAGGGGACCCAAAACAAAGCAGTAACAAACAAAAACACATGAAACTAACAGAAGAACAAGTCAG
>Ga0209297_1000562_pt1 | contig 23365 bp, 24 predicted proteins | sample S_130805_MF_Meta_FD_187322 | JGI IMG/M metagenome (GOLD analysis project Ga0209297, IMG submission 187322) | Freshwater microbial communities from Lake Simoncouche, Canada to study carbon cycling - S_130805_MF_MetaG (SPAdes) (version 2) | ecosystem: Environmental > Aquatic > Freshwater > Lake ...
CAACTCTCCCAGCGGTAATTGCGCCGACCGCTGAGGATGTAAAGAGCAGAGCGCAGGCTCCCCAACGAATCTGGCCACTAGCGATGTAAATTGCATTGCAGAAGATATTTGTTACTCCCGAGATTATGTTCTTGCCAGTATTCACATAGCTATAACTGCGACTGCGAATCAAGGTTGCGATAACAAGAATTCCCGACCCTGGACCGAAGTACCCTGAATAAATTCCGGCGAATGCGATTAGGGCCCGTTCCTTTGCCCCACTTAAAACAATGCGCCCCGGTTTCATCGGTGCCAGAATCGAGAGCGAAGCAAAGAGCAGAAGAAATGGCGCGATCTTAGAGAAGACCTTCTCTGGGAATGCCAGAAGCAAAACCGAACCTGCGATTGCAGCAAAACAAGAAATTATGATTAAGGATCGATACTCAAGGAATAACTTCTTGATGTTCCCACGTTGCGGGATCAGCGCAAATAGATTGGCATTGGAAATACCTAGTGAATTAGTAGTAGCCGCCGCAATCGGATTGAGGCCAAGTGCGAGAAGTACCGGGAAAGAGAGCGTTGATGCGCCGCCCGAGATCGCATTGATAAAGCCAACGATGAATCCGATGGGTATAAGCAGGTAGAGGCTATTCATCACTCACCGCACGCATACGCCACATCCGCAACAGTATGTCCATATGTCGGGGCAAGCCAATACCGTTGCGCCTATGACGCAACATTGGCAGGGCAGTTTCGACGATCTTGGTCGCTCCCTTGCAACAACCACATTTGTTGTCGTGGATTTAGAAACAACTGGTGGTTCTGCCGATGATTGCGAGATCACCGAAATTGGCGCAGTCAAAGTACGCGGCGGTGAAATTCTCGGTGAGTACAAAACATTTGTTAATCCCGGACTTCCAATCCCCGCATTCATCACTGTGCTCACAGGTATCACCGATGCCATGGTCGTTGATGCACCAAAAATTGCCGAGCTACTTCCTGGCTTTCTCGAATTTGCGGGAAGTCCCACTGACACAGTCTTTGTCGCGCACAACGCGCCATTTGATTTAGGTTTTCTTAAAGCCGCGGCAAAGAAACATGGTTATGCCTGGCCCAAGTACCCGGTAGTCGACACAGTGCGAATTGCAAGACAAGTCATGACAAAGGAAGAAGTTCCTAATAACAAACTCGGATCTCTCGCCGCATTCTTCGGCGCCGAGACCACTCCCAATCACCGCGCACTCGATGATGCCAAAGCCACTGTCGATGTACTTCACGGACTCTTTGGTCGCTTAGGTTCATTTGGCATCACCACACTCGAAGAGCTACTCAATTTCAGCAAACAAGTCTCACCTGCCCAACATGAGAAGCGCCATCTTGCCGCCAACATTCCTGCAATTGCTGGTGTCTACATCTTCCGCAATGCAAAGAATGAAGCGCTCTACATCGGTACTTCTAAAAATCTGCGCTCTCGAGTAAAGAGTTACTTCACTGCAGCGGAGAGTCGAAAGCGCATCAAAGATATGATCGCAATGGCCGATCACATTGACATCATCCCTTGCGCCACAGTTATCGAAGCCCAAGTGCGCGAACTGCGTTTAATACAAGAACACCAACCTCGTTTTAATCGCCGCTCTCGCACGCAAGAGAAAGCCGTCTGGATCAAACTCACCCAAGAACAATTTCCACGTCTCTCTGCCGTGCGCGGCCATAAGACGCTCCTTGATGATGCAGGTTGGGCTGGCCCTTTCCATGGCAACGAAGCGGCTCACTTAGCAATCGATGCGATTCACGAATTACTCCCGCTTCGCCAATGCACGCCGCGTATTACAGAGCGCAGCATGAAAACCGCTAGTCCTTGCGCACTCTTCGACATGAATCGCTGCGCCGCACCTTGCATCGGCAATCAAAGTCCTTCGAGTTATCAGACAATTATCTCCACGCTTCAGCACTATCTCCATAATGATTCGCGTCCCGTTGTCGATCAACTCACCAGACGGATGCAGAATTTAGCAACCGAGGAGCGCTTTGAAGATGCAGCACAGGTGCGCAATCGCCTCAGCGCACTCATCAGCGGAATTTCCCGCGGCCAACGCATCCGCGCTTTCACTCAAATTGGTGAAATCATCACCGCGCACCGACGCGATGATCAATGGGAGTTCCTCTGCATTCGCCACGGACGTCTCGTGGGTAGCGCACACTCCACACCAGGTGTTGATATTGCACAGACCATCGAATCGCTCTCACTTACCGCAGAGCGCATTACCGATGATGGCTCAATTCTTCCAGCATCAACCTATGAAGAGGTTGAGAAGATTCTTGGTTACATCGAAAATCAAGAGACTCGAATTGTCTCGATTACCGATGAATGGTCACTTCCAGTATTTAGCGCCGCTAGATCTCGCGGTGATTTTGAAAAGGTAGAAGATCAGGATGTTAATTTCTGGGTCAATCGAACCCAGCGCTCTAGTAATTGATTTGCCGCACCTGTATCAATTGCAATCACAGCAGATCGAACACCGGCATAAATTCGCTCATGTGGCGATAGCGATGTATCACCGCGGAATGCAGCTATTGCTACACCGGCATTAAGTACAACTGCATCACGCGGTGCACCCTTTTCACCGTTGAAAATCGCGCGAGTGATCGCGGCATTCTCAGCTGCATCTCCCCCGACAATTGCCGAAATCGGTGCACGTGCAATTCCAAAATCCTCTGGCTTTACCGAAATTTGAGTGATCTGACCACTATCTAGAACCAATACATCGGTGCTTGTGGCCAAGGTAATTTCATCGAGGCCATCATCGCCGCGAAAGACAAAGCCATCTACTCCACGATCAACCAATACCTGCGCCATCAATTTATGCATCGCTTTATTAGCGACACCGATAGCCGCAGCCGCAGGTTTTGCTGGATTGGCCAAGGGCCCCAAAATGTTAAAGACAGTAGGTACACCTAACTCTTTACGAGCAGGCGCCGCATGGCGCATCGCCGGGTGAAACATCGGTGCAAAACAGAAACCAATTCCGAGCTCATCAACTGATTGCGCCACTTGCTCGCCATTGAGATTGATCGCAACGCCGAGTGCTTCCAATAAATCAGCAGCACCCGACTTTGATGATGCAGCGCGATTGCCATGCTTCACAACCACTGCACCAGCTGCAGCCGCGATAATCGCTGCAGTAGTTGAGATGTTAATTGTGTGTTGGCCATCCCCGCCTGTGCCGACCGTGTCCACGGCGCGCTTACTAATACTTATTGGCGCACTATGGCGATACATCTCATCGACAAGCGCCGATACTTCGGCGGCTGATTCGCCCTTGCCTTTGAGGCCAAGTAAGAATCCTTTAATCTCATCGGCCGATGCACGGCCCTCTAAAATCTCACGCATCGCCCATTGCGCATTTTCGGCGGAGAGATTTTTACGATTATCTAAATCAGCAAGAAGTGTGGACCACATCGCTATCGAGCCGATCTCTTAATTAGGAAAGGACAGAGCTGCCGGCGATAAGTAATTGCGCAGCACGTGCCGCCAAAGTAAATGGATCGATCGGATGAGAGATGACACTCTCAGCGCGCGACCATGAGGCCAACCATGCATCATCTGGGCGTCCGATAATTAAGACAACTGGTGGGCAATTAAATACTTCATCTTTGAGTTGGCGCGCAACGCTCATGCCGCCCTCCGGAGTTGCCTCGCCATCGAGGATAAAGAGATCAGCTCGTGGTGTTCCATCGACGCTCTTGCTATCGATGTAGGCACGAAGCGCATCCGCTGTTGCAAATTCATGAATCTGATGTGGCCCTACTTCGGCAGATACTTGCTTTCCGAGGGCGGCAATAATGGATTTGCGTACATTGGAATCGTCGGAATAAATCACGATCTGCTTTGCAATAACCCGCTCTGACATGGGGCAAGTCTAAAGGCTCCTGCCGTCCAAAACCGAGCCCTCAGGCCCGTGATTGAGGTGACCCGTTTCACTGACCATTTCCGAGTAAAAGGTCGCCCCAGAGCGCTCTCGATAGCATCTTTTACCGTGAAGTCGGGAATAATCGCCCCTATGTCCAGCGCTCCAGTATCAATGCACAAGATCAACCGCCCCAACATGGTGGCAGTTGGAACCATTGTCTGGCTCTCGAGTGAACTCATGTTCTTCGCCGCACTCTTTGCCATGTACTTCACCACACGTGGCGTACAAGGTCCAAACATTTGGTTGGAATCCACAAAGATCCTCAACATTAAATTCGCTGCAGTCAACACCACCGTTCTCGTTCTCTCATCTGTCACATGCCAGTTCGGTGTCTTCGCGGCAGAGAAGTTTCAAGCAAAGCGCACTGCATCATTCTGGAAGATCTCTAAGTGGGGAATGCGCGAGTGGTTTGCGCTGACATTCCTTATGGGCGCATTCTTTATCGCCGGCCAAATTTATGAGTACGCATCATTGGTACACGAAGGTCTAAGTCTTTCTTCTAATGCATACGGCTCAGTTTTCTACATCGCAACGGGCTTCCATGGTCTGCACGTAACTGGTGGACTCGTGGCATTTCTTATTGTCATCATCCGTGTTGCTAAAGCTCGTCGCTTCACCCACTCCCAAGCAACAACTGCAATCGTGGTCTCCTATTACTGGCACTTCGTCGACGTGGTCTGGATCGCCCTCTTCTCTGCGATCTACCTGATTAAGTGATGCGCAAACTATGAAAAAACTATCGCGCCTTCGCCGCCACCGCTTTGCCTCACCGATTGCACTCTTCTTCGCACTCTTTCTTGTTGGCACCACCTTCTCTGTTGCAAGTGCAACAACCAAGCCAGCCCAGAGCGCATTTGCACGTAGCGCAGCCGTTGATGAAGGTCGCCAGATTTTCCTTAAGGGTTGTTCTTCCTGCCACGGCCTCAATGCAGAAGGAGGAGCAATTGCACCTTCCCTTATTGGTGTCGGCGCAGCATCAGTTGATTTCCAAGTTGGCACCGGTCGTATGCCGATGCAAGACATGAGCGTTCAAGCAATGCGCAAGAAGCCGGTTTACAACGAAGAACAGACTGCAGCCCTTGCCGCCTACGTTGCCTCCCTTGCACCTGGCCCTGCGATTCCAGATGCCGCAAATATTAATTACGAACGCGATGGCAATACTGCACAAGGCGGCGAGTTATTCCGCACCAACTGCGCGATGTGCCACAACTTCGCTGGACAAGGTGGCGCACTGACTCAAGGAAAATACGCACCAACACTTATGGGCGTAGAACCAAAGTACATTCTCGAAGCACTCGCAACTGGTCCACAATCAATGCCAGTCTTCTCCGACAAAGTTATTACACCCGCTGAGAAACTCTCCATTATTAAATGGATCAAAGCAGCAGAAGCTGAACCAAACTTAGGTGGCGCATCTCTTGGCCGCGTAGGACCGGTTACTGAAGGTTTACTCGTATGGACACTCGGACTTGGACTCCTAATCGGTGTTGCAGTCTGGCTAGCATCGAAGGCGAGATAAGAGATGTCAACAGAGATCGCACCAGTTGAAGATCCAGGATTGCCCGCGCACATCCATCGCAAAGCAGATCATGATCCAGTTGCAGAGAAGAAGGCAGAGCGCCAAGTAGCGATCCTCTTTGCCCTCTCAGCTCTTGGAACAGTCTTGATGATTTACTCCTACATCTTCATTCCTGGCGATAAATTTATTTTCTTGCCGATCATGGGCAACACCAATGCATCGCAATTATTTTTAGGTATCGGTATGGCCGCCTCACTCTTCTTTATCGGCATGGGCGCGATTCAATGGGCCCGTACCTTGATGCCAGATAATGAAGTAATCGCACAACGCCATGAGATGCGCTCTAGCGATGAAGATCGCGCAGATTTTGTTGACACAGTTAAGGAGCGCGCCGGTACTGCAGGTCTTGGTCGTCGTCCACTTATCAAACGCTCATTAGGTTTAGCACTTGGCCTAGTTGGCCTCTCACCAGTTTTATTGCTTCGTGATTTAGGTCCACTTCCCAAGATGGAGCTCTCCCAAACTTCATGGCGCGCAGGTACACGTTTAGTAACCGATCCAGGTGATCGCCCGATTAAGCCATCTGATCTCGAAGTCGGCGCAGTTGCACAAGTTCTTCCCGAGTTAGCTAAGGGGCAAGAGCGCACACTCGCAGACATTGGCAAGGATGCAGTCCTTCTTATTCGCATCCGCCCACAAGATTTCCAACTCTCACCTGAGAAACTCTCGTGGACCCACGAAGGCATCATCGCCTTCTCCAAGATCTGCTCTCACATGGGTTGCGCCATTGCCCTCTACGAACAACAGACCAAGCACCTGCTCTGCCCATGCCATCAATCAACATTTGATGTCACACGCGGTGCCAAAGTTATTTTTGGACCTGCGGCTCGACCACTTCCTCAATTAGCGTTAAGCCTCGATGCAGAGGGTTATCTCGTTGCACGACAACCATTCGCCGAACCTGTTGGACCTAGCTTCTGGGAGCGCTCATCATGACCGCACGTGAACGAATTGCCGGCACAGTTGCCAACTATGTAGATGAGCGCACTGGCGCGGCAAAGTGGCTCAAGAAGAACCTCACCAAAGTCTTCCCGGACCACTGGTCCTTTATGCTCGGCGAAATCGCGCTCTACTCATTTGTGATTCTTCTACTCTCCGGAACTTTCCTTACCTTCTGGTTTGATCCATCACAGAAGGAAGTTATCTACAACGGAAGTTACCAACCACTCTCTGGCCTCAAGATGTCAGCAGCTTATGAATCCACTCTCCACATCTCTTTCGATGTGCGCGGTGGTTTGTTAATGCGCCAGATTCACCACTGGGCCGCACTGATCTTCTTAGCTGCAATCGTTGTTCACTTGCTCCGTGTCTATTTCACCGGCGCATTCCGCAAGCCACGTGAATTCAACTGGATCCTCGGAGTCGGTCTTCTCACACTCGGAATTGTCGAAGGCTTCCTCGGTTACTCACTTCCCGATGACTTGCTCTCCGGTACCGGTATCCGCATTGCAGAGGCAATCATTCAAGCGCTCCCCGTTGTTGGGTCATACCTTGCTTACTTTGCATTCGGTGGCGCATTCCCCGGCGAAGCATTCATTCCACGTATTTACACCGTGCACATTCTCTTGCTCCCTGGCATCTTCCTTGCGCTGATCACCGTCCACTTAATGTTGGTCTGGTATCAAAAGCACACGCAATACCCAGGGCCTGGTCGTACTGAGAAGAACGTTGTTGGTTATCCATTGATGCCGGTCTACATGGCAAAAGCTGGCGGCTTCTTCTTTATCGTCTTCGGTATTACTGCATTCTTAGGCGCCGTTGCATCGATCAACCCGATCTGGCTCTACGGTCCTTACACGCCCGGACAGATCTCTGCCGGTTCACAGCCTGACTGGTACATGGGTTGGCTCGATGGTTTAGTGCGTATGGCGCCACCACTAGAGACACACGCATTTGGTCACACCATCTCTTGGAACATTCTCATTCCAGGTCTCATCATTCCCGGAATTATGTTTACCGGTCTTGCCCTCTATCCCTTTATTGAATCGTGGATCACAGGCGACAAGCGCGAACACCATCTCTTAGATCGACCACGTAACGTTCCTAACCGCACCGCACTCGGTGTTATGGCACTTACCTTCACACTCATTGGTTTAATTAACGGTGGTAACGACATCATCGCAACCCACTTCCATCTCACTATTAATCAGATCATGTGGTTTAGCCGCATCGGCATCATCGTCTTGCCACCGATTGCATTTGTCATCACCAAACGCATCTGCCTCTCATTGCAGCGCGCAGATCGCGAGCTCGTGCTTCACGGTCGCGAGACTGGTCGTTTGATTCGTCTGCCACATGGTGAGTTCGTTGAAGTCCACGAGCCACTCAATCAAGAGCAGATGTGGAAGCTCACTCAACACGAGCAGACACCAGCACTTGCTCTTCCTGAGACCGACAACGCTGGCGTTCGTCGCCCCAAGTCCATCACTAGCAAACTCCGCGCTCGTATGAGCCGCGCAGCAACAGAACAAGTTGCTAAGCCAACAAGTGATGACATCAAAGCAATCGAACATCACTAACTTCAACTAGCCCATGGCAGCGCAAGGAATAGCAGAACAACTCACTGCACTCCTTCGCGCCGACCTTGTTAAATCAGATCTCACATCGTTAGAGGCCTATAGCCGCGACGCCACACCACTCTTTCGTGGTGTTCCAGATGTAATCGTTTCACCGCGCTCCACAGCAGATGTCGTAAAAGTTGTGAAGTTCGCAAATGAAACTAACACCCCCATCATCGCGCGCGGTGCCGGCAGCAATCTCTCCGGTGCCACTGTGCCACTTCAAGGCGGCATCGTCCTTGCCATGGCTAACATGAAATCAGTCCTCGAAGTTTCAAAATCAGAAATGATCGCCGTTGTGCAACCAGGTGTTACCAACATCGATCTCGATGAACTTGTTGCCAAGGAGGGCTTGCGCTTTATCCCCGATCCAGGATCACGCAACGTCTCCACTATCGGTGGCAATGCTGCAACAAGTGCCGGCGGGCTGCGCGGACTCAAATACGGCACCACTAAAAATTATGTACTCGGCCTTGAAGCTGTCATCGGCACCGGCGAAATCTTGCGCACTGGTGGTCGCTTAGTTAAAGATGTTGCCGGCTATGACATCACCAGACTTCTCGTCGGCAGCGAAGGCACCTTAGGTATCTTCACCGAGATCACTGTCGCACTCGCCCCTCGCCCACAACTCTCCAAATACGGCGTCGCATACTTCGATAGCCTCGCATCTGCCGCACAAGCAGTCGATCAAGTAATGCTCGCAGGCCTGCTTCCTGCAACTTTAGAATTCCTTGACAACACCTGCATCGTCGCCGTAGAAGATTTCGCACACTTGGGCCTTGATAAAGAAGCCGGTGCACTTCTTCTCTTTGGCGATGATGGCGATGAAGCATCTGTCACTCCCGCACTCACTCGCATGGCCGAGATCATTAAATCTGCCAGTGGTTGTCGCGGCCTTACTCTCGCCGCAGATGTCGCAGCCGCCGATGCACTTCTCTATGCCCGTCGCTGCTCATTACCCGCACTCGCACGCCTTGGATCGCTCTCCATCCTCGAAGACATTGCAGTTCCTCGCCCCAAGATGGCAGAGGCGGTACGCAAGATCGAAGAGATCGCACAGTGCTACAACCTACGCATCGGCACATTCGGTCACGCCGGCGATGGCAATCTCCACCCCACCATCGTGGTTGATAAAGACATCCCCGAAGAGGTACGCAAAGCAGAACTTGCGCTTCGTGAAATTTTCCAAATCGCAATCGATCTCGGCGGCACTATCACCGGCGAACATGGCGTAGGAAGTGCAAAGCTGCCATTTCTCGAACCACTCCTTGGCCCAGTCAACATGCAATTACAGCGCAACATCAAGAAAGTATTTGACCCTAAGGGAATTCTCAATCCAGGACGTCTTGGCTCATGACGCAACCATTTACCCAATCGAAATTAGATCGCTGCATCTCCTGCGGTTACTGCCTACCGGCCTGCCCCACATACCAACTCACTGGCGCAGAAGAATCATCTCCTCGTGGTCGCATCACTCTCATGCGCGCCGTACAAGATGCTCGCCTGCCACTTGAAAGCCTTCTCCCCGAATCAAACTTCTGCCTCGGCTGTCGCGCCTGCGAGCCCGTCTGCCCTGCCGGAGTTGAATACGGCGTGCTCCTTGAGGAGATGCGCGATGCCACTTGGAAAGGCAAGAACAAACCACTCATCGTTCGTGCACTCTTTCTCGCAGTCGGCTCCACACTTCGCGTTCGCGCACTCGCCCTTCTCTCCCCCATCGCCCGCAAACGTAAAGCCCGCACTGACCTCCACTTAATGCTCGGTTGTTTTGAACGCAGACTCTTTCCTAGAGTTAGTAGAGCTGTTGCACAAATAGAACCCACTTGCTCAATCTCAAAAGATCAAGGATGTTGCGGCGCACTCCATGCACACAATGGCGCACTTGAAAAAGGCAAAGCCATGGCCAAAGCACTCGGCGAACAACTCCCCGGCACAATCCTCACCACTGCCGGCGGCTGCGCAGCACATCTCTCCTCTGTCTTAGGAAGAGATCGCGTAAAAGAATTCTCAGAGTGGTTCACCCTTAACAACCAACAACTCACACCACTCACCAAAAATGGCAGACCAGTTCGCATCGGCTTCCAAGATTCCTGCCATCTTCGCAATGGAATGTCCGTCTTCAACGAACCCCGCACCATTCTCAAATCCCTAGGCGAATACATCGAAGTCCCCGATGCCGCGGCCTGCTGTGGCGCTGCCGGAACCTACGCCCTCCTGCAACCCAAGAACTCCCGCAAAGTTGTTTCCAAGAAAGTCCAAGACATTGCAGCCCTTAATTTGGATTACCTTGCAACAGTCAATCCTGGTTGTACTCGTCAATTACAGAGTGAGCTACGAAGGGCTGGAGTTAAGACGAAGGTTGTGCATTTGGCGGAGTTGGTAGAGCGGGCACTGTCCGCTAACTCTTAATCACCGGGTCGGGGGTTCGTGTTGCGCAAAAACGAAGGGGGTCTAGCCTATAAACATGAAAAGCGAGCAAACACAATGTTTTAGTTGCTTTAAAGAACTGAACTCAGATCTAGATAAGAAATGGATCAGATACAACAAGTCCTGCCCTAGCTGCAAAACTGCTTTAAGTGACGAACAGTCGATTTGTCACACCTGCGGCAGTGAAACTAGTCCGGAAAGTGCACTTTTGTTTTGTAAAGAGTGTTTTGATGGTATGGGTGAGTTTCAATAACTCTCGGCCTTCTGCTTATTGCAACCCTGATGCGACAACTACAAAGTCTGGATCTAGTGGTAGCCAGGTTGGAACTTGGGCTCGGAATGCGATTCGGTTAGATCCAAGATGACTGCGTCCGGCAAATAGCAGGAACAATCCAAGGAGAAGTTGGGGAAGTTTTTTTACTAAGGCCATGGATGAGGGTAAGCCTTTCGGGGAGTAAATCGGTAGGATTTCCTCACCTACAAGGAGGGTTCATGATCAAGCTCGAGTTGTTGTTGGAGAAAGTCATCTTTGCTGGACGCTGGCTCTTGGCTCCCTTATACATCGGCCTTCTTGGAGCGCTGCTTCCTATTCTCTATCGCTTCGCTCACTCCTTCTGGGAGATTATGACTCACATTACTTCCCTCACAATGTCTGAAATAACCCTGCAGGTACTTGAACTTCTCGACACGGTATTGCTGGGTAATCTCATTATCTTGGTGCTCTTTGCTGGTTATGAGAACTTTGTTTCCAAGATTGCAGTTGCCGATGGCGCTGAGGATCGACCACATTGGATGGGACATGTGGACTCCAGCGGAATGAAGATTAAGTTGATTGGCTCACTTGTTGCGATTTCAGTGATTGAGCTTTTGAAGGACTTCATGCAGGAGGGGCCATTTGATCCCAAGCGTGAGGGTTGGAGAATTGGCATTCACATGACATTCGTGATTTCCGGAGTTCTCTTTGCGCTGATGGATAACCTGGCAGATCGCCATAAGTCCGAGCGTTGATTTGTATTAAGCGCAGATTCTTCAGTTGGATGTTGGACTAGGCTCTTTGTATGAGTAAATACGCTGTTGTTACTGGAGCCGGTCGTGGAATCGGTGCGGTTACTAGCGAGGCTCTTGTGCGCGATGGTTGGACAGTGGCAATGCTTGGGCGTGATTTAGGTGCGCTAGAAGGTGTGGCGAAGGGACTCGGTAGTTCGACGGTCGCGATTTCTTGTGATGTCAGCGATGCGAGTTCTGTGGTGAAAGCTTTCGCTCAAGTGAAGAAGGAGTTTGGTCGCCTTGATCTTCTATTCAATAACGCTGGCATCGCATCCCCTGGTGATTTGTTGGAGGATGTTTCAGCAAAGGATTTTCAGGCGGTAATGAATGTAAATGTTGGTGGTGTTTTCTATTGCACCCAGCAGGCATTTGCGATCATGAAGGAGCAGAGTCCGCAAGGGGGAAGAATCATTAACAATGGCTCGATTTCAGCTCAAGTCCCCCGGCCAAATTCTGCGGCATACACAGCCTCCAAACATGCAGTGACTGGACTTACACGTTCGACTTCGTTGGATGGGCGAAAGTACAACATTGCATGTGGGCAGATTGACATCGGGAATGCTGATACGAAGATGGCGGCAGATCATGGATCTGGAGTTGTGCAGGCAAATGGTGGCGTGATGGCTGAGCCGATGTTGGATCCGCAGATAGTTGCAGATGCGGTCGTGCACATGGCGAATCTGCCGCTAGAGGCGAATGTGCAGTTCATGACGGTGATGGCAACGAAGATGCCTTACATCGGGCGGGGTTGATCCTTTCTTCTGTCGCAGGGGCGGGTTACTCTCGCTACATGGGATTTCTTTCAGAGTGGAAGATAAAACGGGTCGATAAAAAGGCTACTGACGAATTCAATGTTTTTCACACCGTGTGGAAAGATGACTTAGATTCACTCAATAAATTAATCGAAGTATTTACCGCTGCCTCTAAAGGCGAGGATGCTGTCCCTAATTCACTCACGCAGAAGCCTGGCGAAGTCACACTGTGGACAGCCAATGGTGGTTATTGCTTTCAAAACATCTATCCCAATTGGATTGGCTCTTTTGCCCTATCAAGCATGGCTAGCAACAGCGGCCACACTCAGCTACGGCTACAGTAGATTGAATTAATTTCTAACGACGCTACCGCTCCGCATCTAAGAAATTGGAATCACAATCTCGTTGTATTGAATAAAGCCTGGCTTAATGGGTGGGTCAAAACGACAGACTCTGGATTCACTCGAGAGTGCGATATTTCTCTTTGCCGCAGCTGTTCGAAGTTCAGCAATTTTTTTCTCAGCTAATTCTGAAGTGGCACGACCGCGAAAAGCAGATGCAATGCATGTTTCTTTATCTAATTCGCGCAGATGCACATTGGGGTCGTTGGGATCGGGCAGATGACCGATCGTGCTTCCGGATGGCATTACGAATGAAACAAACCACTCATCAGGTTGGCTCTTATCTTCTCGTTGAGAAACTATTACTGGGGCGGTCATCGCAATCGCTTGAGCGGCCTTATTGCCTTTTGAAATGTATCTAAAGAGCGAGCCAAAACCAGCCGAGCTAGCAGAGGAAAAATTCGACGAGACTCTTACCTCGGCAATTACACACGGTAGATACTCGCGGATTTCGAAATCTTTTTGGACTTCGATTACTCGAAATTCTTGTCGCTGGGTCATTGTTTCACTCTAGTTCAAAGCCGGTTGTAAGGTGCAATGCGATCGAGAACTCTTACCACTCAACAATGCGGCGCTCTTCCCAGAGAAAACCAGTCTTATCAATTGCGGGATCAAACTCTCTCGTTGCCAGCCAGATTGCAGTATCTGCACCTTCTGCAACAGAGAGCGGTGCATCAGGTCCACCCATGTCAGTGCGAGTGTGATTGGGGCAGATGGCATCAACGAGTAAGCCGCGTGAGCCAAGTCCGGTTTCATGTGCGAGATTGCGCACCAGCGCATTCACGCCAGCTTTGCTAATTCGATACGGCGCTAATCCCCCGGTATTACCAGGACCTGACATGCGACCTAAGCAGGCTGAGTAAACGATGACGCGACCATTGCGTGCCTCAGCCATGGGTGCGACAAGAATGTTGAGAGCAGTGAAAACTGAATCGAGATTAATCGCCATTACGCGGCGCCACTCTTCGTTAGTTGTTTTTAAAGTCTTTGACATTTTTTCACTCATCACACCGTGGGCCAGGATCAGAATTTGTGGAGTGCCGAATGTCGCAAGGATTTCCTGAAATGCGCTCTTGCTTGCATCAATGTCAGCTAAATCCACTGCGCGGAAATCACATTGAAGTTCTGCAGCTGCCTGCTGTAATCGTTCAGGATCTTTTGCTACCAGAACAATTTCATGTCCTTCAGCTTTCAATGCACGCGCCGTTTCAAAGCCAAGACCGCGAGATCCACCTGTAACTACCGCAAGGGATGCGGGATTACTCGGCAAAATCTCCGCCTCTACCTGTGATCTTGCGTCGCGCCTTTGTCGGGCGATCGTAGGCAACAATTAGTACCGCCAACAGAATCGTAAAAGCGGCAAAGATGATTAATCCTAAAATCATGCTGAACCGAGAACCGCCCAGAGAACAAGAGCCATTACCGCAATACCTAGGCCAACTATCGCAATAGCGGCAAGTGACAAGAGACTACGGGAATCCGCAACCTTCTTTGTTAGCACTGAGGAACTCTTCAATTTATTGAGATCCATAATCAGAGCTTCTGCTTCACGAATCGCAGCATATTGCGAAATAATCGCCAGAATTCCAGTCGTTGCAGCGACGCCAATTGTCAAAAACTTCGCGCCATCAGATGCATCGGTAAATTTTCCAAATACTGCTGCAACAAAAACACCAATCAGGACTAGTGCTGGCGCAACTTGTGCGGTGATAACGCTTCTACGCTTCTCGTTCCAGAGCTTTAGGAGGGCTAATTCATCCATGAGATTGTCCTTTGAATTGTGGCTGGCGTGCCGCCTGCCTTGGGCTAAAAGTACTGCCTGGTCAATCTAGTTTCTAGTTCAAACTCGAAGTTACAGTGCAGCCAGAGACTTATTTCCGCTTGAGTTCGCGCAAGGATTTCTTGAGCGCCTTGCGCTCTGCGATGGCTTGCGGATCTTTCTTTGTCGGAAAGGCCCACTTCAGAAAGAGAATGAAAATAGGCAGTGCCATAAATCCACCCAGACCTTGGATAAAGAGGCTGGTATTGATTCCCCCGAGCATTAGTGAAATCTACTAGGACGCAAGGCATTCTTCTACTCAAGAGTTCCTCACTCATTGTCCGCAACTTCATGCGCAGTTCACTAGTGCGCTATCTACCAAGTGGAGTATCGGCTCATGGACCTGAATCATTTACTTCGTACATTTCATGTCGCGCGTTCGGCACAATCAGATTGTCAGCTCGAACACGACACGAGAGCGCGTTCGGCACAATCTCGCAGAGAAATTGACGCGAAAGAGATGGAGCTACAAGCACTTCTGCACGAATACACCTTGTTGAGGTAATTCCGTCCCCACATAGAAAACCCCTGCATACCCGGGTGTATGCAGGGGTTTTCTATTTACTTATGCGGCTGGGTGAGTATCTACGTTTGCCTTGATGATGTGAACTTTGAAGGTCCAGAGATTTTCGGCACGTGGATCGATGATTAACTCAACCCAGTGATTAAAGCCGGAACCAAAAGTCTGTATCCGAGTGAAATTCTCAACGAGCGAGCCCTTGTCTTTCTCAACGAGCTTGCCAGCAGTTTCATTCATAGGCATGTCAACTTGATACCAATGCTCATCGCCATTCTGTAGCAGAACTGGCTTCTTGAACTTGATGGTGTTGGTGAGAAGTGCCTGCTTGATGTTCGAGAAGGCTGCAGTGTTCTCATTGTTTGGAGTCGCAGCATCGCGTGCGTAGCCTTCCCAATCCATGTTGGCCTGCACTACAACGATTACGCCAACTGAGCCATTAGTAACTGCACTCTCAAAGCCCTTGTTGATCCATGCCACGTTAGCGGCATCGCGAGCTTTGAACTCCACGTCATCGCCATCTGTCGCCTTGTCGTTATAGGTCTTGAAAGTTGGAGTTGCCACTGCTGAGTTGTTAGCAGAACCAGGTACGTGAGGGATGATGACGGTGATTCCCTTGTACGTAAACAGCTGCATTTCTGGGTACTTCACATCGTGGGCGACTGCGATCTTGGTAGTGCCGCCACCGAGTGAGATGTAGGAAGTATCTGCCTTCTGGAAATAGGTTGAACGAACGAGGGCTAAACGGTTATTTGGATCATAAGCACCCTTAACTGCGCGATCGCAATCAACCCATTCGTTATCTCCGATAGAGTAGAAAATTGGGCTGTTGAACTTGTCGAAGAAATCTGTCTTGATGCGTGCATAGGCCTCATCGGTGCACTTATCGCCCTTGCCACTCATAGTGTCACCATCAAAGAGAGTGAAATCTAATTTAGCGGCATTAATTGCAGCGATAACAGCTGGGGTTTGGCTAACGCCTTTAGCGTCGTAAGGCATGTCGCCAGTTAACGCGATGCTGAATTTATAGGCTTGGCCGGCATTTGCCGAGCTCCCGGAGATGGCTACTGCCACAAGGGAGAGAGTTGCTAGAAGAGTTCCTGCTAGTGCGCGCTTGCGCTTTGATGTAAGTGTGGGTTTGTTCACGGGCTTATCCTTTTGGTTCAAGGTTAAAAATTGGGGCATTTCACGTAGCGTGAAGTTAAACACCCGTGAAACTTTGAAGCGCTTTGATTCAAGTTGGCGACGGGCAATTACTCTCTTCCTATGGCTATCCCAGGTCCGGCGCGAGACTCACACTTTCCCGCGATCGAGAAGCGATACGGCCAGCCGATGAAGTACTGGTTCTCCGTCATGAAGGATTTAGCGGGCGAGAAATACCCCGCGCAGATTGCTTACCTGCGAGAGAGCTATGGATTTAGTCAGGCTCATGCCAATGCACTGGTGATGTACTCGCGTGGATCGGTGTCGGCCAGTCGCTTCGCTACTCCAACTGAGTATTACAAGACAATCGATCCGGCACAGGCAAAGACGATCAAGGCGATCTTTAAAGTAATTCGTACTAAGTACCCACGAGCTGAAGTTGTTATCGCTTGGAATCAACCGATGGTCAAGATCGATGAGGCCTATGTTTTTGGTGCCACAGTTGCAACAAAGCACATCCTGATCTCACCATGGAGTGCAGATGTCATCGCAGAGTTTGCCGAGAAGATGGAAGATCTAGCGGTGAAGAAGAAGACGATTGGTATTCCCAATGATTGGAAAGTTAATAGCTCGCTGATTTTGACTTTAGTTCGCGCGCGATTGAAAGAAGTTAAGAAGGGTTAGTGCGAACCCGAAGCGACTGGCTTCTCGTACTCTGTAACAAAACCGATGATGCTAATAATCAAAGTTGGAATCGCGATAATTGTGAGCCACCAACCAAGGACTAAACCAAGTCCGGCAGCGCAGGCAGCAAGTGCAACAGGTAGCGGCCACCATGAGTGCGGGCTGTAGAAACCAAGTTCGCCAGCGCCATCGGAGATTTCAGCGGTGAGATTATCTTCCGGAAGTACTGCGCCGATGCGGCGATTGGTAAACCACATGTAGAAACCAACCATGCCAGCTAAGCATCCGCTCAGGAGCATTCCGGTAAAGCCAAGAACTTCGCCACCTACTTGCTGATACACCACGGCAATGATGAAGTAGAAAATTGAGAGACCGAGAAAGAGGCGATAGTTGGATTTCATAGTCGGCTAGTGACCTTCAGTCTTAATGTGCGGGTAATGCAGGTCAAAGGCTGGGCGCTCACTAGTAATTCGTGGCATCGATGTGAAGTTGTGGCGAGGTGGTGGACAAGAAGTTGCCCACTCCAAAGATGAGCCGTAACCCCATGGATCATCAACGCCAACAAGTGGAGACTTGCGAGTGATCCATACATTGATTGCAAATGGAATCATCGAGAGTGCCAATAAGAATGAACCGATGGTAGAAACGGTATTCATAAAGGTAAATCCATCGGTTGCTAAGTAATCTGCGTAGCGGCGTGGGAAGCCCTTGATACCGAGCCAATGTTGGATGAGGAATGTTAAGTGGAAACCAAAGAAGAGGGTCCAGAAGTGAATCTTGCCGAGGCGCTCATTAAGCATGCGACCGGTCATTTTTGGCCACCAGAAGTAGAAGCCACCGAACATCGCAAAGACCACGGTGCCAAAGAGCACGTAGTGGAAGTGAGCTACAACGAAGTAGGAAGCAGAGACTGCAAAATCAAGTGGCGGTGAAGCAAGAATAATTCCAGTGAGTCCACCGAGAAGGAATGTAATTAGGAATCCAACAACCCAGAGCATTGGGGTTTCAAAGGAAATCGAACCGCGCCACATAGTGCCGATCCAGTTGAAGAATTTCACACCGGTTGGTACACCGATGAGGAAAGTCATAAAGGAGAAGAAGGGCAAGAGCACTTGACCGGTTGCGAACAAGTGGTGGGCCCATACTGAGACAGAGAGCGCAGAGATTGCAATAGTTGCGGCGATCAAACCTTTGTAACCAAAGATTGGCTTGCGACTAAAGACTGGCAAAATTTCAGTTGCGATTCCGAAGAATGGCAGCGCCAAAATATAAACCTCGGGATGGCCGAAGAACCAGAAGAGATGCTGCCAAAGCATGGCTCCACCATTGGCCGGATCAAAAAGATGCGAACCAAAGATGCGATCTGATTCCAAACCAAGAAGTGCTGCAGCAAGTGGTGGGAAGGCAAGCAATACAAGAATCGACGTGAGCAATACGTTCCAGGAGAAGATCGACATACGAAACATCGTCATACCAGGTGCGCGCATTGTGAAGATTGTTGTAATGAAGTTAACGCCACCAAGAATTGTGCCAAGGCCACTCAGTGCTAGACCCATCACCCATAGGTCGCCACCGATGCCTGGTGAATATTGTGAGTTCGCAAGTGGTGCATAAGCAGTCCAACCGAATGAGGCGGCACCTCCTGGACTTAAAAAGCCACCGAATGCCATAAGTCCACCGAAGAGGAATAACCAATAAGACAACATGTTAAGACGTGGGAAGGCAACGTCTGCTGCGCCAATCTGCAGCGGCATGATTACGTTCGCAAAACCGACGAAGAGTGGCGTTGCAAACATCAACAACATAATGGTGCCGTGCATAGTGAAGATCTGGTTGTACTGCTCGTTGCTCAAAAATTGCAGCCCAGGACGTGCTAATTCAGTGCGAAGCAAAAGCGCGAGAACACCCGCGACCAAGAACCAGGCAAATGAAGTTCCAAGGTAGAGATAGCCGATTACCTTGTGATCGGTTGATGTCACAATCTTGACGAAGCTCTTGCCCTTATTTGTCGGCGCAGGACGTGCCGATTCGGTCACGATCGGACGAGTGGCATATGTGGTCATGACTGAACCGCCTTAAGGGTTTCTAGATAACTCTGGTATTCGGCAGGTGTGACAACTTTTACTTTAAATATCATCTGAGAGTGATTGCGTCCACATAGAATGTTGCAACGTCCCGGAAACTCACCGAGCTTGTTAGCAGTGAATTCTAAATAGTTTGTAACGCCAGGCAGATTTTGAATTTGAATCATGAACGCTGGAATCCAGAAGCCATGCACCACATTGTCGGAAGTCAAAGTAAAGCGAACGCGCTCCCCCTGCGGCAGATAGAGAGTTGGAGGTTGCGCCGGTGTTCCAGTAACAACGGCATCTTTGCCTGCTTCAGGATAGGCAAATTGCCACGACCACTGAATTCCCAGAACACCGATCTCATGTTTAACGGCGGTGGGCTGTGGTTTTGTAATTTTGTTCTCATCGATTGCGGTAAATGCAAAGAGAACCGCAACAATTATGAGAGGAATGAGTGTGTAGGCAATCTCAACCGGAATGTTGTACTGAGTCTGCTTTGGAATTTCATCGCCCTTGCGACGATGAAAAATAGCTGGGTAGATAATAAGGGCGAGAGTAAAAACGCCAACAACTGCTGCTGCAATCCACGACCAGTTCCAGAGTGGCAGCGTTATGTCGTTGACGCTCGAAAGTGCGGGATCAAATCCGAAATTATCTGACTTGCCACAACCGGAAAGTAGGAGCGCAAGCGCGCCAGCACCAAGCGCAAAAGCTGCGCGGATCGGCTTACGAGAAGGCATTGGCCAAGGATAGTGCTCCGACTTGGCTCTCAGTTCAGCCAGCGGTAGCGTTCAACGCGTGGTTCGTGTCACAGGAAATTTCCAGAATGATGCGCCTCTGCATCCCGATGCTAGAGCGACGCTCCTCGATGCCATAGACCAGGGATGGAGTGATCCGCGCAAACTCCATCAAGTCAGCGCCAAGGCGAAAATCCTCAGAAACCACGCGATCGAAAGTATCGCAGCCGCACTCTCACTCGATCGCGATGAGATTGAAATCGTCGGTGAACCACTCCTTGGTTATCAGCTTTCTCTCGCCGGCTTAATGAAGAGCGATACTCCATTTATCCATAGCGCTATTGAACGGCGCGAAGTAATGGCAATTGCCCGAGCACATGGAAATTCCACGATGATCGGTATCGATGGTGTTGGTAAATTAGAAATTGGAAAAATCGCAGCCCTTGCACCAACTGCTAATTCTGTAATTTCACTGCAAGTTGCCAATGGTGAGACTGGTGTAATCCAGCCGATCGAAGAGATTGTTGCTTTGAGTAATGGCGCGATGATTGCATGTGACTACACCGCAGCAGGTGTTGACCTACCACTTCCCTCTCGCTTTTCTACCGCGCTCTTTGATGCACGTAGCTGGCATGGGCCAGCAGGTGTGGGAGTTTTAGCGATTCGAGATAGTGCCAATTGGCGCAATCCATTGCCACACATCGGTGTTGCACGCACTCCTGGTTCGTCATCACTGCCCTTGCTACTGGCTGCAGCTGTTGCACTCGAGAGTTGGCATGGTGCACGCAAGCAAGATGCCAAGGCACTTCGCGCTTTGAACTCAACGCTTCGTGCCGCGATCACCAACGACATTACTGACGTCACAATCGCTGGAGATCTAGGTCAATCCCTGCCACATCTACTCTCGATTTCGATCGATAACATCGAAGGCGAAGAGCTCCTGCGCGAACTCGACAATGAGGGAATCCAAGTTGATGCCGGTTCTGCATGTTCGGCCGATGACATCGAGCCAAGTCACGTTTTGCGCGCGATGGGTATTGCCACTGCGGGAAACATTCGAATTACCTTGCATCCAGGAACCACTGAATCTGAGATTGCATATCTTGTAGCAAATATCAAGAGTGCGGTAGCAAAACTTCGCAGTTAGCGATCAAAGCCTGACTTAGCTAAATGTGCTCCAACTTCCTTTGCCGCATCGCCACCGTAAGCAGCAGTAAAGCGATCGAGAAATTCTGTTGCACTAAATCGATACTCCTGAGTGCCCTTGGTTTCGATGACATAAGTGGCAAGCATTGCGCCAACTTGTGCGCAGAGTTGATGTGAGAGTCCCCAAGAAAGTCCGGCGATAAAGCCAGAACGAAAGGCATCACCCACGCCAGTGGGATCAACTTTGCCCTTCTCTTGCGGAACTGTGATGGAAATCGTTGGCGCACCTTTACTTTCAATGCGCGCGCCATCGCTGCCCATCGTCACAACGCGATATTTCACGCGATCGAGAATCTCGCTATCGCTCCAACCAGTCTTCTGAATCGCAATACCGAGTTCGTACTCATTCATAAAGAGATAGGTAGCGCCATCAATGAGTGCGCGAATTTTCTCACCATCGAGCCAAGCCAATTGCTGCGACGGATCGGCGATGATCGAGATGCCTAGTTGGTGGGCAACTTCGGTGTGACGAAGCATTGCCTCTGGGTCATCGGGTGAAACGATCAGTAGATCGATGCCACCGATTGCTTCGTGAATTGGGGCTAATTCAATTTCGCGCGCCTCCGATGTTGCACCCGGATAAAAGGATGCGATCTGATTCATTTCGCTATCGGTGGTCACCATAAAAATAGCGGTGTGCTGGTTTTGGGAGACTTTTACCTTTTCAGTATTTACTCCGTGGCGACTAAGCCATGCTTCGTAATCACTCCAGTCGGTTCCTGCCGCTGCAATAAGTACTGGATTGGCTCCTAATACGCCAAGACCAAATGCAATATTGGCGCCGGTTCCGCCGCGATGAATAACTAAATCATCGACGAGAAATGAGAGCGAAATTTTATCGAGTGAGCCCGCGACCATTGAGTCGGTGAATTTGCCAGAGAAGGTGAATAGGTGATCTCGACCGATTGATCCGGCAACGCCAATCTTCATGAAGAAGTGCGCTGAGTTTTAGTGGAACGAATCGCCACAAGCACAGGAGCCCTGTGCATTGGGGTTATCGATTGTGAAGCCTTGCTTCTCGATAGTGTCAACGAAATCGATAGTTGCACCAGAAAGGTATGGATCGCTCATCTTGTCGGTAATCACTTTGACGCTACCGAATTCACGGATGACATCGCCATCCATGTTGCGATCATCAAAGTAGAGCTGGTAGCGAAGGCCAGAGCAACCGCCTGGCTGAACAGCGACACGGAGATTGAGATCATCGCGACCTTCTTGCGCAAGTAGCGCGGCAACCTTGGTTGCAGCTACATCGGTAAGGGCGATGCCAGTATTTTGAGTGGTAGTTGTTTCGCTCATGTTCTCTCCTTGTGTCGTTACAAGGATCATCCTACTCACTCGAAGTGTGAAGTGGCGCGTTGGAGCCACTTCGCGAGAGAATGAGCCATGGCACTAGCCGACCTACTACTCCTTGGCAGAGGCAGCGATCTCGCTTCCGAGCGCGGAGTTTCCTGTACCGGCGAACTGCCTGCCGCTAGTGATACCGACTTAGTTGCGCGGGCCACTGCAGCGCGAGCCGCGTTAGGTGATCGGGCTCTCATCTTGGGCCACCACTATCAACGCGATGAAGTCATCGATTTTGCAGACATCACTGGTGATTCTTTTAAATTGGCACAAGCTGCCGCAAATCAATCAAGTGCCGAATACATCTTCTTCTGCGGCGTTCACTTTATGGCCGAGAGTGCCGACATTCTTACTGGCGCACATCAGAAGGTAATCCTTCCTGATTTAGCTGCTGGTTGTTCGATGGCGGATATGGCAACGGCTAATCAAGTCAATGAATGCTGGCAACAGCTAGAAAAAATTGGCATTGCTTCAAAGACTATTCCGGTCACTTACATGAACTCCTCTGCCGCAATTAAGAGTTTCACCGGTGCGCACGGAGGAACAATCTGCACTTCATCTAATGCGCAACGTGCAATGAGTTGGGCATTTGAGCAGGGCGAGAAGATTCTCTTCCTCCCCGATCAACATTTAGGTCGCAATACCGCGGTGCTTTCACTCGGTCTCACACTCGAAGATTGCGTGCTCTGGAATCCATGGAAGCCAATGGGTGGTTTGACTGAAGAGCAATTGCGCAAAGCCAAAGTCATTCTCTGGCGCGGACATTGTTCGGTGCATGGTCGATTCACCATCGATACAGTGAATGAAGCGCGCGTGCGTATTCCTGGTGTGCAGATTCTGGTGCACCCTGAGTGCCAACATGAAGTGGTTGCAGCAGCAGATGTGGTTGGTTCAACTGAGGCGATTATTAAAACGGTTACCGAATCTGCCGCTGGATCAAAGTGGGCAGTTGGCACTGAACTTAATCTGGTGCAGCGTCTGGCACGAACTAACCCAGATAAAGAAGTTGTCTTTCTCGATAAGACGGTCTGCTACTGCTCCACAATGAATCGGATTGATTTGCCGCACCTTGTTTGGGCGATGGAGACGATTCTCGGTGGGCGCGTAGTCAATGAAATCCGCGTCAATGAAG
>Ga0209297_1000568_pt1 | contig 23239 bp, 21 predicted proteins | sample S_130805_MF_Meta_FD_187322 | JGI IMG/M metagenome (GOLD analysis project Ga0209297, IMG submission 187322) | Freshwater microbial communities from Lake Simoncouche, Canada to study carbon cycling - S_130805_MF_MetaG (SPAdes) (version 2) | ecosystem: Environmental > Aquatic > Freshwater > Lake ...
GACTAGATCAGACTGGTGCGTCGCACTCGCGGCGAATCGCGTCAGGTGTGGGTAAGTGATCCCACATGTCGGCGAGCAAATCATCGCGCAACGACTTCTGCGTAGGGTCGCTCCACAAGTTGGTCTGCTGCAACGGATCGTTCGCAAGGTTGTACAGCTCACCTTCAGTGCCATCGTGAAGTGAACCAGGTATACACGCGGTGGCAACCCATCCATCACGACAAATCGAACGCAAGCGCACGATCTTGCCGAATAACACGCTGTCCCATTCAGTCAGCACGCGTTCATGTCCAAGCTCGGCTGCTTCGTTTTCATTCACTGGCAAACGTGGTGCTTCGACATAATCGGGTTGCGCGAGTCCGGCGATGTGACAGAACGTTGAAGCCAGCGACACATGGCCAACCGGTGCTTCAACCGTTGCCGGATTGATTCCTGCAGAAGGGGCTGGACGCCAAATGAGCGGAACACGCATCAATGAATCAACGTGGTACGGGCCTTTAAATAACAAACCAAAGTCACCTTGAAATTCGCCGTGATCGGTTGAGACCAACACATCGGTGTCGGCGCCCCAACCGCGCTCGTTGATGCGCTTCATCATCCGACCAACTGCTTCGTCGATTAACTCATTTTCAATATGTGTGAGCGCATTGACTTCGCGAACTTGATCATCAGTCAAGGTGTTGGGAACCCACTTCAGCGGTGCTTCGTAGTTTGAAACAAACTCGCCGTCGTACCACTTGCGCCATTGAGCGGGCTTGTTGTCAAGAATTGCTTCGCGCTCGGCACGATTTTGCGGATAGCCAGCGGGTAAATCGAGATCGCGCCAATTAACACGATGAGTTTCGGAAGCCGGTGGATCCCAAGGATGATGAGGATCGGGGAAACTCACCCAACAGAACCAGTCGGCATCGGCATCAAGTGAATCAAGCCAAGCAATCGTGCGATCGGCGACCCAGTCGGTGTGGTACAACTCGCGAGAAATGTTGTTGACGTGTGCTTGTGGGGCTCCGGTAGCGCCACCGCCTTCAGCGCTTACTTGCAACGACATGTCAAGAACGCGGTAGTACATCGGAACCGCTTCAGGGTGATTCTTCATGAGCCACTGGGCGTAATGGAATGAACCCATGCCGCCATGACTTGCCGATTCCATGTGATCAAAGCCGCGATGTAAATGGCCATCTTCAATGAGCGAATGTGCGCCGGTATTTGCCAACTGGTTTTCAACGAAACGCAAGAATGGATCGAGGAATGGTTCAAAGTGAGCTTTGCCAATCAAGGCAGTTTTGTAACCAGCATCATGCAAGGTGGTGGCAACGCTTGGAGCATCGTTAGGTAAGGGAACGCCGTTCATCCATACGCCGTGAGTTGCGACGTGCTGACCAGTGATCATGGTTGATCGAGAAGGCATGCACACAACATTTTGGGGATGGGCGCGGTTGTAATTGATACCCGTGGCAGCGAGGGCGTCAATGTTTGGTGTTCGGGCGATTAATCCACCGTTGCAACCAAGAGCATCAAAACGTTGTTGGTCAGTGGTGATGAAAAGAATTTTGCGACCCATTACTTTGCTCCGTTTGCAGCGAAAATTTCCTGCAGTTTTTCTAGTCCAGATCCGGCAGCGCCGATGATGATGAGACCCATTGGCTCGGGGTCAATGTCGGTTCCGTACATCACCATGCAACGGTTTGGTCCGTCCGGAATCACATCGACGGTTCCGAGGTGCGACTTGACGATCAAGTTGTTGACGATCGAATACTGGAATCTCCGTAAGTCGTGATCGAGGGTGATGATGTCTTCCTCAAATCGCAGACCACTTGCCAAGTTGATCCACCTTTTCTTGCCAACTACCTCACACGAGGTGATGGGAAACCAGTCGTGAAGCCGGGCCGGGTCGCCCACGAGCGCCCAAACTTCGTCAGCTGGGGAATCAATGAATACGTGGCGGCGAACTGTTCCCATACATGACGAGCCTAACGAAGCAAAGTAGTTTCACCCCAACTGTCAATTGAATGAAAGAACTCGGCTATTCCCTCAACCGTGACCGTGTGCTAGTCATATGTCAGTGATTTGGACAAAATCACGGCAATTGGGGGCAGTTGCACATGGGGCACAGGTGAGCAAGGTGAATCAGGTCGTGAGATCGTTGCGTGGCGCACTTATACCCCTGAGCCCGGCGATCGCACTGGTAGCAGTACAACTCGTCTTTTTTGGTCTTCCAGCTGGCGCCTGGATTCGAGCGGTTGTCATCGGCCTGTTGACGGCACTTCTCGCAGTGGGAATGGCCTTGGTGTACCGGGCCAATCGCGTCTTGAACTTCTCTCAAGCCGACCTCGGTTTCGTGCCCGCCACATTGTCGGTCGGCCTCATTGTTTTCAACGGATTGCCGTACCTTTTTGGCTTCGGCGTGGGGCTTGTTGGTTCGCTGGTACTTGGAGCAATTGTTGAATTGGCGATTGTCCGACGCTTCGTACGTTCACCACGCTTGGTATTGACTGTCGCCACTCTCGGAATTACTCAGTTGCTCACGGTGCTTGCGCTTCTCGTGCCAAAGATGTGGGGCAAAGTTGCGGCTTCGCAACGCATCAATCCACCAATCAGTTGGAAACTAACGATTGGCACTTTCATTCTCAATGCGAACGATTTAATTGCGTTGATTGTTGCCCCAGTGGCGATGGTTGGTGTCGGCCTCTTCTTATCTCGGACGACTCTTGGAACGGCTGTTCGCGCGGCCGCCGAGCGCAGTGATCGCGCGGCCTTACTCGGTATCCCTGTCGGCTGGTTGTCGACTGTTGTCTGGATGCTGGCTTCGGTGTTGTCGTTTCTTGCACTCTTTTTGCGAGCCGGCATTTTGGGAGTGCCGATTGGCGGCGCACTGTCAATTTCAAATCTGATTTTGGCATTGGCTGCTTTGGTCATCGGGCGACTACGCAATCTGCCGACGATTGCGGCAGCGGCTGTTGCGCTCGGAATTCTTGAGTACGGAATTCAGTGGAACGCTGATAGCCCGTTGTTGGTTGCACCGTTTGTTGGTGCAGCCGTCATGGTGGCGTTGTTATTGCAGCGACGAGGAACCACGCGCTTAGATCAAGACACAACAGCATCATGGAGACTTGCGGACGAAGTTCGTTCGTTATCCGTCGAAGTACGACGAATGCCTCTTGTACGTCTGTTGCGCTGGGGAGTGTTCGCGTTGATTGGTGCAGCCGTATTCGTTTTTCCGATTTTGTTGCGCACCGATCAAGTGATCAAAGTGTCAGCGATCTTTATCTACAGCATCATTGGCGTTTCGTTAGTGGTCTTAACGGGATGGGCCGGTCAGATTTCGCTCGGGCAAGTGGGCTTTGTAGCCATTGGAGCCGCGGTCAGCGCTAAGTGCACTTCGCAATGGAACATCGACTTGTCGCTGTCATTGGTTATCGCCGCGATAGCTGGTGGGGTCGCAGCATTCATAGTTGGAATTCCTGCGTTACGTCTTCGTGGTCTGTATCTCGCTGTCGTCACATTGGTGTTTGCCCTCAGTGTGACTGAATGGTTCTTGAACGACCGATTCTTTTCGTGGATTCCTAACAGCCGAATCAAGCGACACCCATTGTTTGGTCGAATCAATATTGATACACCAACACGTTTTTATGTGTACACGCTGATCGTCTTAGCAATCGTGTTTGTTGCAGTGCGGGGTATTCGGCACAGTCGTACTGGGCGAGCCATTTTGGCGCTTCGCGATAATGAAAAGGCTGCACAGGCTTATGCGGTTCCGGTGATCTGGGTCAAGCTCACTGCGTTCACCATTTCTGGAGCGGTAGCTGGAGTCGCCGGCGGTTTGTACACCCATCTCAACTACAGCTTCGATATTTCTAGCTACAACGTTGGTCGAAGTCTTGAAGTTTTCACCGCGTCAATTGTCGGTGGTCTTGGCTCGTTGTTCGGTGCTGTTCTTGGTGCGGCGTACTTACGGGGCATGGAATGGTTTGTCACCGCAGACGAATGGCGCTTCTTGTCGACCGCTGTTGGTGTGCTCTTTGTGCTTTTGGCGTTGCCAGGCGGGCTCGGTGCGTTGGTGATTCGTATTCGTGATGATCTTTCGCAACGCGTTGCGAAACGACACGCAATCAAGCACCAGGCCCTCGAGCATCAGGAGGACGTGTCATGAGCGAACCGCGCAGTGTTTGGGGCAACATCCGTCATCCTGTCGCTTCTATGAAGGACATATGCGGTGGCGAAGCGGCGTATCCGTTGCTGATCTTGTTTGGTCTGAATGCCGTTGATGAGCTTGATCGAGCAGCGTTCGGAGTTTTACTTCCTGATATTCGCAAGCACTTCAATCTCGATCTCAGCACCATGTTGGCCATCGTCGCTCTGTCGAGTGTCGCGGCATTGGCTTTGCAGGTTCCGATTGCGCAGTTGGCTGATCGATCCAAACGCGTTCCGTTGGCAGTGATTGGTGCCTTGGTTTGGGGCCTCTTTTCGGGACTGACCGGAATTGCAATGGGCGTCATTGTTCTGACGGTTGCTCGAAGTGGTTCATCACTTGGTAAAGCTGTCATTGACCCAACGCACAACTCGTTGATTTCCGACTATTACCCCATTGAAGTTCGAGCCAAAGTTTTCTCATTTCACCGAGCTGCCAATGCAGTTGGAGCATTCGTCGGTCCTCTGAGTGCGGGGCTTTTGGCGCACTACTTCGGATGGCGAACACCGTTCTTGATCTTCACGATCCCAACTGTGATCTTTGCGGTTCTTGCGCTCAAATTGAAAGAACCAATTCGTGGGCTGTGGGAACGCAAAGCCATGGGTGTGTCTGACGAAGTTGCAAATACCGAAGAAGAAGCACCATCGTTCTCTGAAAGTTGGCGAACAGTACAAAAAGTGCAGTCACTCAAACGCATTTGGTACAGCTTGCCGTTCTTGGCCACTGGCTTCATTGGTTTCGTCACACTTGCTTCGTTGTTATATGAACAAGAGTTTGGCCTTGATGAGCGGGCTCGTGGTGTTGCCGCTGCAATCGCTGAACCATTCCAATTAGTAGGACTAGTAGTTGGTGCTCGATGGTTGAGTAAGAAGTTTGCGGGCAACATTGCAGGCCTCACCAAAGTTGGAGCGTACGTTTCGATTGCCGCAGCCTTCTTGGCGGCGGCATTTGCCCTGGCGCCGAATATCTACATTGCTGTCGGTGTGAACTGTTTGATCTCGGCGGCACTAGCAATGATCGGACCAGCAACATTCGCCGGCCTGTCATTGGCCATCCCACCGCGTGCTCGCGCGACTGGTTTCTCGGTGGCTTCGCTGTGGATCATTCCGGGATTGGCCGTGTTGCCATTTATCGGTTGGATATCCGACAAGTTCAACATTCGTGTCGGCATGTTGGTCATGATTCCGTTGTTCTTAATCGGCGGACTGATTCAACTTTCAATTCGCAATGTGATCATGGACGACATCGGTCAAGTGTGGCAATCGGCTGCTGCTCGATCAGAAGCTTTGTATGACCGGCGACAGGGCAACGCCAAGTTGTTACTTCTGCGCGGCGTTTTTGCCGGTTACGACAATCGCATGGTGTTGCAGGGTCTCAATATGGAAATGGAAGAAGGCGAAATTGTCGCTCTTCTCGGAACAAATGGCGCGGGTAAAAGCACTCTTTTGAAAGCCATTAGTGGAACGGTTGAAGCCGACAAGGGCGCAATCATTTTCGATGGGCGCGATATCACCCATGCACCACCTCACGAAATTGCTGCGATGGGCATTGTGCAGATGCCTGGTGGCCAAGGTGTGTTTGGTTCTTTGACAGTTCGTGAGAATCTTGAATTGGCCGGATGGACGCATCGACGAGATCATGAAGGTGTCGAGCGTGCTCGGGTCGAGGTACTTGAGATGTTCCCGATTCTTAACGATCGTCTTGATGACGCGGCCGCCAATTTGTCTGGTGGTCAGCAACAGATGTTGGCTCTGGCTATGAGTTTCATCATGCGCCCGCGGGTCTTATTGATCGATGAACTGTCACTCGGTCTTGCCCCAGTCATTGTTGGACAGATGTTGCCAGTAGTTCAACGTTTGGCCGACGAAGGTGTCACGGTTGTTCTCGTTGAACAAAGTGTCAACGTTGCGCTCACAGTCGCTCATCGGGCGTATTTCTTAGAGCGCGGTGAAATTCGTTTCTCTGGTCCGACCGCCGAACTCTTAAATCGCCCCGACGTTTTGCGCTCAGTCTTTCTTTCTGGTGCTGTCGCAAGTGAATCGAGCGATGCAGATTCAAGCAAAGAACCTCGTGTCGTGAGCGAACGTGTTGTCCTTTGCACCGAAGGAGTCGTCGCTGCCTTCGGCGGCATCCGCGCGGTTGATGGTGCTTCGTTGGTTGTTCACGAGCAAGAGATCGTCGGCATCATTGGTCCTAATGGTGCTGGCAAAACGACTTTGTTTGACTTGATCTCTGGATATACGCCTTTGTTCGCCGGCGAGATTGAGATTGAAGGAAAGAATGTTTCGAAGGCTTCGCCAACTCACCGCGCTGCAACCGGACTTGGTCGTTCATTTCAAGATGCACGACTCTTCCCAGAATTATCGGTGCACGAAACACTCGCAGTTTCGCTTGAGCGTTGGGTCAAAAATCGTAGTGCTTTAGCAGCGGCTTTATACCTGCCACCAGTCTTCGAATCGGAAGATGCAATTAGCCAACGAGTTCGTGAACTCATCGAACTTCTGGGTCTCGGCGATTACGAACAAAAATTCGTTCGCGAGTTATCAACAGGCACGCGACGCATCGTCGATCTTGCCTGTCTGGTCGCTCATCGTCCAAGTGTGATTTTGTTAGACGAACCAACTTCTGGACTCGCTCAACGTGAAGTTGAAGCCCTGTCGCCAGTGGTTCGCCGCCTGCGTGATGAAATGGGTGCGGCTCTGCTCATTATTGAACACGACATTCCGTTTGTCTCGTCGGTATCTGATCGTTTGATAGCGCTTGACCAGGGTCGAGTGATCGCCGACGGAATTCCCGAAGAAGTTCTTGCACATCCAGTAGTCATTGAGTCATATTTAGGCACATCAAGTGCCGCGATCGCCCGTTCAGGGCAAGGGGGATAGTCATGCAACCAGCTAGCAGTTCATCCGACAAAGGATCCGGTGGATCTAAGTCTTTAAAGAAGTGGGGACCCATTGGGGCCCTGATTGCCGTTGTTGTCATCGTTGTGGCCATTGTTGTGTCGTCGGGGGGCGACAAAGACAAGGGCGCGTCCGACACATCGGCACCGGTGACAAGTGAAGCTCCAGTAGACAGTGTTGCTCCGACCGATTCGACGGCCACCGGTAGCGATACGTGGGACTTCCCACTTTCGTTTACCAAAGCAAAAGAAACTTTGACTGATGCGGCTTTCAGCGCGATCGATTGGGGTGCACGGTGCGATACCGAGTTGGGCACGATTGCTGTTCCCGATTATTTCGCACCAGCGTGTATGGCCCCATTCACCGGAGATAACGGTGGCGCGACCGCAACCGGCGTCACCGCCGATGAAATTACGATTGTGCACTACTTGGGTCCCGATAACGACCCAATTATTGATTACATCACAGCAGCCGTAAAGGTTGATGAAACTAATGCGCAACAAGAAGAAACCATCAAAGGATTCATCAATTATTTTGAGACGTACTACGAACTGTACGGGCGCAAAATTAAGTACGTGACCTACGAAAGTACGGGCCTTGCTAACGATGAAGTCACTGCTCGTGCTGATGCTCAGCGAATTGTCGAAGAGTACAAGCCATTCGCGGTTGTCGGTGGTCCGGCATTAACTAATGCCTTCGCCGATGAAATGGCAGCTCGTGAAACAGTGTGTATTTCTTGTGGCGGAGGAACCGCTCAGTGGATGGCCGATCGTGACCCATATCTCTGGAACCTCGACGGAAGTGCCGAACAAAAGCAAGTTCAAGTCGTTGAGTTCATTGGCAAGCAACTCGCTGGAAAGCCGGCTTCACATGCCGGTGATGCTTTGAAGGCCGACACTCGTAAATTCGCGGTTGTTTATGAGGCAAGTGGTGGCGCAGAGTCGCAACGTTTGGCCGACCTCATGGAATCACGTATGACCGAGGCTGGGGCCAAGCCCGATCTCATGCTTGCGTACACCCTTGATCCGGGCACGATTCAACAGCAGGCTTCGCAAGTAGTCGCCAAACTCAAGGCTGCTGGTATCACGACTGTGGTCATGGCTACTGATCCTGTGGCGCCGGGTGACTTCACACGCGAGGCAACAACGCAGGAATACGAACCTGAATGGCTGGTCGCTGCAGCGACTCTCACTGATACCAACGCATTTGGTCGTGGGTACGACCAAGCACAGTGGGCGCACGCATTTGGTGTCACCAGTTTGGCGGTACGCGTGAATCCAGATGTCGTGGGATCGAAGATCTTGTACAAGTGGTTCACGGGTCAAGATGCGCCCGCTCCATTGGGTGCACCAGTGTTTATGCCCGGATTTAGTTTATTGTTCTCGGCATTGCAAGGAACCGGCCCGAATTTGACGCCACAAACATTAGGTGACTTCATTAAAACCATTAAGACGAAGCCCGCCCTGAGTGCCGCGTATCTCACCTATGGCGAACAGGGATACTGGGACGAACCTGATTACAACGGCATCGATGATGCCACCGTCTTCTGGTGGGATACTGCAGCGACTGGACCAGATGAGAACGGTCGTGAAGGTACTGGCATGATGAAGTTTGTTGATGGCGGCAAGCGTTACTTGCCAGGTGAATGGCCAACTGAAGACAAGTTGTTTGTTCAAGATGGTGCAGTTGCGATCTACGACACTGCTCCAGCGTCAGAAACGCCGCCGTCGTATCCAAGCCCCGCGGGCTGAGTTAGAGACACCAGTTGATTGGTTCTCGACCATTTTCTACGAGCACAGCGTTCGCTCGAGAAAATGGTCGAGAACCGAAAAACCCATGACGAACTGATAATGGTGATGGGTGTGCAGACTCAATGACGACGTGACGTTGTTGATTGATAAGTGTTGCTTTTTTGCGTGATGAAGCACCCCACAAAATGAACACGATTGGTTCGGTTTTGTTGTTGAGTTCGCGAATGATGTGATCGGTGAATTTTTCCCAGCCGTGACCTTGATGCGAGGCTGCTTGGCCAGAACGCACGGTCAACGTTGTATTGAGGAGTAGCACGCCTTGTTGAGCCCACGAAGTGAGGTTTCCGTGAATCGGGACCTCGCAAGCGATGTCGTTGCTGAGCTCTTTGTAGATATTGCGTAGTGAGGGTGGGATGCGCGTTCCTTGTTGGACAGAGAAAGCCAAACCGTGTGCTTGCCCTGGTTCGTGATACGGGTCTTGTCCCAAAATGACGATTTGAGTTTTGGCGAAGGGTGTCAGTTCGAGTGCGTTGAAGACGTTTTCACCTGAAGGAAATACTTGATACCGCGATCGTTCAGTGGTGACGAAGTCTTGTAAGGCCTGCCAATACGACTGAGCGAACTCAGAAGCAAGAATGTGGTCCCAGTCAGTCGTCAGCACTCTCTTCATTGTTGTCGTTTGATTCTGAATCTTCGCTATCCGAACGACGATCGAAACCTTCGTCGTCGCACGAGGTTGAGACCAAACCTGACCGCTTGATCTTGAGGGCCGACTTTCGTTCGTCGTTCTTGCTGTTTGAGACGAACTTCATGACGATTTCGTCGGCTCTGACCTTGTTCTCGGAAATGGTGAATCCGGGGGCAGATGTGGTTTCTACCAGTACGAGACCATTTGAGGTCACTCGATATTTCACCGACCCACCGCCACAGGTCCAGGTCTTGACATCAGGAACAGTGGTTGGTGGCAAAGTGAGAGGGGGTTGCGTGATTGGAGCTTGAGTTGAAGGTGGTGAGGTGACAGGTGGACTTGTCACAATCGGAGCCTTCGTCACGGGTGGTGTTGTCACGGGTGTTGTCACGGGTGTTGTCACGGGTGTCGATGCAGGTGGTCGGCTCGTCGTAGGTGCGGGATTGTTGGATGGAGTTGTTGTGATTGACGGGCCTTGCGAGTTAGTCGGCGCTTGAGTATTGGTGGGCGTCGTGGTGATCACGACACTGGTGTTGCTTGGTGACGTTGAATTACTCGAAGGTTGTGTTGAAGGTGTCCCTACGGGCGGATCGGTGGCGATGGGGTCAATAGAAATGGCACCGTCGATAGTCGTTGTAGTGACCGACAGACCAAGCGTGGTTGCAACTTTGACCGGCTGCGAATCGTCCGGTGAAAGAGGAACTGCAATATTTGAAACACCATCACGATTGTTGGAATTTTGCACCATCGCAACTGCACCAGACACAACCATCACGAATGCTGCGGCGCTCACTGTCGCAACCCGTCGCTGACGCACGCGTCGTACTTTGCCCAGGACCACTTTGTGCGCCATCATCGTGTCAGGACTTGAGCCGGCTACTTGATTGAGGAGCGATGAAATATCAGAATCGTTGAACTCGTCCATCACATCTCCTCTCGGGACTCAATATGTGCACGCAGTTTTTGTCGTGCTTGATGTAGGTGAAACTTTACGGCACCTTCGGATACTTCGAGCGCTTCGGCGATTTCAAGCACCGAAAGCTGTTCAACATAAAACATTGCGGCAGCGGCTCGTTGTTGCTTGGGAAGCGTTGCCAGTAACTCAGCAACTTCGTCAATAGCGGGCTGTTCAGAAGTAAGCGCTGTTTGATGTCCCATACGTTCAACTGCTCGATCGCGACGAACCCGTGAGCGATGGCTGTCGCGAACCTTGTTGATTGCCACTCGACGAATCCAGCCGACGGGATCGTCGTAGGTACTGATTTTGCGCCACTTGAGATGAGCCTTCACAAAGGCTTCTTGCACCGCATCGGCGGCTTCTTCTGGATTTCCACAAATCACCGTGAGCGACCGCACGAGGCGCGCGTAATGAAGATTGAACAAAGTGGTGACGTCGGTGGCTTGGGCCGAGAGGGAGTGTTGAGTGATGTCGTCCACAGTGGTTCCGCCCCATCGGGAGGTCCACGACAGAGATGCAGAGAAACTGGTATTTCCCTGCTCCCACGATAGAGCGGTTGGCGACGTAGTAAACACTGCCAAGGACACGAACCCTTGAGACAAATGGTTTGGTAACTCTTCAAGAAATTGTCAGGGCGTGGGTGATTGGGGAATAGCCTCACATCGTGGCTTTGGATCCGAATCGACACGTCGTCACTGAAATGTGGCAGGGTCAGCCACGAGTTCGATTGGCAACTTTGCCGACCCACCTTGAACGTGGACCAGTTTTGGCTGGTCAGAGCCAGTTATGGGTCAAGCGTGATGATCTCACGGGTTTGGGCATGGGTGGCAATAAGGCGCGCAAATTGGAGTTCTTGTGCGGGGCCGCGGTAGCCGCTGGGGCAGATTGCCTCATCACTGTCGGTGCTGGGCAATCGAACCATTGCCGCATGACCGCAGCGGCAGGAGCACTACTTGGCCTCGAAGTGCATCTGGTTTTGGCCGGAGATCGGCCTGCGGTGCTTGAGGGCAATCAATTGTTGTCTGAGCGTTTTGGTGCGCATCAACATTTCACTGGTGCCGGACCTGCCGAGTGGGGACTATTAGAAATTGCTCGCGAAGATTTGACCGAAGAATTGAAGGCTCAAGGTGTGAATCCATACTCAATTCCGATTGGTGGATCAACTGCTGTTGGAGCACTTGGGTACATCGTTGCCTATCAAGAAATTGTTGAACAAGCTGTAGTTCTGAATCTCTCACCGAAGACGATTGTGTTTACATCTTCAAGTGGTGGCACTCATGCTGGTCTTGTTGCTGGGCGAGCACACATGCGAGCGCTTGGGCACACCGAAGTTTTGCCGAACCTATTAGCGATTGGTGTTGCTAAGGGTGTCATTGCCGGATTCCCATCGGTCAAAGAACTTGCTCAAGAAGCACTCGCAATTGCGGGCTTGCCTGGCGACGTACATGACGAAGATATTGAAGTTGATGCGCGTTGGCTCGGCGAAGATTACGCGATCCCAACTGATGCATCGCGAGCAGCGATTACATGGGCTGCCCACAATGGTGCTTGGGTTCTTGACGATATATACACCGCAAAAGGAATGGCTGGGCTTTTAGGAAATGCGACTCAAGGTCGCTGGACAAGCAGCGAAGATGTGATCTTTATTCATACAGGTGGTTCACCGGAGGTTTTTGTACGTCATGACTGAGCAAAAAAATTCTCGTTCGCCGCGAACAGTTGCTGTCACTGCTGGTCGTCCGCAAAATAGCAATGATCCTCTGAATGCATCGATTGTGATGGCTTCAAATTTTCAAGACAGCGGTGATTACGCGCGAACTCATGGCACCTCGACATGGGCGGCACTTGAAACAGCGGTCGGCGCGTTAGAAAGCGGTCAATGTTTGTCGTATGCGACCGGTATGGCGGCAGCTTCGGCGATTTTGTTTGCATTGCATCCGAGTGTTGTGGTTGTACCGAGTGTGAGTTACCTAGGCGTTCGAGCCTTATTGGGCGACATGCAAGACCATGGTCATGTCCGAGTGATCTCAGTTGACATTGTTGATACCAAATCAGTGACACAAGCAATGAACGATGCAGTGGCACAAGTCGGCGCAGAACGAGTCGTGCTCTGGATCGAAACACCTACTAATCCAACTCTTGATGAGGCTGAACTAGAAAAATTGTGCATTGCTGCGAATGCGAGCAATGTGAAAACAGTGGTTGATTCAACATTCGCTTCGCCGATTGGTCAGCAGCCGCTCACACTTGGTGCGTCGGTTGTGATGCATTCAGGCACGAAGTTCATCGGTGGACACAGCGACTTGATGATTGGTTTGACGGTAACAAACCATCAAGACATTTTTGAAAAGTTGAGTCGGGCCCGAGTTGTGCAGGGGGCAACGCCAGGAGCACTTGAAGCTTTCTTGGCTTTACGTGGTTTACGCACCTTGCCACTGCGTTACGAAGCGGCAAGTAAAAATGCCGATGAAATTTGTCGCCGACTGAAAGCCCACAGTGCAATTGAGTGGGCAAAGAATGTCGGACCAATGCTGAGTTATATCGTCAAAGGCGGAGCGAAAGCAGCAGACAAGGTGTGTGTGTCGGCATCAATGATTATCACCGCTACAAGTTTGGGCGGCGTCGAGACGACCATGGAGCGACGTCAAAAATATGCAGGCGATGCGCATGTCAATCCAGGTCTGATTCGCATGAGTGTGGGCATTGAAGATGTCGAAGACATCTGGTCAGACCTTGATAAGGCGTTAGCGTCATGAATATGAGCGATCAAATCCTCGACGTCGACCTTTTAACTTTTGAAAGTGGCTCCGAAGCGACTCGTCGAGCCGTCGTTGATGGAGTGCGTCGAAGCCTGGCGACCGGGTTCGTTTATACAAGCACCGATATCTCTGAAGACTTGCTTGATTCGGCGTATGGCATGCTCGTTGAGTTCTTTTCGAAAGATCAAGAGACTAAGACCAGTTGTATTGCGCCAGGAGCCCATGGACAAACGGGTTACACGGGACTGCTTGTTGAGACTGCTGCGTCGAGTGACAAGCCAGATTGGAAAGAAATGCTCAATTGGGCGTCACCGGTTGCTGCTGGTCATCCATTGAAGCGCAAGTTTCCTGGTTCGTATCCCGAGCAGTTATTACCCGATGCGGTTGTCCCAGGTATTTCACAGGTGCTCTATGCATTTCATGATGCCATCGCCGAAATTCAAAAGCGTTTCCTGCGAATCATTGCGCTCGGAATTGGATGTCATGAATCGTTTTTTGATGACATGGTCACTGACGGGCCAACTCTCACGCGAGCGATTCGCTATCCATCAATGAAAGGTGCGCCGCAGGGTGGTCACATTTGGGCCGGAGCACATGGCGATATCAACTTGATTACGGCGCTGCCACGCGCGACTGCACCAGGATTGCAAGTTGAAGTTGACGGTCAGTGGATTGATGCGATTCCGCCAGATGGAAAGATGATTATCAATACCGGAATCATGCTTGAACGATTGACCAATGGTGTTCTTCCTGTCGGCTGGCATCGAGTGATCGCTTCGCCAGGTTTTGATGATGAGCGTTACAGCGTGGTGCAGTTTTGCCATCCACGTCCGTGGACGATGCTGGCACCGGTAGCCACTTGCTGCACCCGAGAGAATCCACAAAGATATTCAACGATCAGTGCGGCTGACGCGCTTGATGAAGTGTTGTATCAAATTAATTTGATTGAAGATGCTCGACGTGTCGGAGACTGACAATTCTGGAATCTCAAGTGAGCCAATTGATATTGCGTTAGCGATTGATATCGGTGGTTCAAAAATGGCAGTCGGCTTAGTGAATCGCCGCGGTGACTTACTCGATCGTGAAATTGCGCGGACCGATAAAGACAAGAATGCCAATGACCTTTTTGAAATTTTGGCAGTTCTTATCAAACGTCAACTAGCTCGGGCAGAGGAACGCCATGGTGGCAAGGTTGTCGTCGTGGGTATTGGGTCGGCTGGGCCAATCGAGACCGATTGTGCGACAGTATCACCACTCAATATTCCGGCGTGGCGACGTTTCCCATTGCGTGAAGCAGTGCAAGATCTCGTGAATGTTCCAGTATTTGGCGATCTGGATGCGAAAGCATTCGCTCTTGGTGAAGGATGGCTTGGTGCGGCCAAGGGCGAATCAAACTTCATCGGCATGGTTGTGAGTACTGGTGTCGGTGGTGGCATTGTGCTTGATGGTCGGATGCTCGATGGGGCATCGGGCAATGCAGGACATATTGGCCATGTGATTGTGAACCCTGATGGCAATCGTTGTGTATGTGGTGCGCGCGGATGTTTAGAAGCCGAGGCTTCGGGTACGGCAATTGAAATGATTACTGGTCGACCGGCGACCGAACCGTCGTATGAAATCATGCAACGAACTGGCCGTATGGTTGGTCTAGCTGTCGCAAGCATGTGTAACTTCTTCGATTTGAATCTTGCAGTTATTGGTGGATCAGTGGCTCTCGGATTCGGTCCAACATTTTTTGCAGCTGCACAAGATGTGGTGGACGAGCATTGTCACTTGAGTTTTTCTCAAGGTGCGCGGATTGTGCCGGCTCGCCTCGGTGATCGCAGCCCGATCGTTGGTGCGGCTGCAGTTGGTTGGCGCGGACTGAATAGACAAACGCCAGCAGAAAGTTAGCCACCGATCGCGCGGTACAGGCGCTCGGCGGGTCCTTGCCCAAAGTGGTGTTGCCACCACGAAGCAATCGTGATGGCAAATAGCCAAAATACGCCGGCAAAGATCAATGCCGTATCGAGCCCAGTTGCGGTGATGAAGTGTGGCCACCTGACAAGTGCGTAGTAGGCCAACACATGCAATAGATACAGGCTCATCGTGACTTGACCACTGCGCTGTAGATGAACAATGAGAGCGCTCTCTCGATATTTCTCGGCGACTTGACTGATGATGAGAAATGAAATGATTGCGATGGCCAAACTCGTCAAGGTGTAGAACAGACCCCTGGTGAATGGTTGCATTGACGTCACGACATGGATCACTGAGTGAGAACGTACATCTTGATGATCCAAAATTGAAGTGATGACATAACACAAGAAAATGACGGCGCAACTCACGACTGATACCTGGAGCCACTTTTTTCTGACAGCTTCAAGATTGCGACCGAATACGATGCCAATGCAGAAGAATGCCAGCCATGGGAAAACTGGGTGGGTGTAGTCAATGAAAATTCGTAAGAAAAGATCTTTGATGCTGTGAATGTTTCGTGGATGTAGCCACTGAGTGGAGTAACCCTGATGCGCTTGATTCACTTCCCAGCTTGACACAACCGTTGCAGTTATTGCCGTGGTGATCGCAACAAGAATGATTGAACGCGATTTCCATATGATGAACAGTGCACTCAGAATGAAATAGGCGCCGTAGTAGAACAATATGGTTCCAGGCCAGGCATGATTGAGAAAATATCCACCAAGCAAGAGCAAGGCTCCACGGCGAATAAGCCGCGTCCGTAGTTTGCCGACTTCGTGTTTCTTTTCGAAGGCTTGTCGTGACAACAGAGCAGTACCGATTCCGGCAACGAACACAAAGGTCGCGGCAAATCGAGTCGAGAGAACTCCTGAGTACACGTTGAAGATCCGATGCCAAAAGTCGGTCCCGATGGATTGATCGTTCAGGTTGCCGTGGTAATTCATGACAACAACGCCGATGAGGGCAATTGCTCGTGTGACGTCGAGGCCAATGAGTCGAGATGTTCCGAGGCTTGTTGTGCCGGCAGCCGGATGATTGAAATCATTCACAGAAAACTAGATCCATTGAATGAGATCAACTGCAGTGGTGATGAGTGGTCGTTGAACATCAACCCGGTCTCCAACAACTGGTGTTGGTTGACCACTAGGAATAAAGCACATTGACGTATGCATATGTGGCAGTTCAACGAGTTGAATTCGTTGGCGTGAAAAATGGAATGGGCTCAAGCCATCAGTCAGCGGCGCTACTCCATGGGCCGATCCACATCCGACCATCACCAAGGTCCCGTTCTGTGAAATCTCAACGCCGTGATAACCAACTTTTTGCCCAGATCTAACTGCAACTGTTTCGATCACATCGGCTGTCAATTGAACAGTGGTTTTGTCTCCGTGCCAGAGCGAAGTTCCGAGACGTACAAACCATTGTCTTTCGGGATGTCGCGATTGCAGGTCGGCAAAATCTTTGGGATCAATGTGACTGACCCATGCCGGCAATGATGGATCAATCGTGGCGAGCAAGTTTTCTATCTCGCGAACGTGATCTGCAGACGTGCCGGTCAGTGGGGGATGAATCGAAATGCCGCGAACCTGAAGATTTGTTGTTCGGCACATCACGAGCAGTTGAGCTAGATCGCCAACCGCGGCACCGTAACGATTCATTGACGAGCGAATTTTGACAACGACTTGGCGAGACTTTTTTGTCGAGGCCACTGCTTCAATATGAGCCACCGAGCCCACGGTCAAGATCGTGTCGTCACGAAGATCTTCGGGAAGTTCAAGACTTGGAGTGAGCACGACCGGCGTGCAATGTGCCGGTACCGATGACACTTCGAAGATCGTTCCGACGGCGATGGTGGGGGCTAGCTCGCTGGCGCGAGTTGCGAGCCAGTCGCGACCAAATCCGTAGCCATTGCCTTTGACCACGGGCACGAGACCATGAACAGAGTTGGAAAGAGAAGTGACGTGGTTGTTCCAGGCATCAGATTGAACGGTCAGAACGAGAGCCACGGGCAAGACGCTACCGAATGATGTCGAATGGGCGTTTCATGCTGGTCTTTTTAAATCCGACTTGTTAAGTCGGGTATTGGCTTCTAGCCTGACGCCATGAGTAGTCGCCTCTTTGGTTTCCCTAATCCCGTGAATGAACGGTCGGCGCGCTGGGTTGCCACCGGAGTCGTACTTCAAGCGGTGTTATTTTTGATCGTGCGTCAAGGCTGGGTGCTCATTCCGTTGGCCTACGGCTTTACAGCTCGAGTTTTGACCGGTCCAAAATTGAGCCCACTCGGGCAATTGTCCACCCGAGTTCTCACGCCAATGATGAAAGGCGAGGGTCGGTGGGTGCCAGGACCACCCAAGCGTTTCGCTCAGGGCGTTGGCTTGGTGTTTTCCGTTGGCGCATGTATCGCCTGGTTTGGTGGAGCGCACGTTGTCGCCATTGTTCTGATTGTTGGGCTGACGGTGGCGGCAAGTCTCGAAGCATTCGCCGGATTCTGCTTGGGTTGCGTGATCTTTGGTCAGTTGATGCGTTTGGGTGTTATCCCCGAATCGGTGTGCGAAGACTGTAATGACATTTCACGCCGACTCGTGCGCCCAACGCTCTAGAAAAGTTCTTAGTCAAACTTTGGAGAAAGCGCGCCGAGATCGCGAGTTGCGATGACGCCTTTCCAGACTCCTGTTCCATATGCGACATCGTCAGCAAGTTTGAGCGCGCAATATGAAACCGGATCAATCTTTGGTTTCTTTTCAAACCACTGTGTGAGCGCCGGAAGAATGCTGGCGACAAGTAGGACACGACGACCGCGACGACTGAACAATGCGAGCACGAATGCGAAGGGCCACCATGTCCGAGTGATCGCCTGAGCAATCATGCGGCCAGCATGAATATTTCCGCGACCCGCAAGTCGCAGCGCAAGGATTCGGGAATCTGGTTGTGAACTGATTTTTCGTTCAAGGAGGACCGTTGAACCTGCGCCAATTGTTAGTCCAATTATTGGGTGACCAATTGCCAGTGCACTCCACGCCAATACACTCCAGCGATTGATTCGTAACGGTGACGCTGCTCCAGGATGTTGTTGGTTGAGTGGGGCTGCGGCCGAGCCATACGAAACCCGTTGTTTCCATGCATCAAGCAGTGAGCTTCGAGGGCTGTGCAGTACCACGACTGATGGTTCGTAACGACACGCCACATCGGCTTCAAGAAGTCGCCATATGAGATCGACATCTTCGCCATAACGAAAAGACTCATTGAAACCTTGATATTGCCGTAGCAGTTCTGTACGAATCATGAGTGCCGCAGTTGGCACATATGAAACTCTCGAATTCTTGCGGATACGTGCGGGTTCGGGGCCAAGGTCAAGAGGCGATTCGCTTGCTTCGTAGCGTTGCAACAAAGTCGAGCCAGCTTCACTGGCAATTCGTGGTGCTACGACTCCAACTGAAGAATCATCAAAATGTTTGAGCAAGTTGATCCATGAGTCGTCCGAGAGCGAAGTATCGGCGTCAAGAAAAAATGTGATTGGTGTTGTGATGTAATCAAGTGCTGTATTGCGAGCGACTGCCGGGCCACCTGCAGTATCACGACGGATGATTTGTGCCCCAGCGATTTCGGAAAGCGCAGGCGACGAGCCGTCATCAACAACCAGAACTTTGTACGCAGCAGAAACCTGTGCGACCAGTTTGGAAAGTTGTTCGATGCTGCCGTTATGAACTGGAATAACAACGGTGACATCACTCGGTTGGACAACTCTGGTCATTGAATCAAGAATTGGATGCACAGCGCCAGCATCAAGAAGGCGCTGAATTGTGCTCGCAGAACTACTTGAAATTTCGGCTTGGTTTTCTAAGGCCTCAAGAACTGATCGGGCGGCTGATGAAAAGCGAAAAACCTTAAGAGGCGACCCAGCAACAACTGTGTCACCTTCGGCATTGGCTCGCCGCCACCACGAAGAATCAGTCTGATAGCGAGTCACTCAAGAATTCCAGTAATCAAAGTCAGCGAGAAGGTCGTGAACCCACTGCTCAAGAAGTTCGAGTCCATCTGATGCCGTGGCTTGTGTCGGGTCACCGAGGACTCCGTTGCGGCTGACTGCGCGAACACCTCCCGCTCGCATGTCATCAATGATGTGCGCCAACGGTTGAGTATTGCCAACTTCGGCCAAAGTCATGTCAACTTCAAATGGCGACAAGGCCAACATCACCGAGGTTTCGGCGTGACCAGCGTGGGTATCGGTGTCGGCGCCTCCAGAGGGAGACCAGAAAAGAACATTTTGCTGATCATGATCAAGTACTTTTTTTGCGGCCTGAATCGCTGGTGAATTTCCGCCGTGACCGTTCACGAAAACAACTCCACCACACCAAGTGGCCGATCGCACGATCTCAATCAACATTGATGTTGTCGTTTCAGTACCAACCGACAATGTTCCGGAGAAACCCGAATGTTCACCACTCGCAGTGATTGGTAGAGGGGGAGCCAAATACGTTTGTGCTCGTGCTTGAGTGAGGCGATGGCTTAGTTCAAGCGCGATACGTGTGTCGGTATCAAACGGAAGGTGCGGACCATGTTGTTCCCACGAACCTACGGGCACTACCAAGACGGGCCGACTGAGACGTACCTCGTCGGCCTGAGTCATGACTGATAACCCCACTCGCGCAATTTGTTCACGATTAATTCGGCAGCCTCACGCGGTTCAAGATGAACCGTTTCGCCGTGGCCCTTGGCAGATGAAGTGTCGGTGATCTGTCTCACGCGGTCGAGTGCAGAATTTCCGACAGGCGCGGCGACCGCTCGAGCGCGGGGCCGATATGCGCGAGTTGGCGGAGTTTCTGTCGCGACTTGATTCACCGTCACTATGTCAATGACCTGTTTGTTCGCGGCCATTGAACCCTTGAGCGAGGCACGGCGCAAGCGAGCTGTTGAACCTTCAACCGAGATCACAGCCTGACCACGAATTTCAAGTTGCTCACGACGTCCACCGTCAAGGCGACGCAGTGCCACGATGGGAAACTGTGCTTGGGCGGGAAGATTAATCTCGACGAGACCGAGTGCTTGAGCGAATGAAAGTTGGGCAGCAATAAATGCTGGCACCGATCCCGAGCCACGGTCGGACGAATAGTCACCACACCAAATCAACGAACAATGCGATACTGCTTGAGCGATTGCCTGGGCAATAACAGCACTGTCGTGCGAACGATCAATATCAATACGAACAGCGCGTTGCGCGCCTCGGGCGATTGCGTCTCGTAAGACAGCCTCGGCACCGACAGGTCCTGCGGTGACAACGATGACTTCGTCATTGGTATTTTCGGCAACGCGCAATGCGTATTCGAGAGCAGCCTGATCGGCGTATGAGAATCCCATGAAACGATCGTCGTCAATGTCGGTTTGACCCGAAGCATTAATCCATTTCAGACATACGGCGATTGTCATGGGAATTTCACTCAGGTGCGATGGAAGACGATGCCGTAGCCGCCTTCGGGGTAGGTCCAGGTGATTGCGCCGGCTTCGTTGCAGACCATATAACATGTTCCGCATTCAAAACAGTTTTCATAGTTGAACAAGATGCCACCATCGCTGGTCGGAACAAAAAGGTTTGCCGGGCAAGCCACAACACATTCACGAGTTGTACAACCACGACATGAATCGCCATTGACAGTGATGTGAGCGCGTTCATGAATACGAAACTCGGCGGTGTCAATGCGGTCTTGGAATGACATTTCAGCCCAAGTGTTGTCGCGTTCAATATTGTTGGCGGCACGTAAAGATTCGAGTGACATCAGCCAAATCCTTTCAGACCAGTGAGTGCGTCGCGAATGAGATCCATCAAAGAGATGCCAGCCTTCTTGCGTTCTTGTCGCAAGATACGGCGAACACCCGGTTTTGGATGTGGGTTTTCAACTCGGAACATACGTTCCACGATTCCGGTAACGAAACTGGGATATTTGTGTTGCACGCGATCGGATAACACGAGATGTGGAATCTTGCGTAACTTTTTGTGATCTTTAAGAACGAAAGTCTCATTGAGTTTTTTGGTGTACGTCTGCAAGCCCGCGGCTGTTGTATTTCCAGAGGTCATTGCTTGTGCCGCAGATTGACCGGCATACATTCCGCTGGCCATTGCGAAGTTGACACCTTCAAGCCAAATGCCAGCGGCTAAACACAGTGCTGCTGCATCGCCAGCAACAAGTAGTCCGTCGGCGACCATCTTGGGCATCATGTCGAGACCAGCTTCGGGAATGAGATGAGCTGAGTACTCAATGACTTCAGCGCCTTCAATGAGTGGCGCAATGGCAGGATGTCGTTTGAGTTCGGCGATGATTTCTTCGGGACGCTTTTTCTGCGCTGACAACTTCGGCAACTTCAACACGACACCGAGAGCAATGGTGTCAAGGTTGGTGTAGATAAAGCCACCGCCGTTGACACCAGAAGTGCCACCAAGAATTTCAATGTCGACACCTTGATTGTCGCGAACACCGAAACGTTCGTCAATGACGCTCTTTGGTAGTGACAGAGTCTCCTTGACGCCGAGTGTGTAGTTACTGGCGTCGACTGCTTTATATAGACCGGCTTCTTTGGCGATGAAACTATTGACGCCATCACAGGCAATGACGACCGATGCAGTGAGGTCTCCGTCGGGACGATCTGTGGTGATGCCGTTGATGCGACCCTGCGCATCACGCAACAAACCAGTAACGGTCGTTGAACAAATGAGTTCGGCGCCAGCGGCTACTGCTTGTTGGGCAAGCCAGTTGTCGAAGTCGGGCCGGTAGGCAGTTGCACCGTTGTACGGCGCTTGGCCCCACGCATTGCTGCGATAGTCAATGTTGAGTGCACCAGTATCAGACAGCAACATCGTCGAGCGACGTACAACCCAACGTTGAATTGGTGCATGCTCAAACCAGTTGGGGATGAGCTCATCAAGAATGCGTGGGTAGATGACTCCGCCGTACATGTTCTTTGAACCCGGGAAAGGTCCGCGCTCAATGAGTACGACGCGCTTGCCAGCTTTGGCGGCGGCAATGGCGGCACATGAACCAGCTGGCCCAGCGCCGACAACAATGATGTCGGTATCGGTCATGCTGCACCGACTTGTGATTCGACATGCATCAGTTGTGCGAGTTCTTCAAGCACAGCGTTGGCATCGGCGACAATTGCAAGGTCGGCCATTTGCATCATGGGGCAGTGGGCATCGGTGTTCACACTAATGATGTGTTCTGGTTGACCAAGTCCGCTCGTGTGTTGCACTGCACCACTAATTCCGAAGGCGATGTAGAGATCGGGATCAACGATGACGCCGGTTGTGCCGATCTGACGTTCGTGATCGGCCCAACCGCGATCGGTGATGACGCGAGTGACTCCCATTGATGCATCAAGAGCGGCCGCAACATTTTGTAATTGCGCAAATCGCTCGCCACTTTCGAGTCCGGCACCGCCACCAATAATTCTTGGAGCTTCCGAAAGGTCCATCGTTGATGCATCGGGTGGCATGACAGCGACCGAGATCACGGATTCGTGAGCGGCGTGTGCAGTTGGAAGGTTTTCAACTCGAGAGATAGTCGGTGTTGCTGCAATTGTGTCAACGCCCCGAATGCCAATCTGCAAAGTTGCGACAAACGCAGTTGTTGGCTGGAAATCGGCAATCGAGAGTCCGCCGTGGAGCGACACGCTGACCTTGTTGTCGGCGATTGAAATTGCTCCCGCATACAAAGATCGACCGAGCACATGAGCGAGATGCGGAGCAAGGTCTCGGCCATCTGGGGTGGCGGGGAGAACAATCGATTCGTTGAGGCGGCCAATCTGAGTGATGGCGGCGATGATCTGTGACGCACTGACTTCGGCTTCAGCCAGCCAGACGTTGCGTGCAACGTTGGCAAGGTTCTCGAGAGCCTGAGAGGTACCCGAACCAATGATGAGAGCGTGACCCGAAGCTTCACAGATGGTTTCGTCGGCGCCTGCTGGGGCGACTCCATCACGGATAGGGATTACGGCAATCATGACCTAGTCAGATTACGCCGACTCTCACTGAATCTGAGGTGTTAGA
>Ga0209297_1000571_pt1 | contig 23114 bp, 13 predicted proteins | sample S_130805_MF_Meta_FD_187322 | JGI IMG/M metagenome (GOLD analysis project Ga0209297, IMG submission 187322) | Freshwater microbial communities from Lake Simoncouche, Canada to study carbon cycling - S_130805_MF_MetaG (SPAdes) (version 2) | ecosystem: Environmental > Aquatic > Freshwater > Lake ...
CTTGGTGGCAGCAACATAAAGAATTCAGCAGCTTTCATGGCCCGATCTTGTTCACAACCAACTGCATCGTCCCTCCGCCACAGGGAGCCAGCTATGCAGACAAGGTCTTCACCACCGGTGCCGCCGGTTATCCAGGCTATTGTCACATCGAGAGAGATGCTACTGGCTGGAAGGATTTCTCAGCATTAATTGCATTAGCAAAAACATGCGCACCACCGGAAGCAATCGAGCAGGGCACAATCATTACTGGATTTGCCCATAGGCAAGTGGAACAACTGGCAGGCCCGATTCTGAAAGCAATTAAATCCGGTGCGATTAAACGATTTGTGGTGATGGCCGGCTGCGACGGCCGTCAGCCCCAGCGCAGTTACTACACGAACTTTGCCCAGCAGTTGCCGAAGGACCAAGTGATCCTTACGGCCGGCTGTGCCAAGTACCGCTACAACAAGTTAGATCTAGGCGAAATCGGTGGCATTCCTCGCCTACTCGATGCCGGCCAATGCAACGACTCCTATAGCCTTGCCCTAACGGCACTTACCCTCAAAGAGGCCCTTGGCCTTGAAGACATAAACGAGCTACCAATCGACTACAACATTGCCTGGTATGAACAGAAGGCGGTGATTGTACTGCTTGCCCTACTTCACTTAGGCGTAAAAAATATTCAACTTGGACCAAGCCTACCGGCTTTTCTGTCCCAAGGTGTAGCAAAGCTACTGGAGGACAAGTTTGGCCTCTCTGGCATTCAGGAGAACGGAATTCAAGCTTACTCAATAACATAAATAATATCAAAATCAAACCTGCCGACTGGTTAAACCATCGGCAGGCCCAAAGCAGGGCCTCCGCCTAAGCCATGGATTCCACTCAATGGAAATGCCAGGCAGAATCCTTAAATTCAATTGCTGTAAGAAGAGCAAGCGATTGCATTGCAACTGCAAATTAAGCAGAATTTAATTCTGCTCAGCATCAAGTTTCTGATTATCGCTCCAACGACCAACTCCGTAGGTTTTCACCCATGGATGCCCACCTGGGCTAGTATCACAAGTAATGGTGCCATCGGCCAGGGTAAGGCAATCAACCTCAAGCTGACTATTGGGATTCCAAGGGTCCTGGTGATAGATGGTTGCCTGTGCAAGATCAAACTTGAAAGGGTGAGCTGGTTGCAGTAGCGTAACTAAAGCCAGAAAACCCGGTACAAGTGCAGTCATTGGAATCCCTATTGGAAGCATAGGTCATGGCTCCTGAAGGTATAGATCCTAGCTCTTCAAAGCCTGGATATCGTTGACAATACTATAATAGGAAAACTGACTATTGAAGCAATTCTTGCCAGCACTGCCACACAAACAATAACAATACAAGTGTGCCCAGAAATAAATCAGACACAGCAAGCCAATCACTCTCAGACCCTAGGCCATCTAAGGAACTACAATCAACTCAAATCCAAGCAAGCCAGCGCACCACAGTAGCCAACTTCCATGGTCAGGTCCCACTGCCGCAGTACCCTATTTGATGCTCCCTGCCGAAGCCTTCGGGCCTGAAGGGCTTCAAGTCCTGCCAGGCCATCCCCCAAGCACTTGAGTTCCGCCTCGAGCCTGCACCAATAGAGCAGCATCTTGGCGGAGCGCTGCTGTGGCGGCAACTCCTGCAGGGCAGCGAGTTCAGCGGCACTAAGCACCCGTTGGGCGAGCCGTTCCCAGTGGCAGCTGCGATCAAGTCTTTCCACATCGACCCCCACCGCAAGGCTGGGGTGGAGCGCTAACAAAACCAGATCACCGGCATGGGAGATGTTGAAATGCGGTGGCAACTCTATGGAATCAACAACAAACACAGGCTTACCGTGGCTAGTACACTGGATAAGCAGCTTCTGGGGATCAAGATCAAGTAGTTGAGCCAACAGGATCCGCAATCCAGCCCTACCAAGTAGAAAGCGCTGTCTATCCTCCTGGCGACGAAAAGCCCCATGGTGAAGTTGTTCCTCTGCACTCAAATGTTCATTAAATAAGCGCTGATAATCGTGATCATTCAGAATCTGGCGATTGATTTGCAGAACAATCGGAGGATCATGGTGGCCAAGACTAAGGGCAGCCCTGGCTTCGCTGGGTAGCACGGCCCTCGGATCCCAAGGTAGCGGCTGCAACTTTTTTACCAGATGCTCCAAGCACTCCAGGGGGGTACGCCTTAAGTAGACTAACCCCTAGGTCAAAGCCCTGGTGGGATCCAGGCCGAAAGGATAGGCATCGAATTAGATCACTTTAAAATTGCTGACTTTAAGTTGAACAGGTAATACAATAACCGCTCTAAGAATACTATATCGCGAACTGGGGGCAATGGGATTCAGAGCGGCCTGACAATGAATTTGCAGCCACTAGTACTTGCAAATTAACATTCAGCATACCTCGCACAGTTTAGGTATTCCAGGAAACCCTTAGCGCTACTCGAAGTTCTGAAAAGCAGGCGAATGTGCATACAAATTTCAGCCGATTTTGTACGGATGGCGAGGTGAGCTGACCATAGGAGTGGTGGGATATAAGATTCAGACAAGTACGAAATCGGCAGATTTGAACTTATCAGGTGTGAGGCCGATGACTTCAACGAGAGGAGCAAAGCTCTCGTTCCTGCCGTAGTAGCCGATGATAGTGCTGTTAGCTGTGCTGTCACCTTGGACGGAGGAGACACCATAAAAGATCAGGTCCTGATAGCGGAGACCATCGCGCAGACCGATCTGATCGATGTTGGAACCAAATTCCCACCACTGGCCTGAGTTTTTGAAGTCGTAGATGGTGTCGATGGTGCCCGGTGCGATGTAGGGAATGCCGTTGGTCTCACCAATGAAGATGGTGTTGCTGGATCCACTAGTACTGCCAGGGGTAAAGCCACTGACTCGACCGCCGGTAATCGGATCCTTGGAGAAAACAAACAGATCCTTGCCATTACCTCCATAGAGGTTGTCGGCACCGAATCCACCCTCAATCCAATCATTCCCCAATCCACCCTTTAGCGTATCAATGCCGACACCACCCTTGAGAATATCGTTGCCTTCATCGCCGCTAAGAAGATCATCGCCTGAACCACCGTCGAGAGAATCGACGCCGTCATTTCCATAGATGGAATCGTTATCGTTGCCACCCGAGAGCTGATCATCACCGTTGCCACCGAAAAGCCGATCAGTTCCGTCCTCACCGAAGATGCGGTCGTTGCCATCACCGCCGGTGAGCTCATCGAAACCATCGCCGCCATAAATGAAGTCGTCACCGGCGTCGCCGAAGAGGTTGTCGCGCCCAGCACCGCCATAGACATTGTCGTTGCCATCACCAGAGCGGATGACGTCGTTGCCATTGCCTCCATACAGGAGGTCATCGCCACCACGCCCGAAGATTTGATCGTCCCCAGCGAAGCCCTCGATCTTGTTGGCGCCGTTGGTACCCCAAAGCTGGTCGACGAACAGGGACCCCTCAATGTTCTCAACGTTGATCAGGGTGTCGCCGCGGGCATCTCCTGAGTATCCGTTGCCCTGGGTGTAGAGGGAGATACCCAAGAGATTGACATCTATAATGCCGATATCAACGACCACACCGAAGTCGGATTGGAGGTAGGAGGTAGTGTCGATGCCATTACCGCCATCAATATAATCCCCACCTTTGCCGCCTACGATGTAGTCGTCACCATCCCCCGCGGTTATGCGGTCGTCACCTGCTTCTCCGTAGAGAGTGTCGTTACCACCAAGGCCTGAGATGGTGTCGTTGCCCGTGCCACCCCAGATGATGTTGGCTTTGTCATCACCGTTGAGGGTATCGGCAAAATCAGAACCAATCAAGTTCTCAATGCTGATGAGGGTGTCAAAATTCCCATAGCCATCAAATCCATAGCCAAAGCCAGGATTAAAGATGTTGCCGAGGCTGATATTGACAGGCCCAGGGTCGTTTGCATAGGTGGCCGTATCGCTACCGCCATCGCCAATGAGGATGTCGTTTCCAGCATTGCCCTCAAGCAGATCATCTCCCTCAGGTCCGCCATTGATGATCAACTCACCAGCCTCAGTCAGCAACAGGAACCTGCCGACAGACCCAACAGTGTCAGGATCCAATTGAATCTTTGACCCCGGAGGAAGTATGTAATCACCAGCGATAATGTCATCACCTGAACCACCAACGAGGGTGTCGTTGTCAGCACCGCCAAGGAGAGTGTCGCTGCCGTCTTCGCCGTAGACGAGGTCCTGCCCCTTATCGCCGAAGGCAACGTCATCACCGGATCCGGAGTAGATGGTATCGTTGCCCTCATTGCCAGAGCCGATCAGCAGTTTGATGTCCGGCAGGGTGAAGACGTCATTGCTGAAGAAGGCGCCACTTTCAGGCAACAAGACATCGCTCAGGAGAGCGTTGCTACTGGGGCCAGACAGGGGGATCGTGATGGGGGAATTGATCTGCAATCCAAAGAAATAATCTCCAAGGATGAAGTCATTGCCGTCTCCACCATAGATCAGGTCACCAAGACCACCACCAATGATCACATCCTCACCAGCACCACCGTCGATAGTGTCAACCCCATCCGATCCGTAGGCATTGGGTGCCAGGAGATCACCAATCAGGGTGTCGTCACCAAGCCCTCCAGCAATGGAATCAGAGTTGGCTCCACCAAGAACAAAGTCATTATTATCTCCACCATCAAGTAGATCAAAGCCATTGTCTCCGATGATTACATCATCACCAATGCCCCCATTGATAGTGTCATTCCCTTCGTTGCCTGAACCAATTGGAATTGAGGAGACGGCATTAAATCCTGCAGGAAGTTCACCCAAGTCAAGGGGAACTGAAATATCAAAAAGTCCAAGTAAATAATCGCCGAGAAGGACATCATCGCCATCTCCACCTGTGATGGAGTCTCCAGCGCCGCCGCCAAGAATGAAGTCACTGCCCAGATCACCGTTTAGCACATCGGCTCCATCTGCTGCACCCTGGAAATTGGGGCTGAGGAAATCACCAAGGATAATGTCGTTGCCAGAACCACCATTGATGAGATCGGCTCCAGCCCCACCGATGCCGGTATCGTTGCCAGAATCAAGATTCAGGGTATCGGAGCCCTTGTCACCGATGGCGATATCATTGCCAGCACCACCATTTAGGATGTCCGAGCCCTCATTTCCGGAGCCGATCGTCAGAAAGGTATTGTTTGCAAAAAGCTGAATCGAGATGTCGGTGACAGCAAGCTCACCTGGTACACCAGGAACAATAGGGGGAATATTACTTGGAACCTTAATGATGGTTTCGGGCGTATCTAGGCGAATGCTGCCTGAGAAGAGTCCGAGGAAATAGTCGCCTAGCAGAATATCATCACCATCTCCACCATTTAGTGTATCGCCCAAGCCTCCGCCAACAAGAAAGTCGCCGCCCTCGTTGCCGTTTAATGTGTCTCCACCATCTGCCCCTGCAAAGTTAGGAGCTAGCGAGTCACCGAAGATGACATCATTGCCTAGGCCACCACTGAGAATATCGCTTCCAGCGAATCCAAGAATTAGGTCATCACCGGAATCACCATTGACAGTGTCATTGCCCCTGTCTGCAATAATTGTGTCCCTACCGCTACCACCAAAAATCAAATCATTACCTTCGTTGCCAGATCCAAGTTCAATTGAATCAGTATAGACGATATTGGCATAATAATTGTAAGATCCACCAGAACCTAAAAAGGAGAAACTGTCCGAGCCTTGGGCAATGCGCCGGTTGATATTAATCGGAATCACAGCATTCGCAAGACCAAGAAAGAAATCGCCAAGGATCAAGTCGTCTCCCTCATCACCTCGCAACACATCTCCACTACCACCACCGATCAACACATCATTGCCTGTGCCACCGCTTAGGCTATCGGATCCATCAGTTCCACCTTCATTGGACTTCAGGCCATCTCCGATAAGTACATCATCACCCCCTAATCCAAGAATATCATCAGCTCCTCCAAAGCCAACAAGAAAATCATTGGGTGAATTTTCAAGATCAAAAGAAATTGGATCAATCGCTGGATCCGAACCAGGTACATTAATTGTTATATTACCGTCAAATTCACTTGGAATATTAATAACCTTTGAGACAGATGGAAGCACAAATGGCTGAACAGAGGAGGTACTATTTCCCACAAGAGTATTACCCAGCAAGGCACTAGCAGGGCTATCCGCTAAAACAATATCAGGCAGATCAGCCAAGGCAAAAGGTATAGGGGTAAGGAGATCGGTATCAACAACCTCATCAGCCTCAATTACATTAAAATTGACTATCCGCAAGAATCCCGTAATTGCCGCATTCTTGTAGACCAAATCAAAGAATGACATTGGAAACCCTCAAGATGACAGGACGCGCAAGAATTGATGGATGCCCAAAGGGAAACATCAGTGCCACTATTAAACCAAGAAAAAATGGCTAACGGAAATACAGACGCAAATACGGCGCATAATTACAGCCCGACAAGATAAATTCGATATCGAAAAAAGGAAAGATTAGCATATCACCCTCAGCAGATGTGATGATGAAAATTCCATGAATCATGATGCAGTTAGCAAACGTTACTACCCAGTAAAAAAATTATTCCCTTATGCCGTAGTGAATGCTGAGAAACATTAATCCTCTTGAGGCGACAAGTCTGACACTACAACCAAGCAATTTGAGCGATCCACGAAGATAAGGCAGGGGCACACGCCAACATAGGTAAAACTAAGCACCTAGAGGGTATCCGCTCACCGCGTTGGCAATGTGTATCCACCATCCGCAGGTGTATTTAGATATTTGCTGACGGGTCAAAATACAGTTCTGCTGAAATTACAATCGAACAATCATGCCATTTCCTGATGGTGCATGGGCGGAAACAAGAGCAGCTGCAAAATAAACAGCTGCAACACGATTTGAGCGCTAGCCACCTAGCTTTCTAGTGTTGAAATGAGATCACAGATCAGACTAACCCACCATCAATCAAGGGGGCTAAATCATTAATATTAATCAAGGCTGGCAAGAATGCCGTAGGTATACTAAATTCAAATCAAAAGACGATGCTGGTTCCAGTGATTTGGAAATGCCCAGTAGTAAATTTGTGCGTATCACCAAACTCAGCAGCACTTCCAAGAAACTCAAAACCGATTAACTTCATATTGCTTTTCCCATTGCTAAGCCAAAAACAACTTCCATGGGAGCTAAGATCATAAATACCATCACCAAGTAAAAGGGTATCATTTCCATTGCCACCATCAAAAGTTCCAGACCCAAATCCAGAAAGTCTATCATTTCCATTGCCTAAATTTACTGTACCCTTGCCACCATACCCACCATCTAGGCCATTCACAAAATCGTCACCATTGCCTGTGTCAAGTAAACCAGAATTATAAATACCATATTTAGAGCCAACTCCAGTAATGATATCATTGCCTGCATCGGTATAAAGACGCCCCTTGATATTTATTCCCTCATCTGGGCCAATTCCCAAAATGCTATCATCGCCACCTTTTGTCCTTACGGTTGCTTGTGTTGCAACTATAATGCCATCAGAAAGACTCTCAACCTTATCAAGGGAATCGTGCCAACGGCCTGACAAAGAATCACTAGATACAATCCAGCCCGAATTAGTAAGCTTGGTGGGCTGATCGCAGACATTCTCAATCAGCAAAGTGAATTCAAAACTAGCATCAGGAGTGCCACCAACAGTTGGGTCGTCAACAGTTAGCATGACATTGTAAATAGATTGCTTCTCATAGTCAAACTTATAATCAGGCTTTAAATACAAATTACCCGCCTTAACCTTAAAATATTTAGCGTCAGCACCTGTTAGCTTGACATTCTCCGAGCCCATTGCATCATCAATAATGCTAAAATCAGTAAGCAGAAGCTGATCATGGGAACATGTATCTTCTCGTAAGCTATAAGAATCTCTTCCAAGCACAAGAGCTGTAGGAGCTTCATTGATGTCAGTCAAATCAACAAATAAATTAGCCTGCAAGTCAGGAGAACCACCGACAGACTCATCATCAACAAGAATCTCGAAATTAAGGTGAGATTTAGCCTCGTAATCCAAAGTTGATCCTTTTTTTATAAAAATATCATTGCCTACTACTTCAAGCAAATCCCTATCATCACCGGCAAGTTTAATTAGATTCGCGCCGAAACCATCATCAGAAATATCAATGGTTGCAATCCGAATAGATTCCAGAGTGGAGGAATTTTCCGGAATATTTGAAATCACATTAAAGATAGAGAGAGCAGTTGGAGGCAAGTTTGGCAAATAGGGGGCAAGTAAACTTTCAAGCATATCTTTTAGTGTGTCATCCTGCAGCACTTGATCAATGCCAATACCCAAGAGCTGGCTAAGGTATGCAACAGCTACTTGCGTAATAGATTCAACATTGAGATTACCCACTAGATCAACAGGTAAATCTGTCAAACCATCAGAAATAATATAATTTGCCTGCTGATTATCAGTGAATCCAAAATCTAGCAATGTTCCTGACTGAGAATCAAAGCTAGCAACAAAGGAATCGAATAAACCTTGATTATACGAGCCCAAACTTCCATCAGTTATACCAGTTACAAATATAATCCCATCAGATGTAACCGCAAGATCGTATGCCTGGTCGTTGCCATGACTACCAAACTGTTGCCGCCAACGTTCATCACCATCCGTAGTAAACTTAGCCAGCCAGGCATCAACACCTCCATTCATGGAGCCATTAGCAAATTCCCCATCTGTAAATCCTGTAATAAAAATATTATCATTACTGTCAACCTCAAGAGCAAATCCCTCATCGTCACCTGATGAGCCAAACTGACGCAACCAAATTTGATCACCATCGCTCGAATATTTGGCAAGCCAAGCGTCATAAGAGCCTAAATTTTGATGATCTCCGCTAAAACTTCCAAGCGTCCAGCCACCAACCAGTACATTACCCTCGGAATCTGTATCTACTCCCCATATCCAATCATAATCGTTAGTACCTATTTGCCTAATCCAATCTAGATTACCAGCAGAATCATGCTTGCTAAGCCAGCCATCATATAAGCTAGCTGCACTACCGGCAAAATCCGAAGTAGTAAACCCGGCTCGGTAGAAATTTCCGCTAACATCAACAGCAGAGTTATATGCTTCATCGAAATCAAGAGCATTTGGCATTCCTAACTGCTGATACCAAATTTGGCTACCATCAGGATTATATTTGGCTGCAAAATTGTCTGTTGAAAGTGGAAACAAAGAATCTGGCGGTGTAGGAACATCTGCCACACCGGAAACGTAGAGAAAGCCAGAAGCATCAATATCAATTCCATAGCTACCCGCTGGACTTCCAAAACCATTCCCTTTAATTTTATTTAGCCAAAGTTGATTTCCTCCCTCATCAAACTTTGCAATCCATGCATCTGAATTAATTCCAACCAAGGCTCCACCCAGATCGCCCTGGCTACTGCCCACCAGGTAAAGGTTTCCATCAGTATCAGTTACAGCACTATATACAGCATCTGTTTCCTTTGTACCAAATTGATGGCTATAAAGAAGGTCGCCACTGGCATCATATTTATTAATAAAAATATCTCTCAAACCAGAATTAATGCCACCAATCTCAGCCGTGGTAGTACCCATAACGTAGAGATTGCCATTTGCATCACTAGTGATAGTGTCAGTAATCTCTAGCCCAGCGGTGCCAATCTGGACGATCTTAGAATTCGTAATACCTGCTGGAGTATAGCCACTATACTTGAAATAATCCTGATGTAAATCAAGTGCTGGGCCAGGAATAATTGCTACAACATCCGACAATCCAATATTAAATTCTGGAAATAATGGCTGCTGATATATTAACACTGACGCCAGGCCAAAAAGATCAACAACTGAGTAATCCGATGGACTGCCATGAAGCTGAATAAAATCCTTGGTAGGGTTAAAATCAGCCACAAGTGCAACATTGTTCAATCCAAAAATCCACGGATTACCATTTGTGTAATATGCCGATCGCCAGTCACCAAGAATAAACGTATTTGTCCAAACACGGGGATATGGATCAACCAGCAATGATATCTCATAATCACCGAGTAATACATCAAACTGGTCAATACCTAATCCCGGAAGCCATGGTTGATAGCCAAAAACCACATCATTACCTGAACGGCCCCAAACTATTTGACTAGGCTTAGTACCAGAGGCAACATCACTACTTGGAGCATAAGTCTGAGGCAAAATAGCTTGGGCCATGGCAAAAATTTAGAAAGCGAAGGGAATAAATACAATGACAAAACAAGCACTAAAGTATATCAAATCAAATATCTTCATGTAGAACTAGTAGATCTAGCTGTAATGAGAAGTTGCTGAATCCTCAGTCCACCCTGGACAAGAAGGTCCTGGAGAACTCTTCTGCCGCGGCTAGTAAATAAAAGATCAGCAGTATGCAATTGTGGTGCTCCAGGATATAAGTGTTGCCACTTTTTCAGATGATCCTTACTTAAAAAGATTTCGTCACAACGCTCAAATTCAATATCAAAACCAGCATCAACAACCAATTTTTTAATATCCCCAATAGAGAATACATGCTTATGATAGGGATCAAAATGTCTAGTTTCACCTATTGGCAATGACAGATATAAATCACCACCACTAGCGAGAAGCACCTTGAGTTTAGAAAGAAAACCTGCAGGATCATCTAGATGCTCAATCGTCTCAAAACATGTAATCAAATCAAATTGATGCTGCCAAGTGAAATCTGCCGCATCGTCACAGATAAAATAAATTTGCTTAGAATTATAACGATTTGATGCATACATTACCGCCTCCGGATTATAATCAACTCCAACAACAAGCTTAGCTCCGGCTTCAAAAAGCATATTAGTACCATAACCACTGCCACATGCAATATCTAGTATGCGCCGATTTTTAGCCAACCTTGATGCCAACTCATAATGATGGCAATGTATTTGAACGATTCTTGCACTTGCAGAATCAGAAGCCATATAATCAGGAACCAATCGTTCGCCAAATCCCCATACATCTGGAATGCTAATCTGAGTCTCTAGGTCCTTTAGCTCTGAGTCAACTATAGCGACGGTAAAATCCTGAATACGCTGTACATCTTCAGGCTCCGCAATAGATTCGATACAATTTGAGCGAGAAAACTCTTCAGTTGGCAAATTGTAGCCTTTGTCACTATTTTGCGTAATTTTTCATCCTCCAAATCAATATCTATAATAAGCAATTTCTGCCAATAAAGGTGATGTAGTTTTGACTCATTAATGCTGTAAGCTAAAGCGCTCCGGTTCACAATCCTAACTTTAGTATATTTGTAGCTCCGAGGAGGATTAGCCAATCCTTATCAAGACAATTATGCAAATTATTGCAGAGCGATAGCATCTAACCCGGGAAATACAAAGGCTTAAATTTAATGCGCTGAAATAATGTCGCTCCGAATTGACTTTAGCATGGCACAAAAGTTCCCCATGCTGAATACTGACTATTTCAATGCCAACAATCATCGTATCTCATTGCAATTTCAACTATGCTTTCAAATGATGTAAAGGCAACTCATTCAGCATCAGAAATAGAGTCATGGCTAAGCCAATATCTAGCCAAGGTTCTAGAAATTTCCGAGCAAGAAATTGATCACCACGCGCATTTTGACAAATATGGCCTTGACTCAGCACTAGCAGTTAGCCTAACGGGAGACCTGGAAGAATGGCTTGGTAAAAGAATAAATCCTACACTACTATATAACTACACAACCATTGCCAGTCTTAGCGAAAATTTAGCCACTGAATTAACTAATTAGAAATTAATGCCATCGCGGAAAGGAACCGATTAGTTAATTACTAAAACCTCAAAGACATGCCATGACAACAACCAATGCCAAGACAGTGAAAGCAATCCCTCTGAATTCGAAAAATGAGATAGTAACAAATACCACCTACAGAAATAATATTGCATCAAATTACACAGAAATTATTGAGCAACTTGAAAAGAACTTTAGCTACGAAGAAAATAAAAATGAATATTGGGGACCAGTAGAACTTTCGATATTTTATGGTAGCCCCCTATACGAGCAGGCCTCTGAAACACAGAAGATTGCTCTAAATCATCTATATTGGATCACTCAATATAATCAAACAGCTGCCACTGAGGCGAATGCAGTTCTATACAATCAAGTAACAGAAGGTGTGTTTAACGCTGTAGGGGGATACGATATTCTCTGCAAGGAGCTCAGCCTAGAGACTGAACAAGAACATGCACACATGCATGCATTTCATTCAGTCGGTTATGCGACTCGAAAAGCTCTTTTTGGAAACACAGCATTCAGTCGCCCAAAGCCAATTTTATCTAAAATCAATTCTAAGCATGGATTAACTAATATAAGTCTAAACCTACCCAACCTAAACTGGGAAAACTTAAAGGAAGATGCTTGGAAACGAATAAGCATCCAATTATCAAGTGGAAATGGAAAGCAATTTTATTCTGAATATCTTCTTTCGCTAGAACAAATGGGGAGGAGAATACCAGTTCAAACAAGTGGTCTGCTTGGTCAAGTAGTACCAGCATCTCTATCAAAACTGTTAACTACAAACTTTGGATCTTCGCCCTTTTCTGCTTGTTTTTTCTATGCGACTCGCTATATGGCGAATATGTTGCTGAAGAATTGGGAGCAACGGTATTTACAGCATTACAAGCAATTAGATCAATCAGGAAGTATCATCCCCACTCCGGTTGCAATTTCATATTACCATATGCTAGATGAATCATTTCATACCACAATATCACAGTTAATTTCCCAGGATTTGTACAAAGAATTCAATAAACCCACATTATACGAACAATTAATGGCTAACGCTGTCTTTTATAGAGGGCAAGAGCTGCTACTTAGTGGCCTCTCAGGGGTTATGCCATCAACCTTCCGAAATGACGGTGTGTTTTTACAACCACTATATAGAATTTTGAGATCACCAGTGTTTGATTTTGACCATGATACTACAATGCACTGGCTCCAACGAGCCCTATGCGAGGAACACGATGGCTATCATATGAATTTAAAACATCATCATCGACTACTTACGGCAATGAAGCATGCCTTCCAGCCACTGAATTACCTGTGGCCAGTCAATCGCCAACTTGGAATCATGTCATCTGGTTGCTCTATCATGCGTAATTTGCAAGCCAATAAAAAAGATTATGACCTATTTAGCAAGTCATCTAATCAAATGAAGAATTCATAATATTCCATGGAAAAAATTGCAATTGTTGGCCTCGGCTGTCGTCTGCCAGGGGCCAAACAACCTTCGGAATATTGGAAGCTTCTATCCCAGGGTTTGGATGCAATAACTGAAGTACCACAAAATCGTTGGTCAATTGATAGATATTACCATCCTGAGCCCCAACAGCCAGGCAAGATGTGTACTCGCTGGGGGGGGTTTATTGATCAAATTGATAGTTTTGACGCTGGATTTTTTGGGATTTCTCCTAAAGAAGCTGAACGGATGGACCCGCAACATCGTTTAGTGTTGGAGGTAGCCTGGGAAAGTCTTGAAGAGGCCGGAATTAGTCCTGCCGAACTGGATGGTTCCCGTTCCGGTGTATTTCTAGGAATAGGAAATTATGACTATGGTCGACTACTTATTCTTAATTCAGAATTAATTAACGCCTATGATGGTCTGGGCAATACACTTTGCATTGCAGCCAATAGAATTTCCTATTTTCTCAATCTTCGTGGTCCCAGCCTAGTTCTGGAATCTGCCTGCTCTTCATCTCTAGTAAGTCTACACTACGCATGTCAAAGTCTGCAAACTGGTGAAACTGACCTGTGTCTAGTAGGTGGGGTCAGTCTAATGCTGGCACCAGAACCAACAATTACGTATTCCCATGCCCGAATGATGTCACCAACAGGCAGATGTCGTACATTTGATGCAGGTGCTGATGGCTATGTTAGAGGTGAAGGTTGTGGCATTGTTGTTCTAAAGCGCCTCTCAGATGCCATGTCTAACGGGGATAATATACGCGCAGTTATCTGTGGTAGCGCAATAAATCAGGATGGACGTAGTAATGGTATTACTGCTCCAAATGGATTGGCTCAACAAGCAGTAATTAAAGATGCGTTACTCAAAGCCGGCATTCCCCCCTCCCACGTGAGCTATGTGGAAGCTCATGGTACAGGCACTAGCCTAGGTGATCCATTGGAATTGGAAGCACTTAAAAAAGTGTATGGTGAAGCCAGTATTCCGACTAATCTCTGTGCCATTGGAGCCGTCAAAACAAATATTGGTCATCTTGAAGCAGCATCAGGAATTGCCAGTCTAATCAAAGTTGCGATGATGCTTGACAAACGTCAGATACCGGGAAACCTTCACCTAAAATCTATCAATCCATACATTGATCTAGATGATTCCAGGCTATATTTACCCTCGGAACTAAGCGATTGGGCCACCATTGATGACCAATATTTTGCAGGAATAAGTTCATTTGGCTTTGGCGGAACTAATGCTCATGTCATTCTTGAATCAGCTCCAAAGGCAGAGGAAAATACTGTAAAAAATTACAAAGTCAAGAACGCCCAAATCGCTGTAGATAGCAGCCAACTATTTGTAGTTTCAGCCAAGTCTGACATGGCACTTAAAAATATTTTGCAGAGTTACGCAGATAAATCCAATTCATTACAGAGTGCAAATTTAGCAGATATATGCGCGAGTGCAGCACGCGGTCGAGCACATTTTGAAAGGAGATTGGCGATTCAAGCTCGTTCAACCAGTGAACTCCTATCTATCATTAGCGAAAACCAAACCCAGCGCATAATAAGAAGCAAATTCCAGCAATCTAAAAAGTCTCCCCAAATAGTATTCCTATTCACCGGCCAAGGGTCACAATATCCTAGCATGGGTATGGGACTATATCAAACGCACAAGGTCTTTCAATCTGCCATCGATGAATGTGCTGCGATATTAAATCAATGGATGAGTCCAACTCTTAATGAAATATTAAATGGAGAGAAAGATAAAGATTTAATCAACCAAACTCAATATACTCAGCCAGCCATTTTTTCGCTTGAATATGCTCTGGCAAAGCTATGGATGTCGTGGGGAATATCGCCTTCACTAATGATTGGCCACAGCCTAGGCGAATATGTAGCAGCAACCATTGCTAATGTATTTTCACTTGAAGATGGCTTGCGACTTGTGGTTGAACGTGGTCGCTTGATTTCATCTCTTCCTGCTGATGGTGCAATGGAGGTAATTCAAGCTTCAAGTAATAATGTAGGCGAATACATAAGACAGCGTTCAGACGAGGTGTCCATTGCCGCTATCAATGGAAGCAACAATTGTGTAATCTCAGGAGACATCAATGCAGTCCATAATATCGCAGCACAATTCCGTGACATGGGTATTCACACTAAAAGCCTTGATGTATCCCATGCGTTTCATTCAGTGAAGATGGAGAAAATCGAGTTTGAGTTTGCCAAGCTAACAGCTTCAATTAAATATAATTCCCCCATGCTACCTATTGTGTCGACCTTATTGCCTGGGCCTGCGGGGGATTCAATGACAGCGCCAGATTACTGGAATAGACACCTTAGAGAACCAGTACTTTTCTATGATGGACTTCTTCAACTTCTCAAAATACCACGGCCATTACTAATTGAAATTGGTCCTCGACCAACCTTACTTGGTTTAGCAAGCTCCTTCTGTTCCGAGAGAGAGCATGAGCATGAAAATCTGCCAAGCTTGCACCCAAAACGAGATGATTGTGATCAAATAAATGAGAGCCTGGCTAAACTCTATTGCCATGGAGCACGAGTTAATTGGCAAGCCATCTACCCAGACCGTAGCTATCGCAATATCAAGCTGCCAACTTACCCATTTCAACGGGAAAAGTATTGGCTTGATATTGCAAGTATTCACTCAAAGGATTCCTTGCGGGAAGAAGCATCTCTAAATGAACTATATGGGCAAACTTATGCAATAGATTGGCTGGAAATGCCTAAGCCAACTACCTCTCCAAATGAATACACTAATTCTATAGCTACATCTGATCAGTGGTTAGTGATAGGCAATGGAGGGGAGCTATGGACAGAGGCGATCGAAATACTACACATTGCGAAAAAGGATATACAACTTTTTGATTGCAAGAAGATTGATCGAGCGTTGCACAGCTCAAACTTAAGCAAAATATTAAATCAGATTCCAATTGGCAAAAGTCTAAACGTACTTCTAGTAGCGGATTCCACAAATCCTGCACTGATGAATAACAATCACAATAATTTGCATGAATTTCAATCTCAAGTTTATGAGACATTGGGGCTTCTTGTGGAGTTAATAGCACAAGCTAGTCATATCGAAATTAATCGGAGCGCTGCATTACAGCTCTCGATCTTAACTCAAACCGCCTATTCACTCGATCCAGGGGAAGCCATTAATCCCTGGCTTTCACCATTATGGGGTTATGCAAAAGTTCTTGGACTTGAATGCCCTGAAATTTTAAGGGCAATAATTGATTTGCCTGTGCATCTATCACCAAGTATAATTGATAATCTTAGAAAGCTACTCTTAGGTGAGCAGACAGAGACCCTTCTGGCCTTACGTGGAACTAGATGTTTAGTTCCACGTCTTAGGAGCAGTCCACTGACGAATGATAAGCCCTTTAAGCTAAAATTAGATGCTAAATGTAGCTACTTAATTACTGGAGGATTGGGGGCTCTAGGGCTGCAGGTGGCTGAATGGTTGATTGATCATGGTGCAAGAAATTTATTACTAATTGGTCGTAGCCAACCAACACCTGAGCAACAACATGCAATTGATGCACTTAGTCATGGCGGTGCAGTTGTTCAATATTTAAGAGTCAACGTGGCGGACAGCAAGGCTGTTGAATCCATGATAACCAAACTCACCACATCAAGATTTGCTCTAGCTGGTATATTTCATTGCGCTGGCTGTAGCAGTTACCGAGAAATTCAAGATCTTACTTGGTTAGACTTTGAAGATGTCTTGGCTAGCAAGCTAGCTGGCAGTTGGAATCTTCACCATTACACAAGCAATCTTCCCCTGGAATATTTTGTAACTTTTTCATCAATAGCCTCTGTTTGGGGATCTAGAGGTCAGGCTCATTATGCAGCTGCCAATAGTTTTCTTGATGCCCTCAGCTGTTACCGGCACCAACTTGCATTGCCAATTACCTGTATCAACTGGGGACCATGGGATGGCAATGGCATGGCAAATTCAGACTTCAGAGAGCAGCTCTCTAGAATCGGTATTACCCCATTGGAGAGCAAAAAGGCATTTTCCATCCTAGAGAGGCTGCTTGTTTCTAAAAGCAGTTCAATGGTCGTAGCCAATGTTGATTGGCAACATTTTACTCCTATCTATCAGACAAAGGCTCGAACAAGCCTGCTTAAGGATCTAGCAGTCAATAAATTATTAGTTTCAGATTCATCTGGAATTTCGAGTCTCAATGGATCCGTCAAATCACCTATTTGTGATGACTTAATTTCAGCAAATGCAGAGCAAAGATTTGATATTCTCCGTGGTAATCTGCTTGCGAAGCTATCAGTTGTACTTGGTTACGATGATCCACTGGCGATAGATCCTCAGGCAAGCTTATATGAACTAGGAATCGATTCATTGATGTCATTAGATATTGTTGACTTTGTACGATCTGAAATTTGTGCAGATTTTAGTTTTCTTGAAATGAGCAAGGCTTCTAGCTTGAACGGGATGACAGGAGCAATTCTTCAACTTCTGTTCCCTAATGAGCACCTTAATACCCCTGAAGAGCCGGAACTAGATTTAGCCGTAGAAGCTCTGCTTGCCGCTGATATTAAACCAACAATTCGTTCTGAAATCTTGCCATCACTTACTGCAAAAGGAATATTACTAACCGGTTCCACTGGATTTCTTGGCGCATATTTACTTCATGATTTACTTACGGAAACCAATAGAAATATTTATTGTCTTGTCAGAACCTCAAATACAGAATCGGCTAGAAATAGAATTATATCAAATCTCAAGAATTACAACCTTTTGGATAGAGTTGATTGTGCACGTATTATACCAGTGACGGGAGATCTGACTCTTCCTCATCTAGGGATTGAGCCGTCATTTTACGAGTACCTAAGCAACAGCATTAATGCTGTATATCACAGTGCAGCAATATTAAATTTCGTATTCCCATACAACAGATTGAAGCATAACAATGTTTATGGCACTGAGCAAGTTATTCGTTTTTCATGTGAAGGCACTCCTAAGCATCTTCACTACGTGTCTACTGATGCGGTATTTGACTCATCAGTCTATTACGATAGATTGATCCATGAAGATGAGCCAATTTCTCATAACGAAGGAATTGACCTTGGATACACTCAAACCAAATGGGTATCGGAATCTCTTGTTAGTGAGGCAAGAGGCAGGGGCTTGTTAGTTACAATTTATCGCCCGCCTCTTATCACAGGCCATTCCTTGTATGGCAACTGGAATACCGATGATTTTACTTGCTTATTTCTGAAGGGCTGCGTGCAAATGAAATCAATTCCAGAAATTGATACATTCGTCACTTTTGCCCCTGTTGACTATGTTAGCAAGGCTATAGTTGGCCTGTCACAACTTGAACATGTTAGTGGTCGCAATTATCACCTCAACAATCCCCATCAAACAACTTGGAGAGAGGTGTCAGAATGGATTGAGATTGCTGGTTATCCACTTCAAGCAATCGCATACCATTCATGGGAGCAAAAGCTAATTGAGGAAAGCAAGAGCAATGGGAATGTACTTGCACCATTACTTCCATTTTTCCTCAAAAAGTGGTCAACTTCTAACTATACATTTGCAGAACTAGCAGTACATCGTGGAAGACTGGATTGCAGTTATACTGCTGATGAGCTTAAAATGCTTAACATAATTTGCCCACAAATTGACAGGAAATTGATACATACATACTTTAACCACTTTAATCAAACTGGATTCATCCCAAAGCCCAGCCGAAACAGTCTTAAATCAGAAGTGCACTGATGAAATCACAGAGCATAGACAAGCCAACTCCGGTAGTTCTTTTTATAGTAACTGGTTTTCCGCCAGATGTTAGTGGAGTTTCCCTCTTCAACTGGGAGCGTGCCGTTACCTTGGCGAAGATGTCCTCTTACCGAATTGTAGTACTTGCACCAGACTGGCAGAATCCAGGAACTGAAAAATTCTCCCGGGAAGCAATACCTCCAAACTTAGTTATTGATTTATATCCTTCTAAACCTTGGCCACCATATACGCTCACCCATGTCCCCCGTTTTTCATCTGGATCATTTATTAGGGAAAAACTTCATTTTCATCGACCCGAGATAATCATTTATACTGATGTTGAGCGTCTATATTTATTCGGTACATGGCAGCTACCAGGAATTGAGTATGCCAAGGCCAAATCTGTTCCTATACTAGCTGAGTATCACACGGATTTATATAATTTTTCGGCAGCATACCCAGGCTGGCAATGGTTAAGAGGGCTTGTCAAGCTAACAAAGCTATCAAGTTTCCTCTATCGCAACTTTAATTACACAATTTGTGCTAGTCAGGCAGCTGCAAACAGCTGTCATGAAATGGGTATTATAAATACAAAGATTGTGGCTTTTCTTGGTATTGATATCTCTGAGTTCAGTCCAAAGCATCGTCACCGTGAAAATCTTTCAGAATGGTTACTACCCCACGAACATGTCCATAAGATTTTTCTGTACTTAGGCAGGCTTGGTTATGAAAAGCGAGTTGACCTACTTATTCGTGCGTTTGCATCCTTAAAGTCTCATTCACCTAACTGTACATTGCTTATTGCAGGCGATGGTCCCATTGAGGTTGTCGAGCAATTACAAATCCTAGCATCTATAACTCCTGACATCCATTTTACCGGCTTTCTACATGGCTTGCGCAAAGCCCAAGTCTTGGCATCTTGTGATGTATTTTGTAGCGCATCACCATTTGAAACATTTGGACGGACTCTAGTTGAGGCAATGGCATCTGGTGTTCCAGTCGTAACCGTAGAAAGTGGAGCGGTGGCGGAATATATCTGCAATGGAGTCAATGGTTATCTTGTCAAGCCAGATGATTTAGACTCCTTAACCAATGCAATGCTTAATACCATGTCAATACAAACTATTGATCTAGCAAACCAAGCTTGCCTTGACTCTCAAGCATTTTCCCTGGAAGCCGGTTGCAGCCAACTTATCAAGCTTTATGATTCACTGCTTGGGAAATAGCTCAGTAAGCATAGGAACGATTCTAAAATCGTGATGACATATTTATTAGATTTTCCTTTAAATTCCTGTCCCCCTGTTTTCTTCCCATGCATATATATGAGCAAGGCTATTCTCAATATATAATTGACGACATTTGTATCGCATAATCTTCCCGCTAGAGGTCTTTGGAATTGTCACGGGCTTAAGCAGTGCAACTGCAAAGACCCTTAAGCCATGATGCCTCAATACTTCACTCCTTATTTGCGATACAGTATGCTCATGATTAATACTTTTCAAGTGATTGCGTTCAACCTCTTGAAGTACAACTACCTTTTCCTCATTTTGAATTTGCACAGCAAATATTGCACCGCCATTTAACACAAGGGCTGCACTACTATTGGCAACTGTCCTTTCTATGTCATATGGGTGATAATTCTGGCCTCGTATTATCATCAAGTCCTTTAGCCTTCCAGTAATGTATAGATTATTGTTTCTTTTAAAGCCAAGGTCACCTGTGCGCAAATAGCTTTTATCAGTTTCATATTTAAGCTTTGCTTTAAAAATCTTCTCTGTTTGCTCAGCCCGCCGCCAATATCCTTTTGCTACGCTTGGTCCATGAACCCATATCTCACCAATTTGACCCTGATCACATTTTTCCATTGTATCAGGGTTAACAATTTCCATACAGTGTTTATCCCAGCTATTACCACAACTTACTGGCTCTAAAATAGAATCATCTGGATTTAAGATTGGGCTTGATTTAACAGGATTGCAATTTTCATCAATCATATTACTAGAATCATTGGAATTTAATGGTCTTCCTGACACAAATAGCGTTGATTCTGCCAGGCCATAGCAGGGATAAAATGCATTCTTGTCAAATCCACAAGCCTCAAATGCTTTTGAGAATCTATCCAGTGTCTCCTGCCTAATAATCTCTGCGCCAGTAAACGCTAGTTTCCAACAACTTAAGTCTAGGTTATGTTTATCTTGCTCTTTAATCTTTGAAATACATAATTCGAAGGCGAAATTGGGGCCGCCGCTGCTAGTGGCCCGATATCGACTTATTGCCTGGAGCCAGCGCAGTGGCTTTTGAATGAAGTGAAATGGTGACATTAGTATGCATGGTCTGCCAATGTACATTGTTTGCAGTATATTCCCAATCAAGCCCATGTCATGATAATGCGGTAGCCATCCCAGCCCTATTGTCTCGTTGTCATGCCTAAAAGCCTGCTTTATTACCAGTTCATTCGCCATAATATTTGCATGTGTTACCATTACCGCCTTGGGATTATCAGTTGATCCAGATGTATATTGAAAAAATGCAATATCATCACTCCTCCGTAGGGGTTCTAACCATTGATCAGGATTGTAGCAATGTGTTGATTCAGAATTAATCCAAATAGCATCAAATGCCTCGCCATTATTTTGAATATGGGATTCGATTTCACGCTGTATCTCGCCACTGCAGAGGATAATTGAAGTTTCCGCATCCGACATTATTGCTTTTATATTTTCTATCTTTTTCTGTCTTGGTGGCATATATGTAGGGATTGCAATTATTCCAGCATAGATGCTGCCAAAGAATGCAGCAATAAAGTCAAGTCCAGGCCCGTAGAGAAGCAAGGCTTTATCTTGCCCCAATGCTCGATCCTTGATTGCCAACGCAATTTGGCAGGCTTGATGATGCAATTCCGAATAAGTTATTGTCATTGCATCGTCTTCCCCGTCAACGATATATATGTATGCAATATTGTCAGGACTGTGCTCAGCCCTAGACCACAATAATGACGCTAGGTTTGTTATGGTTGATATATCAAAATTTTGTTCAACTTTAAGAGGCTGCACCTTAGTCATTTCGCTTGATAGCATTAAACCCTCATGAAATATAGAGACGCCGTCAGCTTTCAACTGAAGCGTATATGCCTCGTTTTCTCCCTTGGCTCCAATCAATGCCTATCGTGGTTTTGATTTGTATGAATAAACACTTTTTCTCCTCACTTCAGCATTGCTATCAACCTCGCTGCGGCCCCTCTTCTAGGGCTTAGGCATTCGCTTGTCGTGTGCTTGTGGCGTCCGCCTCAATATGCGGTTAGGCTGGGTTAACCCAAGCATTGGGCCCCATGAACGTTGAGACCCGTCAGCGCTTTCGCGAAATCACAGACAGGATTGCTAAGCGCGAACCTGTGAGTTGCACAGATATGGCTTGGGCCCAGAAATGGGCTATGCATAATCATAATGCCGACACTAACCTTCGCCGTGCTCGGCAAATCGCCACCCAAAGCAAGCACATCGAGGAGAATGAGGATGATCGCATTATGCGGATCAGAAAGCATCGTAGTCGCGTTGAGAGCCAACTAAAGCTATACAACGACCTCAATTACTAATAGAATTTCAATTCCAATTGAACCTAATCCATACCTGCAAAAACCTTACCCCAAGGAACTATATTCAGCATTGAATTTGCCTGTCATAGGCGATTTGCTTTGCTTCGACAAGGGTTTCACAGATCTGCAGTTTATAACCAGAATCCATTATTCCTGCATCGATTATTGATCTCTGAACCTGCGGCTGAAGGTCAGTTAATATTATTTTAATTTGTCGATTATTTGTGCATTCAGCCATGAATCGGTGAAAAGCTGATGCAGCCCCAGCATCAAAGACAGTAAAACCGTCGGCATAGATTATCAGATTTGAATTGCTTTCGGACAACTCCAAAATTTCCCGGAGAACCCTCTCTGCTGCGGCAAAAAACATTGCCCCAGTGATTTTTAGCATTTGCCAACCCTGGGGCAATGGCAGGGCTGATTCAAAGTTCAGCAAGGAGTCGATTGCGGTTGTCGCCGCGCCATCGCCAGTAACGCTGTGATGTCATGCATCACCGTCTGTAAGCCGGCCCGGATCGACTGAAACCCAGTCAGGCGCAACAGAT
>Ga0209297_1000575_pt1 | contig 23007 bp, 19 predicted proteins | sample S_130805_MF_Meta_FD_187322 | JGI IMG/M metagenome (GOLD analysis project Ga0209297, IMG submission 187322) | Freshwater microbial communities from Lake Simoncouche, Canada to study carbon cycling - S_130805_MF_MetaG (SPAdes) (version 2) | ecosystem: Environmental > Aquatic > Freshwater > Lake ...
CCCGGAGGAACTCGAAGCAATGCGCAGAAGTCTCGACGGAAGCAGCGCGCTTCGAGGAGACGGGCGCGGCGAGCACGAAGTTGCCGGCGGCGGGATTCACCTGCCAGCCGAGTTTGCGGAGCGCGGCAGCCAGGCGCTCCCGCGTGGCGCGGACTTGGGCGACGGTGACGTCGAGCCACTCGCGATCATCGAGCGCGGCGGCGGCGGCGACCTGCGCGAGGCGGTCGACATTATAGCTGTCGCGGACACGGTGCAAAATCTCGGCCACACCGATAGGACAGAGCGCGTAACCGACGCGCAGCCCAGCCAGCGCATGCGCCTTGGACATGGTACGCGTGACGATGACGTTGGGCAGTTCGCGGGCGAGCTCGACGCAATCGGCATCGGCGAAAGTGGCATAAGCTTCATCGACAACGAGCATACCAGGGAAAGCCTTGGCGACAGCTCGGACGACGTCCGGCGTGAAGGCGACGCCAAGCGGGGCGTTCGGATTCGTCAGGAAGAAAACGGCTGCGCCGCACTTGGCGATTGCGTCGATGTCGACGCCCAGCTGATCGGTGACCTCGACCTTCACGACATCGGCGGCCTGGGCCGCGGCGAGGACGGGGTAGAGCGAGTAGCTCGGATTGAGCATGCCGATCGGGCGACCAGGGCCCGCATAGGCGCGGATGATCAGGTTAAGGATGTCGTCCGAACCGTTGCCGGCGACGACGCGGGCGGCGTCGAAACTATGGAAGCGGGCGACGGCCTCGCGGAGCGGCGCGGAGTCGGGCGAAGGGTAAAGACGGAGCGAAGCGCCATCATTGACCAAGGCGGCCCGGATGGCTTCGAGCGAACGAAGGCTCGGCGGATAGGGGTTCTCGTTAGTATTGAGCTTCACCCATCCCCCGCCCTGCGGCTGTTCTCCGGGGACATAAGGCGACATGGCCACGACATGCGGGTTCGCGGCAGGAATCTTGGCGGACATCAGCGTAACTTGAGTTTGGCGGAGGCGAAATCTTGGAGCAGTGCACGGGTCTTACCCGCATCCGCACTGGCAACGACCTTCGCCGCGAGCTCACGCAGCTCAGACGCGGCGGAATGGCGGAGCACGAAGCGGACCTCCGGCAAGGCGGCGGGCGTCATGCTGAGCTCATGCACGCCGAGACCAATCAGCAAAGGCGCCCAAAGCGGATCGCCGCCGAGCTCCCCACACACAGCGACTGGGATGCCGCGCTTCTGGGCGGCGGCAAAGATGACTATGAGCGTCCGCACCACAGCGGGGTGACACGGATCGTAAAGCGAAGCGACGCGCTGGTTACCACGATCGACGGCCAGCAGGTACTGCACCAGGTCGTTGGTGCCGACACTAAAGAAGTCGGACTCGGCAGCGAGTTCGGCGGCGACGGCGGCGGCGGACGGAATCTCGATCATCGCGCCGAGTCCGATCGGGGCGGCCGGGCGGACACCTTCGCGAGCGAGTTCGGCTTCGACATCACGGAAGATCTCCTTCGCGCGGCGGAGTTCCTCGACACCCGAAATCATCGGGAACATGACCTGCACCGGTCCGTGGGTGGCGGCGCGGATGAGGGCGCGGAGCTGCGGACGGAAGACATCGGGACGCTCGAGGCAGAGACGCACGGCGCGGTAGCCCATGAAAGGATTCGCTTCGTCGGCCAGGTCGCCGAGGCGCTTGTCGCCACCGAGGTCGAGCGTCCGGAAGGTCACCGGGCGGCCCTTGGCGGCCTTCACGACTTCAGCATATTCCTCATACTGGACCTGTTCGTCCGGCCAGCCGTCGAGGCGCAGGTAAAGGTTCTCGGTGCGATAAAGGCCCACGCCGCGAGTGCAGTACGCCAAGGCATCCTCCATCTCCGCGGGGTCACCGATATTAGCCTGGAGACAGAATGCGGAGCCATCCGTCGTGAGTTCGGGCAAGGCGACCTCGGAAAGCACGCGGTCGCGGCGGGTCCGGATAGCCTGCTCCTTATCGCGATAACCTTCGATGGTCTCGGCTGTCGGATTAAGAATAATGAGGCCTGATTCGCCATCGACGAGGATGACGTCGCCTTCCTGCACGGCTTCCATCAACCCCTTCACGCCGACGACTGCCGGGACATCCAGCGAACGAGCCATGATGGCAGAGTGGCTGGTACGGCCACCCTCCTCTGTCACGAAGGCGAGCACGCCATCGTCATGCAGACCGGCGGTATCCGAAGGAGTCAGGTCGCGCGCGGCGACGACGTGAGCCTGCGCGGCTTGGCCGACACGTTCGGGCTGGGTACCGAGCAGCTGGTCGAGCACCCGTCCGGTCACATCGCGGATATCCGACGCCCGCTCGCGCAGGAAGTCGTCATCCATCTTCTCGAAGATCTCGATGTAGCGCTGCGCGACCTCCTGGAAGCAGAACTCAACATTAAAGCCACTGCGGCGGACCTCCTTGCTGACATCATCAATCAAGGCGACATCTTCAAGGACGAGGAGATGGGCGTCGAAGATCGAAGCTTCGGATTCGTTAAGTTTGCGGGCGACATCGTCGCGCAACTGCGAGATCTCCTCGCGGGTGGCGGCCAAGGCGGCTTCGAGCCGGCGAAGCTCGGCCTCAGGATCAGCAACCTTCTCGCACGACACGATGGTCATACCCCGCATCAGCGGGTAGGCGGGACCACGGGCCACTCCAGGAGCGGCGGCGATACCCTTGAGGCGTACCTCGGGCCTATGGTTTCCGGCCTTCATCCGTGCGTCAATTGACCGTCACGGAACGAAGGAAGCAAGGCAGGATTAGGTTCAGACCTCGACGGCCGTCGGCTCGTCGGTCGGCATGGCCATATCTGGCATCACGAAGTTGGGCATCGTGAGATCCGGAATCTCGACGGACTGCGATAGGTCAAAGTCCTGTACCGCGTCGGTCAGCAGGCGCAGAGGCATCTCGGTTCCACCCAGGACCTTCTCCTCGGCGGCTGGGGAATCGACATAAGAAAGGAGACCGGAGTATTCGGCCGGAATGGTCACCTGCAACTCGACGAGGACCAGCGCAAGCAGACAGAGGTGCGCGAAAGAACGGCCCATGCGCTGACCGAAGGCATGCAGCCAGACCATCACGCCGGAAAGGGAACGCTCTTCGCGACGACTAAGAAAGCTGAGCTGGGCCTTGTGGAGGCGGACACGCGACTGAAAGCGGGCGCGGAGCTCAGGGGACTGACCGAGGGCGGCACGCAGACGGGCGACCTGCCCTTCGGAGGCATTACCTTCGAGGAACGCAGCCACCAAGGATTCGAATTCGGAAGTGCTCATCCGCGGAACTCATCTCCCATGAGTTCGCGCAAGGCTTCGCGGGCGCGGTTAATGCGGCTTTTCACGGTACCGATGGAGAGGCCGAGGTCTTCGGCGATCTCTTCATAGGACATGTTGCGGACGTTGCGCATCGTCAGGATACGAGCGTGTTCCGGCTTCAATTGTTCCATGCATTCGGCAACTTTGTTGACGAATTCGTTATGCTGGGCCTCGTGGCCAGGCCCCTGGGCGCCGTCCGAAAGGATGTCATGCAGGGTGGCGCCGGGATCGTCACCGAGGTCGGCATCGAGCGACATGGACTGATCGCGCTTCCGACGGCGCCAGTACCAGTAACGGTTACGGGCCAGATTCGTGCCGATCTGATGGATCCAGGTCGAGAAAGTCGCCGTGCCGCGGAACGAAGCCAGCACGCGATGAGCCCGAATGAAAGTGTCCTGGGTAATCTCTTCCGCGTCCTGCCGATTGCGCAGCAAGGAGAAGACCTTGGCGAAGATGCGGCCCTGATATTTCAGGACCAATTCGTTGTAAGCCGAGAGATCCCCTTCACGGGCGCGGTCCAATGCGGACTGGTCGGCTTCGGTCTCCATTAAGGGCAGATTAAGAGGGGTGGAGAAAACAGGTCGGAATCGACCTATAATCGTGGTGACATATCTTTACAATTCCCCCTCCCTAATCAACCTATTTCAGACCCCACCTCGGAGCCGATGTTCACTTACAGCAAGAAACCACCCACCCTCTCCTGGGTAGACTGCCTCAGCGGGGCCCGGGGACTCATTGACAGCCTTCCGTCCTCCCTGCCCGGCGATGGTGCCAACCCGTCCCTTTCCTTGGTCAAAAGCGGTGAAGCCGTCGCCTTCGAACCCTCCGGCCACGGCGCCGCCCTCGTCAACGGCGCCCCGCTCCGTCAGCGCCTCGAAATCTCCGAAGCCACGACGATCCAGCTACCTTCCGCCCTCCTGGTCGCCGCCCCGGCCGACCAGCAGAATTTCGCCTTCATCCGTACGGACCTCTGGGTCCTCTTCGACGCCCAGACCGGCGATCAGCTCGGCGAATTCCCTCCCCAACGCCTCCTCGACGTCGCGCAGGAACTCGGCCGCGCCACCGATACCCTCGCCTGCACGCCGCAGGGACTTGAGGTCGGCTTCAGCCTTTCGCAGATCGCGCCTCTGCTTTCCCCGCAGGAAGAAGCGCCCATCCGACCGAGCGGCAAAGCGCTACTCGCCGCCGAACAGAATCGCGGTGCGCACCTCTGCCCGGTCTGCTGGACGCGCTTCGACGCTGGCGACGCGTTGAGCATCGCGGTCCACGAAGACCTCCGCGGTGACCCGATCCTCGGCTCGGACGTGCGCCTGCGCTTCCAGCCGACCCGCTTCAACGACCAAGGCCTCGCGCTCGACCCGATGGGCCTCGCGTGCACCGACATCGCCTGCCCGCATTGCCGACGCCAGCTGCCGCCCGGCTATCTCGACCGCCCGCACCGCATTATCTCGCTCATCGGCGCGCCCAGCGCCGGCAAGTCCTACTACCTCGCCGTACTTACGCGCACACTGCAGGACCGCCTGCCGGAGGACTTCAACCTGGCCTTCAAGGATGGCGACCCTAGCGGCAACATGCTGCTGAACCAGATGCGCAACACGCTCTTCTCCGCGGCCACGCCAGAAGACGCGCTTCTCGGCAAGACGGCCCTCGAAGGCGCCACTTACGAGAAACTACCCCGCCTTGGACGCATGGTCTCCCTGCCCCGTCCGTTCATCTATTCCATCAGCCGCCCGGGCCAGCAGCGAAATGAGACCTCGGTTATTCTCTACGATAACGCCGGCGAACACTTTGAGCCTGGCATCGATATCCATGACTCGCCCGGCGCGATGCACGTCGCGACCTCGAGCGGACTCATCTTCCTCTTCGACCCGACCGCCAACGCGCGCTTCAAAGCCAAACTCGTCGGCGTCGCGGACCCACAGTTCACGCTCAAAGGACGCATCGACCAGCAGGACAGTATCCTGGCCGAAATGGAGACCCGAATGAAGCGCGTCCTCGGACTGGCCCAAGACGAACGCATCAAGACCCCGCTCGCCTTCGTCGTCGGCAAGTCCGACACCTGGGAGAAGCTGTTGAGCTCCCCGCTCGAACCAATCGTTAAATCCGGTGCGCTCGACCTTGCCGCCGTCGCCCGCAACTCCGCCCGCGTCCGCGAAGTCCTCGTGACGCTCTGCCCCGGACTCGTCGCCTCGGCGGAATCGCTCGCGGAACAGATCAGCTACTTTGCGGCTACGTCCTTCGGACACACCCCGGTGATGATCCAAGCCGGACTGAACAAGGGCCGCATCGCCCCCGACCCGCAGCGCCTCGCGCCAGCGCACGTCGAAGAACCTCTCTATTGGCTGATGCACCTCGCTTCCCCGGCGATGTTCCCCTCGTCCGAAAACTCCGCCCGCTGATGCCCCTCCAACTTATCTTCACTTCGGCGCCGCAGGGACTCACTCCCGGCCGCAGCGGTTATTGCACCGTCGCCCGCCACCGCGCCATCCCTGAACGCCTGGCCCAGCTGCTCGAATCCGTCGGCACGCCGCATGAACGGCCCGAAGGCGAGACTTTCACTCTCCGCATGCTCGAAGCCGGCGGCAAGAACTGGTGCGTACTCTCCCGCTTCGTCGCCCGCGGACTCGACTACACCCAGCGCGACAACCGCCTGGCCCATCACCTGGTCTTCTCCCTCGAAGAAGCCGCCCTCCTGCCGCCGCCCGCCGCCATCGCCGGACGCTGGAAAGGCTGGCGCGATGAATGGTCTGGCGCCCCCACCTGGCTCGAAGGCGAAGATCGACCGCTCCAGCTTGAAACCCAGACGCCGCTGACGCCCGCCGTGACCTGGCGTGAAGAAACCGGCACTGGCGCCAAGGCCGCTTGGCTCATCAACGCCTCCGGCCCCGCCGCCGTCGGCCTGCTCAATCCGCCCGAAACCCTGCGCCTCCTCCGCCTCCTGGCCGAGGCCGCCGCGCTGCTCGGCAAATCCGCCTGGGCCGCCACCTTCACCACCGACGCCACCACCACGGGCAGCGACGGCTTCCTCTGGGCCGTCAACGCGACCTCCGCCGCGGCGACGATCGACTTCACCACCGCGAAATCACTGCCGGCTCCCTCGGGCGATATCGCCCGTCAGGCCGCCGCCGGACTGACTTCGCCCAAAGCCCCCGCCGGACAACCGCAACGTCGCGCCGCCTCCCCCTCCCCCGCCAACGGCAACAACTCGGTCGCTTGGATCATCGGAGGCATCATCATCTTCGCGGCTGGAGCCGCGGCAGTGTTCATGCTGAACCGACGACCCGAACCGACGCCTCCCCCAGTCGTCGTCGAAGTGAGGTCACAACCCACGCCGGAAAACGCGAAGTCCGAAGAGATCCTGAAAGCGAACCGAGCCCTCACGGAGATCCAGGGCCTGATGGAGTCCGACGACTTCATGGGCGCCGCCAAGCTGTGGGCCGAGACGAGCATGCTTTCGCCGACCTTCGTCCGCAACTACCGCGAACAAATCCTGCCTCGTATCCTCAGCAACTTCTCGGCCAGCGTGACCAAACAGCTGCTGAGCCGACTAGACCGACCGGGCGTCCTCAACGACCCCAAGTCCCTGCAGGAATCGATCGCCGAAGCCAAGGAAGCCCTTCGCCTCGGCGCCGAGATCAAGGTGCCACAGGATGAGTCATGGAAGCGCCTACAAGCCTGCCTCGATCGTGCGCAGTCGCTGACTAACATCGAAGTGCGACCGACGATGGTCATCCCGGGCGAATGGCGGACCGCCGAATCCGGCCCGAACTCCCCTTCCCAGGCCGACTTCCCGCTCTCTCGTTCCGCCACCGACGCCGTGGCGAAGTTCGTCGAGTCCTCCGGCGCCAGCCAGCGTGAGTCCGTGCAGATCCGCATCCGCCTGCTCGCCTTCACCTCCCCTCACCTCCGTGACGACCGCACGAAATACCTGAGCGGCGAGATCCGCCGTACGCCGCAGTCGACCTGGATCGAATCCTCACCCGAGCCCGGTAAGCTGCCGGCGATCGGCATCAATCTCAGCAACCGACGCAACGAGGTCTCCCTGAACTTCCCCACCGGCGAAGGCGCGCGCGCTGGCGCTAATCGCCTCATCGAGGTGATTCTCCCGAAAGGCGATCGTCAGTGCTTCGCGCTCGTCGGCGATCTCAAGGCACTGCAGCCACTGAACCTCGGTCCGGATGCCCTGGTGCTCGACGCTGATACGGCTGTCATCCGCCCCGCTCCCTGGGCCGAAAGCGCGGTCAACGCCTTCATTTGGACCCACGGCTCGCTCGGACTTTATCCTGAAGGACACGAATTCCCTGACCGCGACCTCCCCTCAATCCGCGCCACCCGCTCAGTCCTCGACACCGACATCATCCGGCTCGAAACGAAACAAGGACCTGGCACGCCGCCCTACGAGATCGTCGCCCAGCGCCGGAAACTCTTCAAGGAAGGTAAGTTCATGCAAGCCGGCGCTCCGTGGTCGATCCAAGCCATCGACGCCAACGGCGCCGCCGGCCCTCGCCTCATCGAATTCCGCTGATTCATGCAGGTCGAACGCCTCATCGCCCGCATCCGCGGCCAGCTCGAGCTCGGCACCCCCGACCTTGAGGCGCGTTCCCTCGCCGGCGAATACGCCGCACTCTGCCAACGTGTCCGCGAACGCCTCGAACAGTGCGCGACGCTCGTACGCAGCGGCAATGAGCACGCCGCTTTCCAGGCCGCGGAATCTGACCCCGACCTGCTCGGCCTCTGCGCCCTGCTCAGTTTCGCGGAATCCGACCGCTGGCACGCCCTCTGCCGTGAGCGCGGCCTGCCCGCCGGGTTCCCGCTCGATGGCCAGCACGTCCTCGCCGTCGAAGGCCTCTACGGACGCGAGATCGGCGAAAGTCACCCGCTCTACCGCGATTACCGTGACGCCATCCGTCGCCGCGAAGAGGACCGCGCCCTTTCGGTGTTACGCTCGATCGTCCGCATCAATCCGGACGACCCCAACGCCCGCTCCGAACTCGTCCGTCTCTCCGCCAAGTTCCTCCGCGAATCGCTCGGCAAGGTCGCGACCTTCTTCGAGCAAGGCCGCGAAGAAGAAGCGGTCGAGCTCATGAACCGCATGGAACGTTTCGGCGCGAACGATCTCGCCGACGAACCGCGCTGGGATGACGCCCTCACCCGCCGTGTAGCCTGGCTCCGCTCGAAGGCTGCCCAACAGGTCGCCCTGCTCGTCGCCGAAGCCGCCGAAGCGCGCGCCGGCGGCCACTGGGAAGCCTGCGCCGCTTCGCTAGGCCGCGTCCGCTCGCTCGAACGCGACCATCAGCTCACGATTTCAGCCGGAGTCTCCGCCGCGATCGTCGAGCTCGAGGCCTGGGCCGGCGAACTGGCCGCCATCGCCGAAGCCGAGGCCAGCCTGCGCGCCACGATTGAAGGCTTGAATGACGAATGGGCCACCCTCCAGCAGGAAGCCGCCCGAGGCTCCTCGCCGGCAATCCTCATCGTCCGCCTGAGCTCATGGCTCGAACGCGCGACGCCCCAGGACGAACGTCTGCCGGAAGGCATCCTGCGCGAAGCCCGCGCCCTCCGCCAGAACACCCGCGCCCGGCTGAACCGACGCTACATGGTGATGACGTCTTCCTGGGTCGCCGGCCTACTGCTGGTCATCGCCGGCGTGGTCTGGTGGAACATCCTGAAGACACAGGAAGAAGAATCCCGTGACCGCTTTTCCGAGGCCACGCGCCTGATTGAACTCTACGACCACCCCGCGGCTCTCACGGCTCTGGAAGAATTCGAAAAAGGAGGCATCGCCGCCGCCGACCAAGCCGCCCGCAAGGCGCAGACGGTTCCGCTCCGTCAGCGCTTGGCCACGCAGAACGCCGATGAGCAGCGCCTACGGCTCGAAGCGCTGGCCCTCGCCAACCGTCGCAAACAAGGCCTGACCTTGGGCAACCTCGCTGAAACCGAAAGCCGTACCGCCAAGTATCTCCAGGAGTTCAACCTCGTAGGCGGCACGCTCCAGACCCGACTCAAGGCCATCCTCCCGGAACCCGAAGGCCTGCTTTCCGCCTGCCGACAGATGTTGGATCGCACCCGCAACGACGTCGCCACCCAGATTGCTACGCTCAATAAAGCGATGGGCGACGAGAACGTCACCGACCTCACCAAGGCGGCCGAAGCCCTCGAACACCTCCGACTCCTACTCAAGACCTTGACCGACGCGAAGGATAAGGACCTCGACTCCGCCTTAGCCGCCGCCGATCGCGCCGAACTACGCCTCTCCGGCGAACGGAAGACGATCGCCGCACTCAAGGGCCTCAGCAAGGCCGCCGACCTCGTGGGCTACCTCGCCGCCCTGTCCGATACCGCCGCGAATACCGCCGGAGAGAAGTCCGACCTCAGCACCCGCGCCTCCTTCGTCTTCACCCGCGCCCCCACACTGCAGGCCCTCCCTCGCTCAGCGCTCGCCCCGCGCGTCGGCGCAATGTGGGACGCCGCCGCCACCGCCGACGCCACCGGCATCTTCAATCCGACCACGCTCACCGACGTCGAACAACGCGTCCTGCGCGCGCTCTCTGATACCTCCTTGGCGGATTCGCTCCGCAGCTATCAGGTAAATGTCTACTCGATTCGCGGAAGCGACGCGGGACGGACGGCCTACGTGATCGGCGAGATCGTCGAATCGAAACGGACCATCACCGACGGGGTTGAGTTTACCCAGAAGGCCAAGGAGCTCACTCGCGAAGGGGCTGTCATCGAGACCACCTGGAGTCGCCGTGAATTCAACAACGGCGTCCGTGCCGGCGAAGAGATCACCAAGCCGACCACAATCAGTGAACTGGATTTCATCCGGCAGGTCAGCCGCTTCCAGGACGCCAAGACGGGCAAGCTACTTGAACCGCTCATCCGCACGATGGACCGCGTACGCCGCAGCGACTCGCGCTACCCCGAACTGCGCGCCTACCAGCTGCAGGAACTCTACAAGCTCGCGACCACCCGTCCCGACGCCTGGGGTCTGCTCTTCTCGCCGTCCGCCCAGCGCGACGCCGATCAGCTGCGCCGCATCACGCAGAATTCGCTGCGTCCCTACGACTTCCTCTTCAAGGACAAGTGGGCCGACATCAAACTGGAACTCAGCGCTTTCCTGACTCCCCCGGGAGGCGCTGGCTACGCCGAAGAGGCCCGCTTCTGGCGCGCAACCTTCGCCAACCTCCGCAACCGTAAGCTGATTTTCGCCGGCTGGGTCGGCCGTGACGGCAAACCAGTACTGCGCGAGACAATCAAGGGCAGCGCCTTCTACGGCCTCGATAACGAAGGTAAGTCCACCGTGCTCTTCCGCGTCGGCGACGATGGCGAGGTCAAGCGCGTCGCCGAAGCCGCTCCCCTCACCCCGCTCCTCCGCTACCCTGGCACGGTTGCCGAAGCCGCGCAGGCGGCTGGCATCCCGAAAGGCTTGCTCACCCCCGACGGCGGCTGGGAAACCCTCCTCCAAGGACGAGATCTCTGAACGATGTCACGCCCCACCCAATTCCGCCTCCGCTGGAAAGGCGCCGTCACCGGCCCCTTCCCGCTCCTGCGCGTGAGCGAGATGCTCCGCGCCGGCGAGATCAGCCTTCTTCATAATATCGAAGTCGATGACTCATGGATGACGGTGCGCGATTACTTCCGTGCCATCGGGCTCAGCCGCACAACCTCGGCCTCTTCCACGGATGTTTCTGGCCTCGGCGCCGACGCTCCGCCGCCTCCGCCTGGTGCCGAACGGACGCTCGGCGAATCGCTCACGCCCGACGCCGCCCGCAACGCCGCCGGCGAATCGCTCGAGCGCTCCGTCCGCGAAGGCTACCTCTGGTGCGGCTCAACCTTCCTGCTGCCTCCGCTCTTCGCGCTCCTGATCTACGTGGTCTACATCCTAGACAGCGACCACCAGATCTCACGGACGATGCTGCTCATCCTGCTCGGCTTCACGACCACGCCGGCTGCGCTCCTCCCGATCCTCTTCGTCCGGAAGCTCGGCCAGACGCTCGAACAAGAAGGCCTGTCTGACATCCGCCAAACCCAGGGAAATCTCGTGATCGTCCTCGGTTTCCTGAGCCTGGCCCTCTGGATGCTCTGCTTCTTCGTCCTCCTGCCCACCCGCTAATCAGCCTCAATCGGCTTGACGAGCCAAGGGGGGACGGCTGGACTGACCGAACTCGGTTTTCGGTAGTGTAGCTCAGTTGGTTAGAGCGAGGGACTCATAAGCCCTAGGTCGGCAGTTCGATCCTGCCCACTACCACCACCGAGTGCACCCTTTCCGCTCAGGCCTTCAAGATGGCCGAGACCGGGATATCCAGTCCGTCCTTCCACAGGGCTTCTAAGGCGTAGCTCTTACGGATGTCGTCACGGAAGACGTGGAAGAGAACGTCGAAGGCATCCACGACCGTCCAGCCGCTGTCGCGCTGGGATTCGGAGCGGGAAGTCACGCCGACATCGTCCAGCGCATGCTCGAGGGCGATACGCAGGGCACGCAGGTGAGGCTCGGACGTGCCGGTGGCAATCACGAGGAAATCAGCGATGGAAGAAATCTGGCCCATCTCGAGGACCCGGATCTCAACGGCCTTCTTGTCATCCAGGGCGCGCACGGCGGCAATGAGGTGGGCCGGAATCTTCGGCATGACCACCATCGGCTTGGCAGCGGACTTCTCACCGCGGCTCTTGGCCTTCAAAGCCGGGATGGCCGGGATGACGCGACGAGCCGGGCGGACCGAACGGGCAGCGGGCTTGGCGGACTTACCGGCAGGGCGACCCTTGGCGGCAGGCTTGGCGGAGGTCTTCTTGGTCTTCTTTTTAAGGGCGGACATAGTCAGGCTTGGTAAAGGGAACGCTCATCGATGTGGCGGGCGACCCCTAGGGGCAAGCCGTTTCGGGGCGAATCAGTGCGGCGCAGGGCCTCGCGCAGAGCGGTGGAGGAAACTTGTACCGCCGGAGCCTTCAACACCGTCAGGCGGATGAGCGCCGAGATGGCCAGAGGCGGCACGGTCGAGATACCATCACGTGACAGCACGGCAAATTCTACCAGACTGCAGAGCTCGGCGACATCCTTCCACCGGTCCAGCCTGGCCAGCTGATCGGCTCCAATAATCCAGACCCGCATGGCATCGGGAAATTCGAGGGCCAATTCACGAGCGGTCTCAATCGACCAACTCGTGCCGTCACGAAGGATCTCGCGCTCATCCACCACGGCCCACGGACAATCCGCGAAGGCTAGGCGGCACATTATCGCCCGGTCAGCGGCGGAGGCCACCGGCGCGCCCGAACGCATCGGCGCCTGTCCCGCCGGAATGATGCGGACTTCATCCAAGCCGAGCTGCTTGTGCGCGGCCACGGCCGCCGCCACATGACCCGCATGCGGAGGATCGAAAGTCCCACCTAGGATGCCGATGGCAGCAGGCATGACGTATTACGCTCCGGCCGGCCGCCGGTGGCAACCCAAAGCAGGCTTGAGCCCGAGCCCTTCCGCCGAAACACTGCCCCATGGCGTTAGCCTCGCGATTCCTCCCCCCGGGCTTCGACCCCACGCAGACCGTGGCGGTCATCGCCGGCAAAGGCCGCTACCCCGCCCTACTCGTCGAATGTGCCCGCGCCCGCGGCGCCAAGGTGAAGCTGGTATCCTTCGAAGAAGAGACCGACCCCGCCCTGATCGCCACCTTCGCCCCCGCCGACCACCGCGCGATCCCCGTCGGTAAGCTTGGCCAGATGCTCGACTCACTGAAAGAACTCAGCGCAGCAGGCGCCGTGATGGCGGGCCAGGTCACCCCGCGTAAACTATTCACGGGCATGGTCCCTGACCTGAAGCTCATCGCGCTGATGGCCTCCCTCAAGGCGCGCAACGCCGAGACGATCTTCGGCGCCATCTCCATCGAGATCGAGAAGGTCGGCGTCCGCATGCTGGACGCACGCATCTTCCTCGACGACCACCTCGCCTCGCCCGGCTGCATGACCGGCTGGGCCTGCGGCATCGGCGACGAGCAGCTCGAATTCGGCACCCGCATGGCCCGCGAGATGGCCCGGCTCGACGTCGGCCAGTCCGTGGTCACGGCCAAGGGCACCGTCATCGCCGTCGAAGCCTTCGAAGGGACCGACAACATGCTCCGCCGCTGCGCGCAGACCGGCGGCAAGGAGATGCTTCTCACCAAGACCTCGAAACACACCCAAGACTGGCGCTTCGACGTCCCCTGCTTCGGCGTCAAGACGCTCGAGAGCATGGCCGAAGGCGGCGTGACGAAAGCCGCACTCGAAGCCGATGCGGTCATCCTCATCGACAAGCCGGCGGTCATCGCCCGCGCCAAACAGCTCGGCATCGACCTCTTCGGTTTCGGTCCCGCCTGAGCCGATGATGAATCGTCGCCACTTCCTGGGAACGAGCCTGCTGGCGGGCTTGGCGACCCAGGCCTTCGGCGCGACCAAGGACGAAGACTCCTTCGATTTCGCCTACCTGACCGACATCCACGTCCAACCTGAGCTCGGCGCCCCCGAAGGCTTCCGCCAATGCCTACGGGCCGTCAACACCCTCGCCACGCCGGCGGACTTCGTCCTCACGGGCGGCGACCTGATCTTCGACGCGCTCGACGTGGGCATGGATCGCATCCGCGAGCAGTGGAAGGTGTTCGACGAATGCAGCAAGGAACTCGCCCTCCCCGTCCATCATACGATCGGCAACCATGACGTCGTGGGCTGGTCCGCGAAGTCGCTCGTAAAGCCGACCGACCAGGATTACGGAAAGAAACTCTTCGCCGAACGCTTCGGCCTCGCGCGTACCTACCGCAGCTTCGACCACAAGGGCTGGCACTTCATCATCCTTGATTCCATCGGCCAGAATAAGGAGACACTCGATTACGAAGGCTGGATTGACGACGCGCAGCTCGCCTGGCTGAAGAAGGACCTCGCCGCAACCGGTCGCACGAAGCCGATCATCATGGTCTCGCACATCCCGTTCTACACCACCTGGCATCAGGTACTGAAGGGCCCGGACCTCCACCTCGACGGCAAGGCCATCGTTCGCAACCTGCATACGTTCCGGAAGCTGTTCGACGATTATAACATCCAGCTCGTACTCAGCGGCCACGGACACGTCGTCGAACGCATCGAGATCGGCAAGGTCACCTACCTGCAAGGCGGCGCGGTCTGCGGCATGTGGTGGAAGGGCCCGGTCTTCGGCAAACCCGAGGGCTTCGGCACGGTCACCTGCCGACGCGATGGGACGTGGTCATGGAAATACCGCGACTACGGCTGGAAAGCCCGCAAGTAAGCCCGTCAGCCTTCGAAGAAATTCCAAGCGACAGCGCTTTCGGCCAGCACCCACGCGGCGGCCAAGGCCAACACCAGCAGAATCCACTTGCGATGGCGGGCCCAGATTCCCGGCGTCTCGGCCGCATGATCCAATCCGCGTCGTGCGCTCAGCAGCAGCTTCAGGCGTGCATGCCACGCCAGCTTGGTCTCGTGCGAAAGGTCCCGGTGCGCGTACGCGTTCACCCGGTAATCGGGCTTGCGGAACAGCTTGGCGATGCGACTCAACACTTCACCTGCATACACCCTTTACCCACGCTTTACAAGCGGAGCGTCTCTGGGTAAGTCCAAAGGCGTGAAGTCCACCACCCGGTCCCTCCGCGCCCTCAAAGGCGTCCGGCCCATCGTCTGCCTGACCGCCTACGATGTGAGCACAGCCCGCATCGCAGACGCCGGCAGCGCCGACCTCATCCTCGTCGGAGACTCCCTGGGCAACACGGTCCTCGGCCTGCCCGATACGGTCGGCGTCACCCTGGACATGATGCTCCACCACTCCGCCGCCGTCGCCCGCGCTAAGACGGAAGCCCTCGTGGTGGGCGACCTCCCCTTCGGCTTGGCCCACGACAGCTTCCCCAAGCTCCTGGGCTACTGCCGCCGCTTCCTTCAGGAAGGCGGCGTCAAGGCCGTGAAGATCGAAGGCGGCGCCTCGCTCGCTCCGGCCATCGCGCGACTGGTCGACGCCGGCATCCCGGTCATGGGCCACGTCGGCATGCTCCCGCAACGCGTCCACTCCGCCGGCTATCGCCGCCGCGGGCTCACGCCGGAAGATCAGAAGAAGATCCTGGTCGACGCCCAAGCCGTGGCCGCCGCCGGCGCCTTCGCGATCGTGGTCGAATGCGTCGACGAGAAATTCATGCCGCAGATCACCGAAGCGGTGTCCGTGCCGACGATCGGCATCGGCTCCGGCCGCGGCTGCGACGGCCAGATTCTCGTCATCCACGACCTGCTCGGCCTCACGCCCGAACCGCCGCCCTTCGCCCGACCTGAAGCCAACCTGCACCGTGACGCGGTCGCGGCCGTCCGCCGCTGGGCCGCCAAGGTGCGCACCAAGAAATCTAAATGAACTGCGTCATCTTCGGAGCCGGCGGATGGGGAACGGCCATGGCCATCCACCTCGCCCGCCAAGGCCAGACCGTTACGCTCGTCCCTCGCCGCGCCGAACAGGCCCTCGCGCTCGCCACCACCCGCGAGAATAAAGAGTACCTCCCCGGACACCGCCTCGACGACTCGATCCAGATCGGCCTCGAGCCCCTGCCCGCGCTGATGGACGCCGACCTGGTCTTCCTCGCCTGCCCCTCCAAAGGCCTGCCCGAACTGCTAAAGTCAATCGGTCCCGCCGTCCGCGGCTCGTCGGCCAAGATGGCGATCTCGCTCTGCAAGGGCCTCGACCTCACCACGCTGCGTCGTCCGTCCGAAATGATGGCCGATGCCTTTGGCTCCATCCCCGTCGGCACGCTCAGCGGTCCGAGCAACGCCGACGAAGTCGCCCGCGGTCTGCCGACGGCGCTGGTACTCGCGGCGATCGCCGACGGTAAACTCCTCAAGGATGTCCAAGCCGCCGTGAGTGGCCCGACGCTGCGCGCCTACACTTCGACCGACCTCATCGGCGTCGAGATCGGCGGCACGCTCAAGAACGTATACGCTCTGGGCGCTGGCCTCTGCGACGGCCTCGGCCTCGGCTCCAATGCCAAAGCCGCGATGCTCACGCGCTCGCTGCAGGAAATGGCCCGCCTCGGCGAGGCCCTCGGTGCTCGTCCAGAAACCTTCCTCGGTCTGGGGGGTGTCGGCGACCTGATGGCCACCGCGCACGGCTCCTGGAGCCGCAATCGTTCGCTCGGCGAACAGCTCGCGAAAGATCCGCAAGGCACGCTCGCCGCGCTAGCTTCCCGCAAGGAGGCCGTCGAAGGCCACCGCGCCGCCGAAGCGCTGTCTAAACTGGCGACCAGCCGAGGCCTCGATGCTCCGATTCTTTCCTGCCTGCACGCGATCCTCTACAAAGGACTCGATCCCCGTGCGGGCGTTGTCGCACTGATGACGCGCGACCTCCGTTCGGAGGCATGAGCACTACGGACGTCGAGTCACGTCCGTCCCCCATCGCCGGCGTCGGACTCTTCGCGAAACGAGAGTTCTTGCCTGGCGAACGCATCGCGCCCTACTCCGGCCCGACGACCACAGAGCCTACTTCGGCCGCCTCCACCGACGGCAAGGTCTACGCCTTGGAGATCGCCCCGGGACGATGGCTGGACGGCGCTTCGGCCGACAACCCGTCTCGGCATGCCAACCACGCCTGCCACCCCAACGCCGAACTCATCTGGCACGAACAGGAATCCATGGCTTGGCTGACCGCGCTGCGGCCGATCGCCACCGACGAAGAAATTACCTTCGACTATGGGTTTTCATTGGCTGAAAGCCTCTTTCACCCATGCGCTTGCGGGGCCACGGACTGCATCGGTCGGATTATCGCCACCCCCCTCCGTCCGGCCCTCCGCCGTCACCTGCGTTTTTCACGTCCAAGGGATTGACCACCCGCTGCAGGAAGGTCAGTTTTCGCAGGTCAATCAGCCCATTTCCCCATGAAAAAAGTCGCCCTTACCGAACTCGATCCCCGGCTCCAGAAGCAGATCACCGCCGCGGACCAGCAACTGAAGACAAACCCCCAGTACGCCATCGAGGTCCTTACGGGTATCCTCGTCCGTAATCCGGGCTGCATCGAAGTGCGCCGCACCCTCCGCAAGGCCCAGAAAGCCCTCCACGGAACGAAGAAAGGACTCTTTGACGGTATCACCGGCGCCCTCACCTCCGGCAAGATCGCCAAGGCCGTGGAAGCCGACCCTCTCGCCGCCATCGCCGCCGCCGAAGAAGTCCTCGCCAAGAAGCCCATCGACTCCAACGCGAACAAGACCATCGCCCTCGCCGCCATCAAGCTGGAGTTCCATGAGCTCGCCGCTTTCGCCTACGAAGAACTCTCGATCAACGAACCCAGGCAAATCCAGCACTTCGTCGACCTCGCCAACGTCTGGATTGCCGCGGGCGAAAACGACAACGCGCTCAACGCCGCCGACAAGGGCCTGAAGCTCTTCCCTGGCAACGGCGACCTCCAGGAAGCCGTCCGCAAGGCCTCGGTCAACAAGACGATGAAGAAGGGCAACTGGGAGGACAAAGGTGACTTCCAGTCCAAGCTCAAGGACAAGGACGAAGCCCTGCGCCTCGACCAGTCCGCCCGCACCGTCACCGATTCGGCCACCGCCCTCGCCCAGGCCGCCGAACTCGCCCAGAAGATCCAGGCGGCCCCGGACAGCCTCGACCTCTACCGCGACATCGTCCGCATGTTCCTCATCGCCGAAGACCTCGACAGCTCGATCGCCTGGCTGCAGCGCGGCCGTATGACGACCCTCGGTAAGGCCGACACCTCCCTCGAACGCCAGGAAAGCGACCTCATCATCCGTCGCTATGAGCGCAACTCCAAGCAGCTCCGCGAAGCCATCACCGCCAACCCGGCCGATGCCGCCAGCAAGGACGCGCTCGCCAAGAACGAGACCGAGCTCACCGATTTCCGCCTGAAGACCGCGATCTCGCTGGTCGAACGCTACCCGAACGATTTCGGCTACCGTTACGAGCTCGGCACCCTGCTCCTTGGCGCCAACCGCCTCGAGGACGCCGTCCAGCAGCTCCAGTACGCTCAGCGTAACCCGAAGTTCCGCCAGCCGGCCCTCCTCGCCATCGGCCTCGCCTTCTCGCTCGGCGGCAAGTACGACCTCGCCATCGAGCAGCTGACCGCCGCCAAGAGCGAAGTGCAGATGATGAACGACCTGAAGAAGGAAATCATCTACGCCCTCGGCGACACCTTCGAAAAGATGGGCAAGGACAAGGAAGCCGTCGACGAATACAAGATGATCTACATGGCCGACTCGGGCTACCGCGACGTCGCCAAGAAGATCAACGACTTCTACGAACGCCAGAAGGGCGCCTCGGCCTAAGCCTCACCCCCGCCTTCCCCTTCTTGCGGACGGCTTCACCCGCCCGCCTCCTCCTTCCTGCCCATGGCACTCACTCCCTTTAAGAGCAACCTCATCGCCGATGTCGGCATCAGCATGGGAGACGAAGGCAAGGGACGCCTGATCCCCGAGATCGTCCGCGAACTCCAGACCCTCACCGGTCGACGTGACGTGGTCGGCACCGTCCTGAAGGTCAACGGTGGCGCTAACTCGGGCCACACGGTCGCTGGCCTGAAACTCAATCTACTCCCGGGTGGCGTAGCCGAACATGATGTCGCTTGCCTAGCCCTCGGCTCCGGTGTCGTCGCCGACCCGCGCAAGGCCCTCTGGGAAGCGCTGCCACTCGAAAAAATCGGCATCCCGGTCCTCTCCCGCCTGCTCATCGACGAACGCTGTATGATCAGCGACGTCTCCCACCGCATCCTCGACCTAGCCTGGGAAGACTACCGCATCAACGTCCTCGGCCACGAAGCCCGCGGCTCCACCGGTCGCGGTATCACGCCGGCCTACGCGGATGAAGTCGGCCAGTTCCAGATTCACTATTCTGAATTCCTGGGTGCCAAGGCCGACTACTCGACGCGCCTTTCGGCCCGCCTGAACCGCGCCGCCTCCATCGTGCGCGATGTCTGCAAGCTCTCGCCTGAGAAGTGGGCCGGACTCTTCGCCAAGCTCACCGAGGCCGAACTGCGCGCCAACAAGGGCGCCGTTGACTCCGGCGTCTTCGCCGCGGCGGAATTCGACTTCACCCGCTTCGCCGGCAAGGAGCCGTTCACCTTCGACCACGCCGCCGTCCTTGAATGCTACTGGAAGGCCGGCGCCTCCCTCGCCCACACGATCGGCGATGTCCGCGAACGCATCCTTGGCGACCTCGCTGCCGACCGCCGCATCATCGGCGAATTCGGCCAGGCCTACTGGCTCGATAAGCGCGCGGGCTTTGCCCCGAACGTCACGGCCTCTCACACTTACACGCCGGAGTTCTTCCAGTCCGCCGGCATCCCGGTCCAAGCGATTCACACGGTCGGCTGCTGCAAGGCGTACGATACGAAGGTCGGCACGCACGTCTTCCTAACGAAGATGCCGGAAGAACACCCGCTCCAACGCGCACTCGCGAAACTCGAGTTCGGCACGAGCACCGGCCGCCAGCGTATGGTGGGCTGGTCCGATCTGGTCGAGAAGGCCGACGCCCTTCGCTACGGTGGCTATGACGACATCGTCCTGAACAAGCTCGACGCCCTCTCGCCCCATGGCGAATGGAAGGGCGGCGATCTGCTCGTCTGCACGGGCTACCGCGATTCGGCCAGCAAGGTCGTCTCGGGAGTCCCCCGCAATGACGCCGTCCGCCGCACGCTGCAGCCCATCTACGCCACCCTGCCCGGCTGGACGGCCGACATCACGAAGGTGCGCTCCTACTCCCAGCTGCCCGCCGAGGCGCGCCGCTACGTGGCCTTCACGATGGCCGAGATCGTCCGCCTGGCTTCCCGCGGCGGCTCCCTGCCCTCCCTCCCGAACCTCCGCTACATAGGCGTCGGTCCGGACCCTGACCAGATCATCTCCGACGTCCCCGCGACGGCTGAGCTAATCAAGCAGGCCTGACGTACTACCGACGCCGCGCCGATGGCCGACCTGGAACATAGCTTCGCAATCCCGCTCTGGGCTCTCGTCGACCAATCCAAAGTGGAGGCAGGTACGTCCGATATGCGCGGTCTGGCCAAGGAACTTGGCAAATGGCTGGCCCATAATTTCGACGTCGACCACAAGGGCGTAGCGATCGAGGAACCCTCTGGTACCGAACCGGGTGCAATGCCGATGTTCGTCGTCGCCAGCGTCCCGCAGTCGCAATGGCACGTGATGGTTGCCCTGGCCCAAAGCCGCGACTGTAAGCTGTTCGTGGTACTACCGACGGAAAGCGGTGCCTTCGGCCTTAAGGAATTGAACATCCCAAAGCCCGAGTGATTAGGCGGCGAAGACCTTCACGGTCTCGAGATGCAGCTCGGCCACCTGCTCCAAGGTCAGGCCTCCCCACTTGTAGCCGCCCGCCAGTGCGAAGATGTGCGGAATCTTCCGCGCCCGCGCCCAGTGGACGACGAGCTTCTCGCGCTTACGGATGATATCCTTGGTGATGCCCTTCATGCCACCGGCTTTTTCATACGTATCCATGCCGGCATTATAGATCAGGAAATCCACTCGCTCCAACGAGTGCAGCGCATCCTCCACGTGGCCGAGATAGCCCTTCGGACTGTCGACCTCGACGTAGAAGTGCCGCGCCGGATCGGACGGTTCCCAGGAGTCGAACGCGTTCACGGTGACATCGGCCAGATAGACCTGCTTATGGTCACCGAGGATGTCGAAAGTGCCGCCGCCCGCATGGGCATCGAGATCCAGGATGCCGACGGTCTTGACCTTCTTAAGGGCCTCAAGCGCCGCGAGGGCCAGTCCGTTGAACTGGCAGAAGCCGTTACCAGAATTCTTACGTGCATGGTGCAGTCCGCTGGAGAGGCTACCAGAACGACCGTTCTTCAAAGCCTCTTTGACGGCATCGCGCATACCCCCAGTCGAGGCGAGGATGCTATCCAATAGAGGCTGCGACCAAGGTCCGACCTCCAGGAAAGCGCCCTTGTCCTCAAAGGTGCTACGCACGTGCTCGGGCGTATGGATTAGTTCGAGCTCCTTGCGTGTCGCGAGCTTGGGCGCTTCGAGCCAGACCTCCCCCGCTTTACCGGCTTCGATCATCTCGGCGACGAGCCGAGATTTTGTCACGGTCTCGGTCTTCCCTTCGACGACATAGGTGGGGCTATAATAAACGGTCAGCGGCGGCTGCGGCATGAGGTTGTTATGCCCATGTGCGGCCGCCCCGTCAAATGCACCCCCTGTCATAGGTTGCGGTTGGCTTCAGGCGCCCTCCGCTCCATCCTCCGGATGCCTTCGCCCCATGCCCTTCGACCCCAAGATTCCACGAGAACTCGCTAATAAACTGGGACGCGAGGCGATGATGATTATCGAGCTCGGTCTCTACGCCTCACCGGCGGGGCGCCAAGTCGACCTCGCCGCTGACATCGCCACCGCCGTCGCGCGGACCAACCACCTCCCGCCAGACCATCGACATACCTCCCCCCGGACAGGAACGCACTCCACGACAATCGAAGTTACCGAGGAGACCTCCCTGTCCGCCGCCGCCCGCCACGAGGCGGCCGGACTCCGCTCACTGGTGCTCAACTTCGCCTCACCGACCGTCGCTGGCGGTGGCTTCCTCGCCGGCGAACGTGCCCAGGAGGAATACCATTGCCGCTCTTCAGCGCTCTTCGCCTGCCAGCTCAACGGACCGATGTACGCCTTCCACCTGCAGCAAGGTAACGCGCTGCGCTCCGATGCGATGATCTATTCGCCCGACGTGCCCGTATTCCGCGCCGACGATCATCAGATGCTCGAGACCCCCTTCAGGGTCGCCTTCGTTTCGGCGGCCGCCTGTGATGCCCGTGACGTCGCTCCGCTCGACCAGGCGAAGATTCCCGGTGCGATGAGCGCACGCATCGTGAAGGTCCTCGCGATCGCCCAAGCCAATGGCCATGACGCACTCGTACTCGGTGCCTGGGGCTGCGGCAACTTCGCCAACGACCCCGGGCTCATCGCCGACCTTTTCCGACAGGCCCTCGACGGCCCCTTCAAGGGTGCGTTCCGTCGGGTGACCTTTGCGATCGTGGACACCACGCCCGATCAGCGTTGCCTGAACCAATTCCGCCTCGCCCTCTCGCCCAAAGCCCCACCAGGGCATAACTGAGCGGAACCTTACTTGAGGCGGCTGAGGATCGATTCGCCCACCGTAGCGCCAAGGAAGTCGTAACCGGCCCCAGTGAAGTGCACGTCGAGCGGCGGCTGAAACTCGGCCAGACGGGGAGTCATCGCCGCAAAGAGGTCATCCGTCGGGATGCCGTGCTTCTTCATGACTTCGGCCGCGAGGGCGTTCTTCTCGACGATCGATACGGCGGTCTGCTTCTGGGCAGGATTATCCGGAATCGGCGTGGTGCTGGTCCAGATGAGCTTGGCGCCGGTCTTCTCGAGACGTCCCACAATCTCCTCGAGACGCTTCACGTAGTCAGCCGCCGGCGTGGCCCGGTCATGGATGCCGAAATTGAAATGGATGACGTCCCATTTTCCTTCGCCCAGCCATGCGTCGAGATTCTTGAGACCGGAAGCAGTGGGGCCGCAATTGGCGGGGGCACGATGGACGTTGGCCTTACCCGCAAGAGCCTTGCGCGTCGGCTGAGTGTAGCCGCGGGAGACAGAGTCACCGATGAGCAGTACGCGAGGGAGCTTCGGGTCGTCCTTCACGAAATCCCAGGCGTTAGATTTTCCGGCGATTTTGTCCCGCTTATGGAGCGGCAGGTAGAAATTGCCGAGCTGCTGCTGC